>ERZ857745.4846-NODE-4846-length-11430-cov-4.037099_pt1 | contig 11430 bp, 9 predicted proteins | sample MGYA00519699_ERZ857745 | MGnify/ENA primary metagenome ERZ857745 (study PRJEB31778, sample SAMEA3449357) | human gut metagenome | biome: human gut; feature: human-associated habitat; material: faeces | place: United Kingdom | collected 2010/2012 ...
AACGGTGGGAATTGTGGTGGGAGCTGTCAATGTTTCGCCCGTTTTGACGGATACTGTTATCATCCGCTTTGCTTCAGGCACTTTGTCGCCGTAATTAAAGGTGACGAGAGTGGGGACATAGCCAGAAAGAGCAGAAATAACGCTTTCACTTGTGCCAGAGTAGCGGATGTCATTCAGGCTAGTACAACCAGTGAAAACATTCGAGCCAATTGAAGTTACACTGCCGGGAATCGTGATGCTGGTGAGCTTAGTGCAGTTAAAAAAAGCACCCGATTGGATAGAAGTTACGCCGTCGGGGATTACAATACTGCTCAATTTAGAACAACCAGAAAAAGTATAAGGCCTGATAGAAGTTATGTTATTTGTTGAAAGTGTTATGCTGCTTAAATTGGTGCAAGAATTAAAGGCATTCACACCGATATATGTGACACTTTGTGGAACTGTAATGTTAGTGAGGCTGTCACACTCAGAAAAAACCCCTTCGCCAATAGATACTACGCTATCTGCAATATCAACATGAATTAGCTTGCTAAACCGAGTAAAAGCAAGATTACCAATTGAAGTTACACCGGGAGAAACGACAACAGAGGTGATTTGATCCCGGAAACTGCGCCATGGTTGATGACCGCTCATTAGATAATCTTCCATTGCACCACTGCCGCGAATCGTCAACGTATAAGTACTCGGGTCATCCGTGTTTTCGGTCAGCTGCCAAGTGACACCAGACCCATCTCCAGCTGCGCCGCCGGTCAGCTTGGCACCGGGTTCAACCACCAACTGGACATCCGGGTTCAGGGGGCGCAGTGCGGTTCCTGAACCGGAAAAATCATAATCTCCGCTTTCCAGCGTCAGTGTGCCATTCTCAAACTTCCAGCCGTTGCCGCTGTAATTCTGGGTGCCGCCTTCGGTGCCAACGGGGTAGCCGTTTTCGTCAATTACCAGCCGGGTCAGCATGCTCAGGGTAACGGTGTTCGCATCGGCGGGTGGTGCAGTAAAAGTGACAGAAAAATAACCCATACCATCATCGTAATGACTTGCATTTGGTGCCCAATCTTCTAACAAACAATGTGTGTCGTTTGTGTCTCCGAATGTAACATCAATAGGAAATAATATTGCTTGACGGTTACGGAAAAAAATATAGATGGTGATGCTGGTATCATGGTCGGAATTGGGAATGACATAACCGCTGTTGCCGAAATAACTGATTCCTGTATCGAAACTCTCATAGCTGCCATTCTTCGGGAAATTCACATTCAAGGTATAGCCGCTAGCGACAGTGCCACCCTCTGGTTTTTTTTGAAAAATGCCGCCCTTTATGGTGCCATTGTTGGTAACGGTAGATTCAAACGTGCCATTTTCAATCTTGCCTTCAGATTCATTGGAAACGGAAGAAGAAAAAAGGCCGCCGGTAATAGTACCATGATTTATAACGGGCATGTCGTAAACGCCACTCGTTATAGTGCCATAATTGGTAATACTGGGATTTCGAATGTCCCAAAAATCACCATTTTCAATCGTTGCGTGTTTCCCTATGATGGCAGAACATAAAATACTGATTGAATCCAGACGGATGCTTCCGCGACCTGTCAAATCATAGGTAGTAGGAGTTGAGGGATCGAGAGTAAGCGTTTGTGTAGAAGCGTCATAGCTCCAGCCCTTACCAGAACAATTTCGATCATGGTTGTCACCGGAACCGACAGGATAGCCATCTACAATTTTTAATTGGCCGCTTTCCTCCGCCCACGCTGTAAGTGCCGACACAGGCAGGAGCGTTACCGCCATGCACAGCGCCACCAGAAGGCTGAGTAGTCGTTTCTTCATAGGAGGTCCCTCACTTTCTTTGGGCCGGAAGTGGAGCTCCGGCAAAAATGGATGCTCTTACTTCCTTAAATACACGCCGCGCGGAATCCTTTCACCCTTTTTCAAAAAAATTTGAAAAAAAAAAAGAAAAAACAGACGGCAGTTTGACAGTGGTGGATATCCCTTGACAAATCGTTTAAAATTGACTATACTACAAATAGAAAAGGTGCTGACGAGCAATGTTTGGTCAGCTTCCCGTTTCTAGTGGATCAAAAAAGATTGACCGTTCGGTTTGGGGAAACAGAGGCGGTCAATCTTCTTTGTTTTTATCGCTCTTCTCGTGAGAAATCTTCCAGCCAGCATCAAATGCGGCTTTCGCAACGGTGACAAGCAGAGCCAGCAAACTGATCACTACCGTCAACAGAGCACAAACTTCTGTCAGAGACATTCGACATCCCTCCCTTCGCCTGAAAGGCTCCGGGAAAGGGTACAAAATCAAAAAAGTTCCGTTTCCCGGAGCAACATTGCCGCTTGCGCGGCGTTGTAAGCACACCAGGAGCGAGAAGCATGACCACCTGCATTGCAGACAGCACCTTTTTTCCTGCTGTTACCAGCATTAAAAACAGTATATCATAGGATTTGACAATTTTCAATTGAAACCGAGCGCTCCCGGATACTTCTGATGAAGTATGCGGGGGCGCTTTTTCGTGGAACTTGGGGCTTGTGGAGCGGGGGCAATCGTTCTATAATACAAGCTGTGAAATGAATCACAAAAGGGGTGGAACGTATGGACAAAAAACTGAACGAGGCCGTGGCGGCGCTGCGGCCCCAGATGGTGGCGGCGCTCCAGCGGCTGGTGCGCAGGCGCAGTGTGGAGGCCGACCCGCTGCCGGGCAAGCCCTTTGGCGAGGAGGTGGATGCCTGCTTTGCCGAGGCGCTGGCCCTCTGCCATGAGCTGGGCTTTGAGACCACCGACATGGATCGGTACATCGGCTGGTGCGAGATCGGCACCGGGGACGAGATGGTGGCGGTGCTGGGGCATCTGGACGTAGTGCCCGAGGGCGAGGGCTGGCATCACCCGCCCTACGCCGCCGAGATCGAGGGCGGCAGGCTGTATGGCCGGGGTGCCATTGACGACAAAGGCCCGGTGGTGGCCAGCCTGTTCGCGCTGAAAGCCATCCGGGATCTGGGCATTCCGCTCAACCGCCGTGTCCGGCTGCTGTTCGGCTTGAACGAGGAGACCAACGACCGGGACGTGCTGTACTACAAGGCCCACGGCGGGGAGATCCCGGTGCTGGGCTTCACCCCGGACGGCGAGTATCCGCTCATCAACGGCGAAAAAGGCATCCTGAACGAGAGCTATGCTGTGCAGCTGCACCAGACCGGGGCCTGGCAGCTGAGCAGGGTGCAGGGCGGCGTGGCCGGCAATGTGGTGCCGGACTACGCCTGCGCTGTGCTGACCGCCCCGGCGGGGGCCGCCCTGCCGGATGCAGAGCACATCACCGTGACAGCCGTCCCCGGCGGCTATCAGGTGGAAGCGGTGGGCGTTTCGGCCCACGGCAGCCACCCGGAGCAGGGCGAAAACGCCATTGGGCGGCTGGTGTGCTACCTTGACCGGCTGCCGCTGGAGGGGGATGCCAAGCAGGCCGTGCACTTTCTGGCCGAGAAGCTGGGCACCGATCCCTACGGCGAGGGCCTGCTGGGCCACCGGCTGGAGGATGCGCTCTCCGGCCCCATGAGCTGCAACTGGGGGCTGATCGAGGGCGACGCGCAGCATCTGTGGGTCAAGCTGAACTACCGCTATCCCGTGACCATGGAACGGGCAGACTGCCAGCCCGCTGTGCAGGCCGCCTTTGAGGCCGCAGGCTGGGCGCTGGATGGGCAGGTGCACAAGGAAAAGCTCTACTACCCTGCCGAGACCCCGCTGGTCAGCGCCCTGCTGGAGGTTTACCGGGATGCCACCGGCGACAATGCCCCGCCCAAGTGCATCGGCGGCGGCACCTACGCCAAGATGCTGCCCAACGTGGTGGCTTTTGGCCCCCTGTTCGCGGGTGACCCGGTCACAGAGCATCAGCCCGATGAATGCATCGATCTGGAACGTCTGGTGCAGAACGCCCAGATCATTGCAAACGCCATTGTCAAGCTGGCAAACCTGCCGCTGGAATAAGAAGGAGGACGGGACTATGAAGATCACACAGGTGCGGCTGGGCCGCATTTCCACCCCGCTGCGGGTGCCGTTCAAAACGGCACTGCGCACTGTGAACAGCGTTGAGGATGTTATCGTGGAACTCCACACCGATACCGGTGCGGTGGGCTACGGCGAAGCACCCCCGACCGGTGTCATCACCGGCGACACCACCGGGGCCATCCTCGGTGCCATTCAGGATCATATCGCCCCTGCCCTGCTGGGCCGCGACCTCGATGAGTTCGAGGATCTGACCGCCGCCGTGCAGAAGGCCCTTGTCCACAACACCAGCGCCAAGGCCGCTGTGGATATGGCCCTGTGGGACCTGCTGGGCCAGAAGTACAGCGCCCCTGTTTACCGGATGCTGGGCGGTGCCCGCAGGAACATCGTGACCGATATCACCATCAGCGTCAACCCGCCGGAGGAGATGGCCCGGGATGCCCGCACCGCCGTCCAGCGCGGCTACGACTGCCTGAAGGTCAAGGTTGGTATCGACCCTGAGCTGGATGTGGCCCGCCTTGCCGCGGTGCGGCAGGCCGTGGGCCGGGACATCAAGCTCCGCATCGATGCCAATCAGGCCTGGAACGCCAAGCAGGCGGTCCGCATCCTGAACCAGATGCAGGAGAAGGGGCTGGACATTGAGTTCGTGGAGCAGCCCGTGCCCGCCGCAGACCTTGAGGGGATGCAGTATGTCACCCGCCATGCCGATGTGCCCGTACTGGCCGACGAGAGCGTGTTCAGCCCGGCAGATGCCCTGCGGATCATGCAGACCGGCGCGGCCGACCTGGTGAACATCAAGCTGATGAAGTGCGGCGGCATCACCAATGCCCTGCGCATTGCCGCCGCCGCTGAGGTGTACGGCGTGGAGTGCATGATCGGCTGTATGCTGGAAGCAAAGATCTCGGTCAACGCCGCCGTGGAGCTGGCCTGCGCCAAGAAGATCATCACCAAGATCGACCTTGACGGCCCGGTGCTCTGCAGCGAGGATCACATCCTAGGCGGTGCCGTGTTCGACGAAAAGAACATCACCGTCTCCGACGCGCCCGGCATGGGCATTCAGGGTTTTGTGCCCGGCAAGGTGTCCTATCTCGACTAAAACAGGAACAGACCGCATCCTGAAACACACGGGGTGCGGTCTCTTTTTGTGAATCTGTATTTCATATACGGACAGTGAAAAAAGCTCGTGTCTGTATATGTTGAAATGAAAAACAAAAAAAGCGGGTAAAATCTTTGACTTTTTGGCCTGCGAGGCGTATAATCGTACTTGTTCCGTGTAGAGGAATGGGAAAACTGTGCGCAATAGGCGCACAATCTGGATAGGGGAGTAGAAAAGTTATGAAAACGTTGAAAGCGGTTGCGGCAAGGTACAACGCCACCAGCCTGATCCTGCGCATCGTCATCGGCCTTGTGGTCGGTGCGGTGCTGGCACTGGCGGTGCCCGGTGCAGGCTGGGTGGAAGAGTTCGGCAGCCTGTTCGTGGGTGCCCTGAAGGGCATTGCCCCGGTGCTGGTGTTCATTATCGTGGCCAGTGCGCTGGCGCAGGGCACGTCCAGGCTGGACCGGCGCTTTGGCACGGTCATCTGGCTGTACATGCTCAGCACCTTTCTGGCCGCCGCCATTGCGGTGGTGACCAGCTTCCTGTTCCCTCAGACCATCGTTCTGGCTGAGGCGGCAGAATCCGAGGTGGTGCCCCAGGGTCTGGGCGAGGTGATGAACACCCTGCTCACCAACTTTGTGGCAAACCCCGTCAGTGCCCTGCTGAACGGCAATTACATCGGCATCCTGTTCTGGGCCTGCCTGTTCGGTCTGGCCATGAAGAAGTACGGCGCGGACAGCACCAAGCTGTTCCTGGCGAACACAGCGGATGCAGTCTCCCAGATCGTCCGCTGGATCATCAATCTGGCACCCTTCGGCATCATGGGCCTTGTGTACACCAACGTGTCCAGCAACGGCCTGTCCATCTTTACCCAGTACGGCAGGCTGCTGCTCCTGCTGGTGGGCACCATGCTCTTTATGGCACTGGTCGTCTCGCCCTTTATCATCTTTGTGTATCTGCACTGCAACCCGTATCCGCTGGTGTTCCGCTGCCTGCGTGAATCCGGCCTGACCGCCTTCTTCACCCGCAGCTCTGCCGCCAACATCCCGGTCAATATGGATCTGTGCGAAAAGCTGGGGCTGGATAAGGATATGTATTCCGTCTCCATCCCCCTGGGCGCTACCATCAATATGGATGGTGCCGCCATCACCATTACCATTATGACGCTGGCTGCGGCCAATACGCTGGGCATTCAGGTGTCCCTGCCCGCCGCCATCGTGCTGAGCGCCATGAGCGCTCTGGGTGCCTGCGGTGCTTCCGGCGTGGCTGGCGGCTCCCTGCTGCTGATCCCCATGGCCTGCTCGCTGTTCGGCATCTCCAACGACATTGCCATGCAGATGGTGGGCGTGGGCTTTATCATCGGCGTGGTGCAGGATTCGGTGGAGACTGCGCTGAACTCTGCCGGTGACGTGGAATTTGCCGCCACCGCCGAGTATCACCAGTGGCTCAAGGAGGGCAAGCCCCTGCCGGCTTTCCTGAAGGGCTGATCGTATCCCAGCACAAACAAAGCAGCCGCTGCACTTTCTCGTGCGGCGGCTGCTTTGTTTGTTGTAATGAAATTCACCCAAACAGCACCACGGCGTAGCTTACGCCGTCCTTTACCACATAGGCAACGCCCAGTTTGGTCTTGCCCTCTGCGGCCTTGGTCATAGCTTCGGGATAAGTGCCGTCCTTCGGCAGGACAAAGATAATGTCCGAGGGGTCGTCGGCGTCCGGCTTCCAGTCAAAGCCCGGGGTAAAGGTATCAGTGCCCAGAATGCCCATGCCCATGTTTTCAAACGCAGTGGCGTAGCTCTTCTTCTCCAGATAGGTTTTTACAACATTGTCTACATGGGCCCAGCGATAAAGTTTGTCCTTGCTCGTTTGGCAGGACACCGAGGTGCTGGCGACCCAGTTTGCAATGTTGTAAGCCTTTTCGCTCAGGTCCTTATCGTAGGTCTTACCGAACTGTTCGCACAACGCCTTTGCGCTGTTGGCATCCGAATGCTTGGGCCCGATCGGCACACCTGCGCTGCCGTCACAGGCGGTAAATACGGCCAGTGCCATCAGACCGGCCAGCAGACAGGCCAGTAATTTCTTCCATTTTTTCATAAAACGATGCTCCTTTCCGTTCCGGGGTCGTTGCGGGTCTGCGTCCGCACGGACGCAGTTCTTTTTGCTTTCTTCTGCATCCATGATACCCTTTTTTAGCGGGAAATGCAATCATTTTGGCGCAAAAAAACAGGCTGCCGTGCAAAAAACACGGCAGCCTGCGGAAAAAGCTTTATTTTGCGTACTCCACAGCGCGGCTCTCGCGGATGACGTTGACCTTGATCTGGCCGGGGTAATCCAGCGTATCCTCGATCTTTTTGGCAATGGAGCGTGCCAGCAGGATGACCTGATCGTCGCTGATGACGTCGGGCTTGACCATGATGCGCACTTCGCGGCCTGCCTGCACGGCAAAGGCCTGCTCCACGCCCTCAAAGCTGGAAGAGATCTCCTCCAGATTTTCCAGACGCTTGACATAGCTCTCCACGTTCTCGCGGCGGGCACCCGGGCGGGCGGCGCTGATGGCGTCGGCAGCCTGAATGATGAAGGCCAGCGGGGTCTTGGGCTCCACGTCGCCGTGGTGTGCCTCAATGGCGTGGATGATCTGGGTGTTCTCCTTGTACTTGCGGCAGATGTCCACACCGATCTGGACATGGCTGCCCTCGATCTCATGGTCAAGGGCCTTGCCGATATCATGCAGCAAGCCTGCGCGGCGTGCCAGCTGAACGTTCACGCCAAGCTCGCCAGCCATCAGGCCGGCCAGCCATGCCACTTCCAGAGAATGGCTCAGCACATTCTGGCCATAGCTGGTGCGATACTTCAGGCGGCCGATCAGCTTGACCAAATCGGGATGCAGGCTGTGGATACCAAGGTCCATCACAGCCTTTTCGCCCTCGCGCTTCATCTGAATTTCCAGTTCGCGGCGGCACTTATCCACGGTCTCCTCAATGCGGGCCGGGTGGATACGGCCATCGGCGATCAGGCGCTCCAGGGCCATGCGGGCCACTTCACGGCGGGTCTGGTCAAAGCTGGAAAGGGTGATGGCTTCCGGCGTATCGTCAATAATGAGGTCACAGCCAGTGGCAGTTTCCAGAGCGCGGATGTTGCGGCCCTCGCGGCCAATGATGCGGCCCTTCATCTCGTCAGAGGGCAGCGGCACCACGCTGACGGTGGCTTCACTGGTGGCATCGGCTGCGCAGCGGGCAATGGCCTGGCCGACCAGCTCACGGGCGATGGCATCACATTCGTCCTTCATGTTAGCCTGATAGGCGCTGATCTTCATGGCCTTTTCGTGGGTCAGCTCATCGTCAATGTTCTTCAACAACACGGCGCGGGCATCTTCCTGGGTCATGGCGGCGATGGTTTCCAGCTTTTCGGTCTGGCGCAGCTTGAGCTGTTCCAGCTCGTCCAGGCGGGCTTCCACCAGTTCGCCGCGCTTTTTCAGGTCCTCTTCCTTGCGCTCCATGGCGGCGGTGCGCTTATCCAGCGCTTCCTCCTTTTGGTCCATGCGGCGTTCCTGGCGGCTGATCTCCGCGCGGCGGTCCTTGATTTCCTTGTCCGCGTCGCTCTTGAGCTTGAAGGCTTCGTCCTTCGCTTCGATGATGGTTTCCTTGCGCTTCTGCTCGGCAGCCTTGATGGCATCATTTACGATGCGCTTGGCTTCCTCCTCAGCGCTGCCGATCTTCGCCTCGGCGGTGCGCTTGCGGTTTTCACCGCCAAGGTAAAAACCAAGCGCCCCGGCAACAGCGGCAGCAACAAGGACCAGCACCACGGTCAAAATTGGTGACATAGTCGGTTTCACTCCTTATCAAAATAGGAGGATGCGCGCAGCGGGACGCTTTTCACTATGACATTGTTGCATGACAAAACGCGGCAGGTCAGCCAAAAAGACACACGATGCCCCTGCGCGCAGAATATACACAAACCGTCATCAGGACGTTAAATATCGTAAAAAAGCGGCGTTCCCGGTGGGCGACACCCTTTAAGGAGCCACGCACAGGCCGCGCCTGCCGTTTGGCTCTTTATTTCCTGTATATAATTTTACTTTGATTTCGTGCAAATGTCAAGATAACACAGGGGGTAAACTGGTATTTTTCATGCAAAACGCCCCGCTTTTGTGCCAGCGGGGCGCAGAGAAATCATTTTTTGCCGCGGTAAACGCCGGCCTTGCGCAGCAGGTCCTTGACGACCTCGGACCCGCAGACCAGCCCGCAGGCGGCGGGCACAAAGGCGTTGCTGGCGGGCACCGTGCGGCGCGCAGCGGTGGGGGCTTCCTCGATTTCCTCCTGCAGCGGCGGCAGGGTCTGCTCCTCCGAAAAGACGACCTTCACCTTGCCCAGACGGCGCTTGCGGCACTCGAGGCGGATGACCTTGGCCAGCGGGTCCACGGTGGTTTTTTCAATGTCGGCCACGCGGAACGCCGTCGGGTCCAGCTTGTTGGCCGCGCCCATGCTGCACAGGATCGGCACCCCGTCCTTTTTGCAGCAACGGATCAGCAGCAGCTTGGCGCTGACCGTGTCGATGCAGTCCAGCACGTAGTCAAACTGCGTCAGGTCGACGTCAGGGGCGGTCTCGGCATTGTAGAACATGCGGCTGGCGTGCACGATGATGGTAGGGTCAATGTCCGCAATGCGGGCGGCCATGGCATCGACCTTGTATTGCCCCAGCGTTGAATGCAGCGCCACAAGCTGGCGGTTCAGGTTGGAAAGTGCGACGGTGTCGCTGTCAAACAGGCTCAACTCCCCTACCCCGCTGCGGGCCAGTACCTCAACAGCCTGCCCGCCCACGCCGCCGATGCCAAAAACGGCCACATGGGCGCGGCGCAGCACGTCCAGTGCGGGTGTGCCCAGTTGGGCACGTGTGCGGGTGTATTGATCGGGCATGGTGTTACCTCCATAATAATCTTGCCTCCCTCTGCGAGACAGGCTCCCCCAATATGGGGGAAGATGGCGCTTGCGCCAGAAGAGGAGCAGGGGGCCAAGAAGTGTTTTATTTCTTTCTTTTCGCCTTCCGTTCCAGCACCGTCTCATAGCTCGACGACATCTTGTCGGCCATGCAGACAAGCGCGGCCTCGCGGCTGTGGGGCATGTCGGTGGGGTTCAGCGGCCACATGTGGCTCTGGATGATGTCCTTTTCCTTGTCGGTCAGTTTAAACACGGTTTCGGCATTGTAGCGTGCAATACGAGCGTGTTTAAAGCCGTGCCAGTGGGTGATGTTGCTGCAATTATGCCAGTCGTACAGGTAAAAATCGTGCAGGAACGCCCCCTTTACAAGGCTGGCCTCATCCGCGTTGGCCCGCAGATGGATGTTGAGCCAGAATGCGATGCGGGTGACGCGCAGACAGTGTTCATAGGTGGTCACGCTGCCGTGCTGGATGAATTTTTGCATTTCCAGCGCGTTCGGGTCATCGGCGATGCCTTTCAAAAGTATGTGCATACGCACTTCTTCTTCGGGGGTCAGTTTGCAGAGCATAGCAATTCCTCCACACGGGCGGCGGTCTCGGCCAGGGGCGCAGTGCCGTCCACCGTCAGGATCGGGCAGGCAAGTTGCTTCTGCCATTCATTATGCAGCACAGCGCTGCGCGTGTCAAGCCCGCCGTCATCATAACCGGCGGCCCACTGCAAAAATGCCTGATGATGGTCGTACATATCGCCGCCCGGCAGAATGCGCACGCCAAACCGCGCGTACTCACGTTGTTTTATACGCGCCAGCCGGGTGGGCGTGTCGGTCACAACGCGCACCGCCAGCGTGAAATCCGGGATGAGAGCATCCCCCCAGCCGACGAGTGAGCCGGAGAGGACAGCACCGTTTTTTGCGGCGGCAATGTCCTGCCGTATGAGCGGCACACGCTGCTCAATGGGACGCTTTGTCGTGAATTTCGGGTCAGTGGGCAGCCAGAAATAGTCGTCTGAGTCGAGGAAGGCATACTGAAATTGCTCCGCCAGGTATCGCCCCAGCGTGGACGTCCCGGAGCCGGACGCGCCGTAAATGTGGATGAGTGGTTTCATGTTATTTCACCAGTAAGCGACATACCAATTCGTTTCGGTTCTGCTTTATCATTTTTTCTTTATCGGACAACTTAATCCATCCATTAGCTTCTATTGTATCAAGCACCACTGTTTTGCTTGCATTTGTACCGCACATCAAGGCTTGCAGGAGTATCAAAAATCGTTTTTCCTTTTCCAGAGTCATATCTTATCTCGCTTTCATATCTTCTAATATCATTTCACCAGCAAACATACCGTCTCAACAGATGCCCCGCATTCGTCAAATTGCGTGAGCACCTTTTGCTCAATAGGAAACTTGTACGCAATCGCCTTTA
>ERZ857745.4853-NODE-4853-length-11419-cov-4.083685_pt1 | contig 11419 bp, 4 predicted proteins | sample MGYA00519699_ERZ857745 | MGnify/ENA primary metagenome ERZ857745 (study PRJEB31778, sample SAMEA3449357) | human gut metagenome | biome: human gut; feature: human-associated habitat; material: faeces | place: United Kingdom | collected 2010/2012 ...
CCCACACGCCGTTGAAGATGCCCGCTGCGATGGTCCGAGCCAGCCAGCCAATGGTCACGCTGGAAGTGCACGTACCCGTGAACTGCGTCTGGTCGGCCGTGGGCGTGCCCAGGTCAATGGTCACCGTGGAACCGTCGTAGCTCACACCGCTGCCCCACACGTTATTGACGGTCATCACCTTGTCCTGGATAACCACCGGGGCGCTCACCCACGCATGACCGGAAGCGTCCACCGTCATAGTGGCGTTGTTGCTCACCGGCGTCGAGGGCGGGAAGCCGCCGTTGGTCAGGTGCGGGTTCAGCGGCAGACCCGTGGTGGCCTTGTCGAACCACAGGTTGGCCGAAACCGTGTACGTGCCAGCGGCGAAGTGACCGCTCGTCGTGGTGCCCACCGTGGTCGAACCGCCCGGCGTGGGGCTGGGGCTCGGCGAAGGCGTCGGCGTCGGGTCCGGCGTGGGCGTAGGATCGGGCGTGGGCTCCGGGTCCGGATCGGGCACCGGGTCAACGCCATCGGGCAGCGCCGAAGCCGGCAAGCTGGAGTAGTTCACCGTCAGCTGCAGCGCCACCGTGCCGGTAGGCGCAATGTCCATGTCCAGCGGCACTGCATACAACTTGCTACCCGCAAACGTATAGGACTTCACGCCCGTTACCATGTCGTCGGTCAGCGGCACCGACACGTGGCTGATGCGCGTATCGTACTTGCCGTAGCTCCACACCGATGCGTCGGCCGGAGCCTTGCGCGTCACGTCAACCTTCGGCAGCTCGGCACACGTGCCCAGCTCCTGCGTGGTGAACACGGGGTTCAGCACGTCAAGCTCAAGCGTCTTGGAGCCATCGGCCGCAACCACCAACGTGGCATTCTTCGTCAGCGGGGTGGTAGGCGTGGTGCTCGCCACGCCTACCGGGTTGTTGCCGTCCAAAACAGGCTCATTGCCCGCCTTGTCGGCGAACGGGTTGTTCGGGTTGTTGGCGTACACCGTAGCGCCCGAGATAACCGGGTTGTACTCGCCCGGCATGCTCAAATTTGCCGTGATGGTGTACGTGCCCGGCTTCAGCGTGCCCGTGGACGCAGCCTCAACCGTAAGCTTGCCGCCCACGTACACGAAGTTGTAGTTGTCCGCCTTGCCGCCAGCAGGCGTCAAGTCGTAGGTTTTGCCAGCCTCAAGCGTTGCAGGTGCGGAAACCGTCGGGGCTTCATAGCCCGCAGCGGAAACAGCCGTCTCGCCGCCAACGAAGCCCGTAACCTCCACGCCCAGCTGCGGCGCAGTGCCAACCGATACCGTTTCTCCCACATACGTGGCCGTCAAAGTCGCCTTGGCAATGGACCAGGGAATCTCCACCGGGTCGGTGGAGCCGTCGTCCCACACAAAGCCCGCCTTCAGCGTGGCAACCGCCGTGTAGGAGCCGGCATTGGTGGCGGTGGCACCGGAAAGCGCGAAGCCCTCCGCAGCCTCAACGCCCGCCTGCTCGGCGCCCGTGTACACCAGGCCAGCAACCGCAGAAGGCTTGGCAACCTTCACGCGCTCATCCTTGGTGCCCGGCTTCATGGAAGCGCGGAACGCGTCAGCCGCAGCCCGCAAGGCATCAGCAGCATCGGCCACCATTTGATTGGACACCAAGTTGGCATCGATCACCGCAGAAGCCTGAGCAATAGCGTCCTTGAACGCCGCCATAGCTTCCTCAGTCACCCACGTGCCCTCGGTCGATACATCGGAGCCGTCTGCGGAAACAGCCACGCCAGCAGCAAGCTGCTCGGCATCGGTCACCGCAGAAGTCAACGCCGAACGATCAACCACGGCATCAGCCTTGGCCGACGAGTAATCGATGTCCAGAATCAGCGCATCCTTGCTGGCATCAGGAGCAATGTCGGTGTTAATAGGCACCGCGTACAGCTTACTGCCTTTGAACACGAACTGCTGCTCACCGGAATCAGCACCCTCAGGCAGTTGCACCGTAATGCTGCCAACACGCGTGTCGTACTTACCGTAATCCCACACACTCTTGTCAACAGGCGAAACGCGGTCAACCGTCACGTTGGGAAGCTGGTCGCACGTACCAAGCTCTTGCAACGTGAACACCGGGTTGGGAAGTTTCAGCGTCAGCGTCTTGGTGCCGTCGGGAGCAACCGTAATAGTAGCGTTGTTCGCAACCGGCGTAGTCGGAGCCGAAGCCTCAACACCAGCCGGGTCGTTGCCGTCCAGAACGGGGCTATTACCCGCCTTGTCCGCAAACGGGTTATTCGGGTTGTTTACATACACCGTTACGTTCGCAAGCACCGGGTTAAACTCACCCGGCATGCTCAAGTTAGCCGTGACCGTGTACGCGGTGCCGGCGTCTTTCAGGCCTGCTTTTTGCGCGGCTTTGAACGCCGTCACGGCAGCGGCCAGGGCTGCTGCCTGGTCCTCTACCGCTGTTTTGCTAACTGCCTTCGTGCTGCTGGCAAGCGCCTGAGCATCGGCAATGGCAGAAGCAAGCGCATCGTGGTCAGCTTGGGAAACCCACTGGGTGTTGGACAAAACATCCTTGCCATCAGCGGAAACCGTGGTGCCGTCAAGCAGAGCCTGCGCCTCGGCGATAGGCTGGGTCAGCGTGCTAACGTCGCCAGCCTCCACGATCTTCCACGTAAATGTGCGCTCCGCGCGGGCGTCGTCGCCCGTGCAGCCAGCCCATCTCACAAACGGAAGAGCCTGACGAACCGTGCACGTATACTCGCCCACCTCGGTAGCCTTGATGTCGCCCGACACAACCTCAACCGTAGGCGAGAAACCAGTACCATAGCGAACGGACGAAATAGTATACGCAGACTGCTCCTTGCCGGTATACACAAGTTCCTTAGCAGTAGGCGCCTCAACTTCGCTCCACTGCAGCCAACCCCATTGATCATCAATCAGATAACAATCCTCAAAACCACCTAGATAGACTTGGCTAATCCACTGACCATAGAAGGTTTTGGTTCCATCCTTTTCGTCCACGGCTTTTATTGAATCGTAACTTGCACGGCCTTTTTTCTTGCCACTCCATACCACAGAGCCATCCGAGGCGCACTGAATCAAGTCGAAGGGCTGCTGAGTTTGCGATGTACCATACAGGGCGGAATTGTAGGACCACGTTTCCGGCCCAAACAAATTCGACAGCCTAATCGTCGTATAAGAATCGCCGTAAACACCTACGTACTGCGGTTCCGCGTAGCTTCCATCAACGCCGCGCAAGCGAATGGAGTAACCCACATATTCCGGAACGCGGTACGCCGAAGCCTTCATGGCCGACTCGAATACGTCGCTCGAGTCAATCTTTTTCACCTCAAGCGTTGCAGCGCCCTCGTCCTTCAGATACTTCTCCATGCACGGCTCAGACGATGTAACCCTAACGGTAAGATCACGGCCATCAACCTGCGCGGCGAAGGTCCTATCGTACTCTTGACGCTTATCAGCATCCGACGTATCCGCCAGAACAAGCGACGAACCGGGTACCACGTCGCTATCTTGCAACATGCCGTCTTCGCCGACGGACGCATGTCTATTGGTAATAGAGTACGCGCCGTCTTTCTCGTACAGGGAATACAAGCTAGACCCGACCTTCGCGGGAAGCGAAAGCGACAAGCAGAAGCCCGAACCAAAGTTGATGACGTTACCATCTTTATCCACCAGATCAATGGTGTAAATCGCAAAAGGAACTTCCTGAACATACTCCTGCTTCAGCAGCTCAGCCGTTTGCTTATAGCTTTCGCTATCCGCATCCGTCTTCGTCACCTTCAGGGAAATGCCCTCGGCACCAAGCTTCTCGGCAAAGGGCTTGTACGTCGTAGAACACGACGCGACGATGCCGGTTTCCTCATCCTTGAAAGTAAACGAATACTCTTTGGGACGTGCTGTTCTCGCGTCAGCAAGGATGTACGTTCCCATTGCCACATTCTTTAGGGTAAATGAATCGTCGGAGCCTTGCGTGAGCAAAGTCAACCTCGATCCATCCCATTGATAGATGCGACTGTTTGCGTAGCCCGACTTCAGCGTAAGTTCGGTTTCCTCGTCAGAACCAAGAGCGATGCCATTCCCATCAGCGCTCTGAATATCCACATTGAAAACGCGGAACGTAGGGTTGATGTTAAGCTGCGCATCGAAAGCATCCTTAATGGGAGACGCTTCATCGGCTGTAGACTCATACGCGCTAAAGTTAGCCCTCGCCTGCTTCAAAGCAGCCGCGATATCGCCCTTATAGGTGGAAACCTTATAGCTTGCATCAGCCGCCGCGCCCTCGCCGGTAAACGTACGCTCATATTGCTTCGCATCCGCGCCGGAGGCAAACACGATATAGGACTTGCCATAGCTATCGTATGCCGAGTTCGGTTGGCTGCCCTCGCCGTTGAAAAGCCTGGTAAGACGCGTATCCGCCTCATCGCTTGTAAGCGTACTGGGGAACACGGTAACGTCCACGCTGCTATCGGTCACGCTGGTCGGAAGAAGCTGCACACTCGTTACGCCATTTGCAACCGTAATCAGAAACGCCTTGGTGTCGGAAGTTACCTTGTCGCCATCGGTGCGAGGAACGGAAAGGGTACGCAGGCTTTCACCCTGCCACCATCCGCCAACAGCTTGATTAAGGTTGAAGTTACGCGGAAAACAACCGAATGCGTTTATTACATTTGTTTTTTCGGCGCCGTCGGCGAATGCGGCATCAATGCATTTTTGCCAATCGGCCAGAGTATCGGAGTCGTTCACCTTCGAAACATCAAATCGGACAATACTCGACAAGATACTTCCAGGCGTGGCTCCGTTTCCATTTTTGGAAGCATCATCCGTGTAGGATTCTGTCCAAGAGTAACCGGTTTCGCTGTTTACCAACGTTTTGCTTGTCCACTTGCTAGCCTTGGTTTTATCAACAACGGCAAAGGTACCCAGCTTTTCGCGGACAACCGAAAAAGCGCCACCCGTTGCCTTTTCGTTCTCAAAAAGGGTTTTCGCAGACCCGTTCTGCAGCAACGCCACGTCGCAGATATCGCTCTTAGAAGTGGGCAATTTGATTTCAACCTTAGTGTTTCCAGCAAGCTTCACTTGATTGCCGGAAACATCAACCAGCCTTGCGTCGTAGAAATCAAACTCAAGCTCCCCGTTATAAAGCGGGGCCAAAATGTTCTGTGCGTTCTTATACGCGTCGCCGGAAGCAGAATTATCCACAACAAGCTTCGTGCCGTCGTTTTTCAACGCAGCAACAACACTTTCTTCTGTTGTGGTCACTTTGGCAGAAAAGCCGGTAGCGGCATCCGTGAAATCGCGAGAAACCACGTCGGCGGCGTTGTCCGGCTCAACGTAGCTTCGACGAGCACTGGACAAATCAACCGAAAGCCTCACCTGCATAGTGGTGTAGCGGCTCAACGGAGTTGGGAACTCCTTATAAGAAGTGAAGGAGTAGTCGCCGCTATCGTTAAGCAGCTTCACATCAAACGAGCCCACGCGGCCATAGCACTTGGTATTCGTGCTGGCTTCCGTGCCATATAGCACATCCTCTTTGACGCGCTGCACGTTGGATACTTCGGTTTCGCCCGGGGCACCCGCAATATCTTGCAGCGTAATCACATCAGAAGGACCGTTGTCCAGCACGAAGCTGATGGTCTTATTGCCGTTTTCGTCTACCACCATCTTCGCGTTATCGGAAACCGGGATGGTGGGAGCAAACGTCGGACACAGCATATACACCTGCACACCCGGAATAACAATGTTCTCCGCGCCAGGGATATATAGGTTGGCCGTTACGGTATACGTTCCAGCCTCAAGGGTATCGTCAGTTTTCTCGGAAAGCTTCGAGGCGTCGGCCACCACCACGGTCTGGCCGGGCTCGACGGAAAACGTAGCGGTCTGGCCGCCGCCGTAGATGGCGGACAGGGACTCGTCGTCGGCCAGCTCCACCGGCGTGAGCGCCGAGCCGTCCCACGCCCAGGCCTTCAGGCCCGAGGAGGGGGCGGCCTGGCCGGCGCTGAGGCGCCAGGCCGTCAGCTTGGCGTCGGAGGGCATGGCCTTGCCGTCGGGCAGGCCGAACGATCCCACGGACACCGCCGAGTCGTCGGCCACGTCGTATAGCTCGGACAGCGCGGCGCGGGCCGCCTTGTCGGTGGCCTCGTCGGCGGAGAACGTGACGTTGGCCGCGCCGAACCAGCTCATGAGGTCGTCGGGGGTCGCGGCCTGCGGCATGTCGCCGTCGGCGGTGTTCACCTTGAGCGCCCAGCTCGCGCCGTCGATGGTGTCGACGTAGTAGTAGTCCTTAGCTTCAGAGGCCTCTTGCTGCGGTGCTTGGGAGTCAGATCCGTCAGACCCAAACGCATACGTTACCTGCGTGGGGATAAGTGAAGTTACAAGAGAAAGCGCGCAAACCACTGACAATATTTTATTCGCAGCTAATTTGCGCCGCTTTTCTTGCTTGCGTTTCTTCATCTCACTTCCTTTCTCTTATTAAGCGCTTTGCAAACACGTGAACGTTGCAGGGCAAAATGCCCTGCAACGTTCACAAAGGTGAAACTAAATCTTGCGTTAGATACCTGCAGGAGCAGTAACGCCATTCGTGATGGTCTTCAGCGTGTTGAAGTCAACCTGCAAAGTAACGGCCCAGGTCTTGTCACCAAAGTTCATGAAGTTAGCATATTCGGTCGCATCGAAAGTAGGGCTCCCAGTATAGCCAGCGGGAAGGGTGAAGCTCAACGCGTCAATGCGATTCATTTCATTAAGCCACCCCTCAATCGTTTTCTGCGTCTTTGCGGTAACCCCAGATTCATCATTCGCAGAGCCACCGTTTTCGCTGCCACCAATGGTCAGCAACCCAAACGTATTGTTAAATTCGTCAACATAAACAGAATAGGAACCATCCGAGTTCAGGCGCACAAAGCCATTATCCGATACAGGCGTTGTGGGCTTAGCTCCAAAGAGACCAGTCGGCGTGGTGAGGTTAGTAAGATACGCATCCATGTGAACAATAAAGTTCAGCTTTGCCGGAACGTACAGATTCACGGATGCGGAGTACCAAGTACCTACCTCCATGTCCGCCTTGGCAACAGCGCTGCCGAGTTTGCGACCGTCGGTCGTGCTAGCAAACGCCTTGCTGAAGTCGATCGACTCAGCACCGGCGGCAACCAGCGCGGCGGCGGCAACGGTGCCGGCGGCCATCTTGACGAAACCTCGACGCGTGTAAATCATTTCGGTGTTCATAGCGAATCACCCTTTCCTTGCGGCTTGTTTGTATTTGGTGGTGCAACCTTGGGCGCCGATGCCGCATCCTCGGCTCCCAAGGCATCCCGCGACGGACCGGAAAGGCCCCGCCATGTGGAATCTGGGTACGACAAGACAGACGCGCGCCCGCGTTGCGTGAGGGATCGGGTTGTTGCAGGGGTTGTGCGCTTGCCCGCGCGAGCTCGGTGTTCGCCCTGGTTGAAAGGGCGCTCCAGCCGGCAAGTAACACGCGGGTAACTGGCTTGACGGCTGCTATTGTAAGCCTGGGGTTACCGAAATCACAAGAAAAAAGTTCGAAATGGGTTCCTTTTTCGACAAAATCTTCTCCAAGGGTAACATATGTTACCCCAGTTCAGAGGGGTACATCGGTCGGCGAACACGCCAACTCGTAAAGATTCCCAAACATTTGTTCTTGTTCTCCGAACGGATGTTTGGTGGTACAGATCGCGCTTGGCGTTCCCCCTAGCCGAGGGGCTACTACCTATAGCACGCGGATGAAGCGGCCATCCACTTCTAGCACGCCTTCTTTTTGCAGGGTGCTTAGTTCGCGAATGAGCGATTTGTCGGCGGCACGCAGATACGTGGCCCATTCCTGGCGATTCATGGGAACCTCTACGCGACCGTCCGCGTCCTGGGGTAGCGTGCGCAAATACGCCATGATGCGGTCGGAAAGACGCGGCTCGCCCACCACGGAGAGCGTTTGCGTAAGCACGCCTATCTTCTTCGACATTTCGGTCGACAGGTTTTCGCGCAGCAGAAACGCATGCGGGCTCGTGCACGATTCGAGTTGCTTTGCGGGGATGCACAGTATGCTCGTGGGCTCAAGCGCGCGAATATTCACCGGCGTATGCTTAAGCGTCGCCGGCACGGCCTCGGCGAACGACTCGCCCGAGCCGAATTGCGCCACCGGGCGGTCTTGCCCACCTTGCGGCATGCTTGCTTGCACGATGCCCGAAACAACCACGGGATAGAAATCCATACGGTCGCCAGCACGTCGCAGCAGTTGGCCTTCTGACAGCTCGATAATGCGCGAATCGATTTCGCGCAGCAAATCGCGCAGGTCCTTCACGGGAATGCCCTCGAACACGGCCGACGAATGCAGCGAGCGAATAAGATCCTGCGTAAACTCCATGCAACCCACCAACTCCTTGCTACGCTCGTCGCCCTGGCAAACGTCCCCCGCGCAAGCCTCGTATGCATGCGGCCGCACATGGCGGTACCGTCGCTTCAGCCATTCCCGCCATCGCGCCGAAACCAACCACCGGGTAACATTTGCTACCGAAAGTTACCTTTATCTAATTCATTATCGCACTGCGCAGCGTTTTGTAAACACAGGGTCATATTTTTCCCAAACAAGAAAGGCGACCCGCTCGGCTGCCTTTCCCCAAACCAGCGCTTCGGAAGCGCTTCTTGCAAGCAATCTTGTTCGCAGCAAACCTGGCAAAGCATCCGGCCCCCTGTCGCGCTTCACGCCCTTCACGCCCCGCCCATCATGCAGCCGCACCCGGCACAGAAAGCAACAAAGGGCCCGCGGCATTTCAACCGCGAGCCCCTCGCAAAAGTTAGCGAGTCAAAACCTTCCGGAGGTACTGACCCATCCGCTCCTGTCACGCGGCCTTACGCCAACAGTTTGCGACCTGCCTCCTCAAGCGCGTCAAGCAGCGCGTCGGCTGCCTCGCGGCTGGCGTCCTTCGCGAACATGTACAGCTTGATCTTCGGCTCGGTGCCGCTCGGACGCACGATGACCTTGTTGCCGCCTTCCACGTCGAACTCCACCACGTTGGCGGAAGGCAGGCCGTTCACGCCGCCCTGGTAGTCGACCACGGCCTCGACCTTGCGGCCGGCCAACTCGGCCGGAGCGTTCGTGCGCAGACCCGCCATGAGGTCTGCCATCTTCGCCGCACCGTCAGCGCCGGGGTAGGACAGCGACACGGTGCGGTTGAGCCACCAGCCGTGCTTAGCGTACAAATCGCGCATGGCCTGGGCCAGGTTCTTGCCCGCCAGCTTGTACTCCTGCGCCATCTGGCAGATGAGCAGGCTGGCGTTCACGGCGTCCTTGTCGCGCACGTGGTCGCCGGACAGGTAGCCGTAACTCTCCTCGAAGCCGAAGATGAAGCGGTCTGCCTCGCCCGCGTCGGACAGCTCGGTGATGATGTCGCCGATGTACTTGAAGCCCGTCAGGCAACGGCGCAGCTCGAAGCCGTATTCCGCAGCCAGCGCATCGACCATGGCCGACGACACGATGGTGGTCACGGCCACCTTGCGCGTCAGGTCCTCGCCGCGCTCGGCGCGCATGCGGCACACGTAATCCAGCAACAGCACGCCCATCTCGTTGCCGGTCAGCAGCGTGTAGTCGTCACCATCCTTGCAGGCCACGCCCACGCGGTCGGCATCGGGGTCGGTGGCCAGCAGCAGGTCGGGATGCACCTGCTCGCACAGGTCGATGCCCTTCTGCATGGCCTCGCGGATCTCGGGGTTGGGATAGGGGCACGTGGGGAAGTTGCCGTCGGGCTGCTCCTGCTCGGGCACCACGGTGACGTCGGAGACACCGGCGCGCGCGAGCACCGTGGTAACGGGGACCAGACCCGTGCCGTTAAGCGGCGTGTACACCAGCTTCAGCGGGGCGGCGGCGATCTGCTCGTCGGACAGGTTGTTCACCGACTGCGCCAGCACCGCGTCGTAGTAGCGCTCGAGCACGGCGTCTTCAATCCACTTGACCTTGCCCGATGCCACGGCCTCATCGAAATCCATGGACTTCACGCCGGTGAACGCGTCGGTTCCGGCGATGGCCGCGGAGATGGCGGCGGCAGCCTGGCTGGTGATCTGGCAGCCGTCGGGGCCGTAGGCCTTGTAGCCGTTGTACGGCGCAGGGTTGTGGCTGGCCGTCATGCAGATACCGCCCGAGCAGCCCAGGTCGCGCACGGCCCACGAAAGCGTGGGGACCGGGGAGATGCGCGGGTACACGTATGCCGTCACGCCGTTGGCGGCCATGATGGCGGCGGTGGTGCGCACGAACAGCTCGCCGTTGTTGCGGCTGTCGCGGGCGATGGCGACGGAGGGGTTGTCGAAGTTCGCGTTCAGGTAATCGGCGAAGCCCTGCGTGGCGCGGCCCACCGTGTAGATGTTCATGCGGTTCGTGCCGGCGCCCAGCACGCCACGCAGGCCCGCGGTGCCGAACGAAAGGTTCTGGAAGAAGGCGTCGGTCATCGCGGCGTCGTCGCCGGCATCGGCCTTCGCCTGCATGTCGGCCAGCTCGGCCGCCAGATCGGCGTCCTGCACGTTCTCAATCCAATGCGCAAGCTCGGCGCGCACATCGATATCGCTCATAAGGTTTCCTTCGCTTCTAGCGGTTTCTCCCGGTTGCTTGGGCGCGATCGGGCGCGCCGCGGACATTCGCCCCGCGCGGCCGGCATCCGTCCGATGCGGCACGGGCATGCGCCCGCCCTCCAACCAGGCTTTCCTGCATATGCCGCCCATTGTAAACGACACGCCGCCGAAGCGCGCGAACCCGACAGCATCAGCGCAGTTGCGCGCCGGATGACGCAGCGGCGCCGCGATCCTCGACCAACACGCGGCACCCTCGGCGCGCCATCAAGGGCATTATCGAACTCGCCCGCGACCACAGCGCCGAGCCCGAGCGCCTGCTCGACGACCGGCAACGCACCGACGAGCTGTCGAGCCGCCGTCCACCGTGGTCGTCGACGATACCGTGGACAAGGAAGACCCCGCCGCGCCGCCGGGGAACGAGCCGAATGCTGCCGCGAACGTAAAATCCGCCGGCGAAGCAGGGCGAATCGATGGTTTCGCGGGCGTTAACGGGTATGATGAGGTTTGGCACCCCGCTGACAAACCAGACGGGGCCGAAGCCGCAGGAGCCGACTTCGCCGATGACGACGGCGGAAACCCGGGCGACAACGCAAGCGATGGCGCAACCACCCGCCCCGCCACCGAGGCCGCGGGAGCGCGCCCAACCGATACGAAACCTTCGACCAGCGCCGAAACCGCGCCGGCCAAGCACTAGGAGGAACCCAGCATGCATATGCGCACCAACCGCCACGCAGCAGGCGTTAGCCAGGAAGGCGGCGCTGCCGGCAACCGTCGTAGCCGCCGCGCGCACCGCGCCCGCTCCCGATTAGCCGCGCTTGCCGCGTTCGCCCTTGCAGGCGCGATGGCCGCTGCGCTGTCCGCCGGCTGCGCCGGCGATGACGG
>ERZ857745.4855-NODE-4855-length-11415-cov-3.542958_pt1 | contig 11415 bp, 10 predicted proteins | sample MGYA00519699_ERZ857745 | MGnify/ENA primary metagenome ERZ857745 (study PRJEB31778, sample SAMEA3449357) | human gut metagenome | biome: human gut; feature: human-associated habitat; material: faeces | place: United Kingdom | collected 2010/2012 ...
CCAATAGCTTCCGATTTTCAAGCCGGCCGAATCTTCTTTTTTTATTGCACCGATAGCTTTATATATGCCATTGATATCGTAGAGCTCATGTCTTTCTAAGGCAGAAATGAACCCGCCAATAACTCTGTCAATCTTCTCGGGAGAAAAAACAAACAAGACTGGCTTAACGCCTGTCTCTCCGGCAAACGTTACGATATTTTTCTCGCCTTTTTTTAGCTTGCAGATCACGTTGGCGATTTCTTGGTTAAACCTGCAAGACGTCATAATCGGTAGAAAGTCAGGTTGAGGTATCCAATCAGGGGTTGTATCATCTGCTGAATTGTAGATGGCCTGATCAGGATCTCCAATTTTGAATACTGCGCATTTTTGTGAATCAAATATCGCATCTATGGCTTGCCGCTGAAGATTATTGCAATCCTGATATTCATCTATGAATACATACTGGAATCGTGATGAAAATAGGTCGGTATACGCTGTTGGCAATTCAGCAATAGCTGCGTTTGCATATGCATAGGCATCTTGATACCGTATTATTCCTTCCTTTTTAAGAAGCTCGGTTTGCAATTCCATATATTGTTTAGTGGACGGTTTTCCCGCACCTGCCAAAGCTTTTTTCTGCTTTCCTACACGGAGTGCCCCATCCGATCGTATATTTAATGCCTGTATATAGTCCAACTTGGATTTGAATCGATTCCCAGAACCGAAGTTTAATTCAATCACGTAGTTCAGCGCATAATACCGCTTGTTGCATTCTATCCCGTTCAACATATGTTGTGCATATGTAAGACCATCAACCACCTGCACATTCTGTCCAGAGATATTTCGCAAGTATGGCATAGTCACAAATCTGTCAATAAACGACTGGATTGTGCCTATGTAATTTGGATAGTTGAGAAGCCTATCTGCATAATCGGAGAGCCGGTTTTTGATCTCATTGACGGCAACATTTGTATGAGAGAGCACACAGATTCCTGCGCCGTTTTCGAGTGGCATTTTATCTGCTAACAATTTTAGTTTTGCGAGAAGAACGGTTGTTTTTCCGCTGCCGGGACAGGCTGCTACATCTGTTGAATGCCACCAACGTATAACTTTTCTTGCATCTTCAGGGAAGTGTGCACCATGCGGCAAAAGGAGTTCTTCTACGGCTTGAATATCTTGGTCGGAAATCTGCCACTCCATTATAGAATCCTCCTATCTACACCGTTTCTCCTGCTGCATATTTGATGGCATTCACAATATAACTTAAAAACGGATCATTCTCGATCTCAGATTTCAATGCTGCTTTCTTATCCTCATCGGTTTTGAATCCATACAATTCGAGATCGAACATCTTTTCTTGTGTCAGCCCATCTGGAACTATGGATATTTTCCAACGCAAAAGCGAAGCCAAGCACTGAGCAGTAATCGCTTTCAGACTGCTTTTTCCATCGCCATTAAGCATTAATTTATAAATATGGTATGCCCTTTCAGCGGAGGAGACCCCATTCCACGCCTGCGTTTCTGCTTCGGCGTCACGATTTGCTTCATCAATCTTGGCATCAGTCAGTGAAATATGCTCTTTCGCATTCAGAATTTTCTTCCCGTAATGAACCGCCTTATGAAAGTCATCCGAAAGGCTACTCAGGGCGATGCAATATTCGAGCGTCCATCGTGGTGAAATAAAGCCGTGCACGGAGCCATTTGTATATTTTCTGTCTCCTTTTTCTTTAGCCTGCAAAGATTCAGCTTCTTTCTCGTTGAATGTTTTCTCCTTTGTCGTGGGCTCGACATCGTATGGTCTAACATCACAATCTGTTATTACAGAAACAGGTATTCCTATATCGGTGCCGTCTTTTCTTACCATAATTCCGCTATATCGAAGAAAAGCAGTGCTTCCAACATTTACAATGGATATACCGTATTTCTCCAATGGATAGCCGAGAATGTCTGCAATGACAGGAATTAAAATATTCTCTGCATCACCCTCGACCATTATGATACCCTTAGCAAAAAACAAATTGGCCTTTGTTGAGTCGAGAAAACGCTGGAGGAACAGGTAATCACCCCTTTGTAATCCGGTTCGCCCTTCAGCCAAATCATATCCGGCACCATTCTTCATTAAAATCAAATTCTTGAGGTTGATTTTTGATGCCAAAATGGGGCTATGAGTGGATATGATGATTTGGACATCATTCTCGTTATACTCGTTCTGGAGATAACTGATTAGTCGAAGCTGCGCTTGCGGATGCAGATGGGCTTCCAATTCTTCGATTAGAGCTAGTTTCAGGCCACCATCTGTATCATCCTTAAGGAGCAACAACTCCGCCGCAATAAATAGCAGATTCAATTCCCCAAGCCCGGGATTGATCTCAGGAGCATTCAATGACAGGGACTCCAGTATAGCTTTTAGCTGAATATCCGAGGTTTTTAATTCTGCATCGCTGGCTTGGCCTTTATCACTAAATGACTCTAAATTACTGCGGATCGTCTGGAGAATGCGTTTTCCATCCGTATCACCTATAAAATAATCCTCAATGCGTTGATTCGCATCTCGAAAAATATCGAGAACTGCATGTTCTTTTTTATCTTTGAAAACAGGGTGATTTAGAAGTATTTGCGAGATTCTGGAACCACGCCCTGAACTCATTTCTCGCTCGGCATCACGGAGTGGTTTCAAATAAACAGCTTTCAGCAATTCTCTTGCTTTTCCATCAATCGAAATTCCATCGTCTATATCGCCCGCACGCAATTCCTGATAGATTTTATGTCCTTCTTTCCATGCACGATAATGAAGTTCAAGCGTATATTCAATTCCATTCTCCGTTTTGTTGAATGAAAGATATTCGATAAAGTTCTTTGCTTCGTTCTGTGTAAAATCTGAAATCGTACAATCGATCTTGAACTCTGAGCACGCATCTTCACCAACAGACTTATAAAAATCCTTATCTGACGGCCTGATATACTCGTTGCTCTGTGTCAACAAGACTAATTTTAATGCATCAATCACGGCGGTTTTTCCTGAATCATTTTCGCCAATCAGAGCGTTTAGACCTTTGTGAAAAGTGATTTTTAAGCCGGGAGCACCATCCACAGATTTGAATTGGCGGAAGTCATACACTCTTAATTCGGATATAATCATTTTTTCACACTCATTTCCAATAGTAAATTCGTCGGGACTGTTTCCAAGAATGCACCATCGGGGTTATCGCTGTTAACCGTTATCTGCATATATTTTGACTGTTTTATATGCAGAAACCATACTGACTTGTGCAGCTACTAACTCCCTTGGTGTAGCACTGCATAGCAACGCTCACAGCAGATTCTTTGTTTTTCCTGCAAGGTAGAGCGGAAGATTCATTATCTCCCCATCCTTGCGGTAGCCACGCTTAGAAAAGCGCAGTGCATGTTTTGGATGATGTTCTGCAATATATCGTTTGAACGAAGGGGCAGACTTATCCTCGCCGCCTTTGGCTTCCACGGGAATGATTTCCGTCCCGTGTTGTAGGACAAAATCAATCTCACTGGTTTTATCAGAATAATATCGGGGGGCGACTTCAAACTGTCCTCGAAGCTGCTGCAGAACATAATTCTCCGTCAGAGGGCCTTTAAACTGATAGTCCGCTTTCAAAAGAATTGCACTATTATCAATACCCGCCATGTGCTTGAGCAGTCCTGTGTCAAAGACGAAGAGCTTGAACTGATCTAGCTTGTCAAATGCAGACAACGGATGCTCCATTTTGGAAACGTTGTAAACCCGGTTCAGCATTCCGGCAGAAACGAGCCATTCAATGGCTTCTTCAAAGTCACGTGCCCGGCCACCTTCCCGGACAGCGCCGTACATAAATTTTTCATTGGGCTTTGCAAGCTGTGCAACAATGCTGCGGAATACCATTAGGATGCGTCCGCTGTTGACCTTGCCGTTATGCTTGGAGAAGTCGTTTTCATAGACTTCAATAAGTTCACGCTGGATCTGAGAGACCCTTGCCGGGTCTTTATGATTGACCCAGGATGCCACGCATTCCGGCATACCGCCGATAATGAGGTAATTGTTATAAGCTTCCAGTAGCCGATTGTGGAAAATTTCCTCGATCTGCTGCTCCTTCTGAATGCTATCGTAGTAGGCATAGAGTGCTGGGTCAGTTGCTTCCAGAAACTCCTCAAAGTTCAAAGGATAGATGTCGAGCAGATTGACCATGCCTACCGGGTAGGACTTCGGTTTCGCCAAAAGTGTGCCGAGCAAACTTCCTGCCGCAATGACATGATACTCATTTGACTTTTCCTTAAAATATTTGAGTGTGTTCAGTGCCTCCGGGCATTCCTGTATCTCATCAAAGATGATCAGAGTCTCTCCCGGAAGAATCTTCTCTCCACAAATCAGGGAGAGCAGTTCCAAGATGCGCTGCGGATTCTTATTCGCCTCAAAGATGGATTTTAGTTCGTCCTCTTCGTCGAAGTTGAAATAGACGAAACTCTTATAATAGTTCTTTCCGAACTCCTTCATCAGCCATGTCTTGCCGACCTGTCGTGCGCCTTTCAGGACAAGAGGTTTTCGTTCTTCGTCATTTTTCCAGTTAATCAAATCTTGAATCGCATTGCGTTTCATGGCGGCCACCATCCTTTCAGGGGGATGATAAGAGTGTAACACATTTTTCTGGAAACATCAATGCGGTTGTCGCACGTTTTTCCGCCATTATTAAATGCAAATTTCCACGTTTTTCAGACCAAACTATATCTTTTATAAGGATTGACGCGAAAGTTAGCTTTGGTCAAACGTTATAAAGCACTGCCTCCTCGCCATAAATGGCCAAACGCTTCGTTGTTGACGATAGTTTTTATTGAAATTTCAGAAAAACTTCTTGCATTACATATCTTTTTCGACTCGTTTTGCATTTTGCTAACAGAAAAGCGGCGCAGAACTCTCTGCACCGCTTTCATCGTACTTATATCGCTTTGATTTTTTTGAGGTAGGTCACGGCATCGGTATGTCCGTGGAAGTAAATGTGCTGCCGCTCCATGTCCTCCATTTGGCGGGCAGGGTTCAGATAGTCCACATACGCCCGATGCTCCTCTGCGGTCATGCGGATCTCGCCGCTGTCCTCGTTCATTTTGTCAATGACGGGGTACTGCGTTTTCAGCTTATCCATGCGGTCGGAAAGCGCGGCGTAGTCCTCGTCGGTATTCAGCAGATCCATCACAATATCGCTGTCGATCTCCGCAAAGGCGTCCTCTATGCGGGATGGCAGGTCAAAATAGCTGTCGCTCACGGTGCTCACTTCCTTATCGTTTTTATTATACTATACCCAAACCGCAAGGCAATATCAAAGGTGCAAATTTTATCGTTCGGGCTGTTCAGTCTGCCGTGGAGCTGCGGAGCGGACGGGGACGGCGGGTGAGCTGATCCGATATTCTTCGGGAATGTTCTCAATGTCGCCGTCGTAGATGTCCACAAAGCGGCCGCCGTTTGAACGCACATAGCCGTTATCCCAGAACACGCCGCCTTCTTCGTACCGAATGTCCCGTCCGAAACCATCATAGTCGATATAGTTTGCCAGCGCACCGAGGTTGCTTGTGTCATAGCAGCCGCTTTCCTCGATCCAGTAATAGCCGAGGTCGTAGTCATTCCGCACGCCGGGTAGATAATCAAAGCAGTCCAAATTCTCGGTCAGGTTGATCAGCTCCTGCACACTGCCGGTATTCTCGCCCAAGTCCAAAACCGCCTGCCAGAAATCGCCGCTTTCCCGCAGCTCCATGATCTGCCCGGCAAGATAGTTCAGCTCGCTCAGGCTTTCGTATTCTCCGAGCATTTTGCCAATGGCCGCATCCGGACAGTCATAGTCGGTGATGAACCATTCCTCATAGCGCCGCCCGATGCCGATGCGCCGGAAAACCGCCTGCATTTCTTCATTGGTCACAGGAAACTTTACCCATTCGCCCACCAAAAAGCCCTCGTTGTATTTGCCGAGGTTGGTAATAAAGGCTTCAAAGGCGCAGTCCCTTGTATCTGATACATTCATCATAGCTGCCTCCGTTATCGCTCCTGCACCGGTGCCTGCCTGCGAGGGATGAAAAAGCCGCAGACATGGGCAATCTCGTCGCCCAGCCTGCGGGTCACTCTTGTAATGTCCGCACGGGTGGCAATGCCCCGGTAGATTTTTTCTTTCAGATTCTCGATCTGCGTGTCGCTCACGCCGTCCTTATAGGCACGGTAGAGGTAATGGTTCGTGCCGTCATGATGGATGGCATCGCAGCGGAAGTCGCCGTTTTTATCCACATACCAAGTGCTGTAATCCATGTCCCGTTCGCTGTAAAGGCAGTCCCGGATATTGCCGCTCGGAATCTCCTTATATCCCATGCGGCGGCCGTTCCAAAGCCCCAGATCACCGACAACGAGAATGGGACGGGAGAGCTGAATGTCCAGATTGGAGCGCTCGTCGTCCAGATAGTCGCCGTTCAGCTCATACATCAGCTCCATACGCTCGGCTTCGGTGAGGTCGGGGTACTGCTCCTCCAAGTCCTCCCGCCAGTCGTCGTAGTCAATGTCGTTGCTCCAAATGATGTGTCTGCCGTCCTTCATTGCGTCCGTCCCTCGCTTTCCGTCATCAGAAATTGTCCGAACTCGGTAAAGGCGTACCAGTTCGTGCGGTCAAAACGGCTTTCGTTGAACCGTCCTTTGGTGAGAACCCGCCCTTTGACCAGCCGTTTCAGGGCGTAGCGGATCTCATCGTAGGACAGGAACGGGAAAAAGCCGGTCATCATCTGCACCGAACTGCGCACCCAAACTTTGCCCTCATGGAGCTGCGGCGACTCGGTGCTTTTCTGCTCGATACAATCCCAAAGGAAGCAGGTCAGCACCGCCGCATTGACTCCGTATTTTTTCGCTATGTCCGAATCAAAGAAATGAACCATAATTTTTGCCTCCTTTTTGTTTTTCGGGATATGTAAAAGGGGCAGCGAAATTCGCTGCCCCAAGGCTTACTTCTTCTTGGCTCTGATCTTCAGGAAGATCAAAGCACCGACGATGAATGCGACCAGCCCGATCGCCAGAATGGTTTTCAGCTCCATTACTCCGCACCCTCCTTTCTGCGTTTTCTGAATCCGACTACACCCAGTGCGGCAGCGCCCGCAGCGGAAACGCCGAGCAGGGCAAGCCACAGGACAGGATTGCTGTCATCCCCGGTTTTCGGCGTATCACGGAGTTCGTTGTGCATCTCCACTTTCGTCACCGCACCCTCAAACACGGATGCCGTTTTGTCGGCGGGCAGCACATAGGCGGAAGATGCGCCGTCCGACACCTCGGACACCACATACTCACCGATGCGGAGATTTTCGATGATGATCTCGCCGTTTTTGTCGGTGGTGAATACGCCGACATAGCCGTTCGGACCGGTCACTCGGAACGAGAAGCCCTCAATTTTGCCGTCCGAGGAAGTCTTGATGATTTTCAGAGATCCGACCTGCGGCGCATTGACAAAACCTTTTCCGGCTTCGTTCTCCACGGTCACGGTTTTGCCGTCCTCGGTGATCTCGAAATAGTAGGCGTTGCCGTCCAGATAGAAGCCATCCGGCGCTTTCGTTTCTTTGACGAAATAGCCGCCGTAGAACAGGTCGGCCATTTCATAAACGCCGATGCCGGTTTCGGTGAGTGTGCCGAGCCGTTCATCATCGGCATCCAGCTCCTTGTTGCCGTTGCTGTCACGGTAAACGGTGAACTCCGCACCCGTCAGCTTGTTGTCGGGATAGTCCCGGTCAGTCTTGGTGAGCTGCACCGTGCCACGGATGCGGATGTTTTCGATCTCCACCTCGATCACCGCACCGTTCGCATCGACGGTCACGGGGTAGGTTTTCTCCGACAGCACAAAGCCGGTCGGGGCTTCAATCTCCCGCACGACCCAGTTGCCATAAGGCACACGGGCAAAAGAAAAGCTGCCGTCCTCGGCAGAGGTGGCAGTCAGGATGGCGTTTTCGGCCGTAAATTCGGTGCAGTCCGCACGGAACAGTCCGATCAGCGCACCGGCAAGGCCGCTGCCGTTCTCGTCCTTTTTCAGTCCGTGGATTTCACCGTAGGCTGTCTTGATGTTCAAATACCCCTTTATGGGATCGGCGACTGCCTGTGCATAAGTGACGGTGTCCTGCAATTTCCCGTTGGGGCCGTAAACACCGTCTGTCCAGGTAATAATGCCGCTTCTGCGTGAATTGTTTTTCTCGGCAGTGATGGCAACTAGCTCATTCAGCATATTGCCCGTGGAGATCGTCAGCTCATTCCCTTTGACGGAAAATTTGATGTCCGGGTTGGGCGAGGAAAATGAATAATCTGAGAGGACACCGTTCTTGTCTGTAAGCGTAACCGCATAGGCATCGCCGTCCCATTCAAGCGATGCACTCTGTGCCTCTGCTGCGGTTTTGGCAAGAAAGCTCGGAATGCTGGAATGGTACTGAACGTTTGCAGCAATGGAGCTGTAATAGCCCATGATTTGGCCGTACAGCGGGTGGTTTGTACTGATTTGATCTACGATGGCATCTTTGCCGTTGGTTCCAATCTTGTTGAAGTCGGCATCACGCTCGCCGACAACGGTTTCCCAAATCAAAAGCTGTGTGGCAACGGCGTGCGCCAGCTTGTCGCCTCCGTCATTTTGCGAGCGCCAGGAGACTGAGATCGGACCTGTATAACCGTACTGAAAAATGCGTCCGATGAGCAACTTTATATCCTCGGGAGAAATGGTTTTATTATAAGCAGCGGGGTAGTTATCCCAAAAATCTTCTCCTTTTTTTGTGAGGCTGTCGCCGGGCTGCTGCGATACGCCGGGTTCAATACAGTAGCAGATGTTCCCGCTATACTGCCCCATAGCTCGAATCAACGTAAATGAAGATGCTTTGGTAGACCAGCCATTCATAAAGTTCAAATTGCCATGCCCCCATTCCCCATTGTAGTTCGCATCCCCGTCACGTGGAAAAGCAATAAGGCATACATTGGCGGTTTCTTCTGCGGCGAATGCAGTCGTTCCCAGGCTAAACAGCAAGGAAGCACACAACATCACTGCGAGAAATAATGCAATTGGCCTTTTGAAGTTCTTTGTTTTCATTTGAAATCCTCCTAAAAGTTGAAAATGCACCGTTATTCGGTGCAACACTGTATGGGCTTATCTCTTTTTTCGGGAAGTACAGGCAGTCTTGAAGGGGTGAGGTGTGGAGAGGGGGAACACGCCGACATAGCCGTACATCTATTGAAAATGGGTATGGCTGCCCCTTGGTAGTGACTATCGTTCCATATCCCGCTGGCGTTCCCGCCTGCGGTACAGTTCCAATGCCTTGATGATGGTATCTTCAATCTTCTGTGCGGGCGTCCCCGGAGCAAAATACTTGCTGATACGCTCTTTCGGCATTTTGAACTGCTCACGCTGGTTCGGTTTTTCCTCCTGCATAATGGAGAGGATGACTTCTGCGGACAGCTTCCCGTCCCGGCTGAACTCTTTCATTTTGATGGCCTGCGCCAGTAACGGCGTGCAGTCCTCGCACTCCATCGTGTCGTATAGGCTCTGCTGCTGTTCTTTGGAGAGATAGGAAAGCTCCACGGCGGGACGGAAAGCGATTTTGCCGCTGTCCACCATGTCAAGCACCGGCGGGATCAGCTCGGTCAGGCGGATATACCGCTGAATTTGTGAGCGACTGTCCGGGCTGCTTGCAGCCAGTTCCTCATTAGAACGAGTGCCTTTCAAATTCGGCTCCAGTGGGGCCGAATTTTTAGGTCTGCCTGCTTGCCGCTTCATGGCTTCCAGCTTCATCTTATAGGCAAATGCCTTTTCGGACGGTAAGATCGTTTCTCGCTGCAAGTTGCTGTCCACCATGATGATCGTCGCTTCATCATTGGTGAGATTGCGGACAATGCAGGGCATTTCGGTGATCCCCGCCAGCGTTGCCGCACATTTTCGCCTATGACCGGCGACCATCTCATAGCCGCCGTCCGCTTTGGGGCGGACAAGGGCAGGCACCAGCACGCCGTACTGCTTTACGCTGTCTACCATCTCCGCCATAGCCTCGTCCTGCTTGACCTTGAACGGATGGTTGGGAAAGTCGGAGATGTCGGCAGGGTTCAGCGTAACGACCTTTTCAAGGTGCGCTTCCGCACGGCTCTCGTCGGTGGAGAACAGGTCATCGAGCGGTGTCATCCCTAAATCTCTCGGTTTTGCGCTCAAGCTCCAACACCTCCTTCGTCAGCGAGCGATATGCGGCGGCGACCTTGCCGTTCTTGTCGTGGGCAAAAATGCTCTTGCCCCGGCCGCTGGTTTCTGCGGCTCGGACGGAAAAGGGGATCTCCGTCTCGAACACACGGATCTTTTCGCCGTAGTGGGCACGCAGAGATGCGATGATCTCCTTGGCCTCGTTGGTGCGGCTGTCCACCATCGTGAACAGGATGCCGTCGATTTTCAGCTTCGGGTTGATCTGCCGCTTGACCTTTGCGATGGACTGCATCAGCAGGTCAAGCCCCTTTGCCGAGAGAAATGAGGGCTGGGACGGGATGATCACGCTGTCCGCTGCGGCCAGTGAGTTGATCGGCATCATACCGAGCGACGGCATACAGTCAATGAGGATATAGTCGTAATGGGGCTTGACTGCATTGATATATGTCCGCAGCACGCTTTCCCGACTCATGGCGTTGATCAGCCGAATTTCCATGCCGGACAGCTCAATGTTCGCCGGGAGCAGGTCAACACCCTCGCCGTGATGCAGAATACCGCAGCCGTCCGGGATAGGGGTATCGTTGATCACGTTCTGCATGATGTCTGTCAGCGTAACGGGCAGCTCATCCGGTTTCGGGTAGCCGAGGGATAGAGTCAAGGAGCCCTGCGCATCTGCGTCAATGAGCAGCACCCGCTTGTTCTGCTGGGCAAGCCCGATGCCGAGGTTGGCGGTAGTCGTGGTTTTGCCCACGCCGCCCTTTTGGTTCGTCACCGCAATCACTTTGCAATTCGCCATATGGGTTTCCTCCTTTGCATAAATTTAGCCGCCTGCGGCGAAGCAGACGGCTATGTACGGGGATGGAAAAAGCCATCTGCATTTCTGCAAATGGCTTAAAGATCAAACCCTCGCTTTGAGTGTCTTACTGTATTCCGCATAATCCTCGCTCAGCACATAATCGATCACGCAGGTTTTGGGTATAAGGTATGTACATCTGATATAAAAGTGTTTGACCTTATTTGCCCGCATTATTTTTCGGGCTGTGCTGTCACCGATACCGCCCAGCATGGCTTGAAATTCGGGCAGAGTAACAACATCAGGATAGGAAGCGAAAAGTTTTTCATAATGTGCGCGTGTTTTCATAGCGATACCTCTTTCTTCTGAAATTGTGTTGTCAATGGCAGAGAAATACGCCATAATATATTTGTGGTTTATGAATCTATTGCGTGTGCTGTTGTACTCCGTTTGGGAGTAACATCCCTC
>ERZ857745.4856-NODE-4856-length-11406-cov-5.847062_pt1 | contig 11406 bp, 8 predicted proteins | sample MGYA00519699_ERZ857745 | MGnify/ENA primary metagenome ERZ857745 (study PRJEB31778, sample SAMEA3449357) | human gut metagenome | biome: human gut; feature: human-associated habitat; material: faeces | place: United Kingdom | collected 2010/2012 ...
GCAGGCGATGCTGATATCGTTGTTGCAGGCGGCATGGAGAACATGGACATGGCTCCCTTCGCACTGCAGAAGGCTCGCTACGGCTACCGCATGGGCGCTCCCATGGGCAAGAGCGAGATCGTGGATACCATGGTCAACGATGCTCTGTGGGATGCCTGCGGCTTCAACAAGCACATGGGCATGACCGCTGAGAACGTCTGCACCAACGAGACCTATCAGAAGAAGTACGGCTACAGCCCCATCACCCGCGAGATGCTGGACGAGTTCGCATACAACAGCCAGCTGAAGGCTGACAAGGCCATCAAGGACGGCGCCTTCAAGGACGAGATCGTTCCTGTTGTCATCAAGGGCAAGAAGGGCGACACCGTGTTCGATACCGATGAAGGCCCCCGTCTGACCCCGGTCGAGAAGCTGGCAACCCTGAAGCCCGCTTTCACCAAGGACGGCATCGTGACCGCAGGCAACTCTTCCGCCATCAACGACGGCGCTGCTGCTCTGGTCATTATGAGCGAGGAAAAGGCCAAGGAGCTGGGCGTTGAGCCTCTGGCAACCTGGGTCGCTGGTGCTCTGGCTGGTGTTGAGCCTGAGGTCATGGGTCTGGGCCCCATCGCAGCAACCAAGAAGGTCATGGCAAAGACTGGCCTGACTGTTGCTGATATGGACCTGATCGAGGCCAACGAGGCATTTGCTGCTCAGTCTGTGGCTGTCAGCCAGGCTCTGAACTTTGATATGAGCAAGGTGAACGTCAACGGCGGCGCAATTGCTCTGGGCCACCCGGTCGGCGCTTCCGGCGCTCGTATCCTGGTCACCCTGCTGTACGCTATGAAGCACCGTGGTGCTCACAAGGGTCTGGCTACCCTGTGCATCGGCGGCGGCATGGGCTGCGCTACCATCGTTGAGATGGACTAAGCACTTTTTCTCTGAATCCTGATTGAACCACAGACCCGGAGTGCCGGAGGGAACCGGAGAGCCCTCCCGCGTTCCGGGGGCTGTTTTGAAAAAACTGAACTGTATGAAATGGAGGTTTTCACAATGGCATTTGTAAAAACCGAGGTGCAGGGCGCTGTTGAGATCATTACCATCGACCGTCCCAAGGCACTGAACGCCCTGAACCCCGAGGTTCTGGCAGACCTGAAGGCAGCTTTTGAGGCTGTCGATCAGGAGACCATCCGCTGCATCGTCCTGACCGGCGAAGGCGACAAGAGCTTCGTTGCAGGCGCTGATATCTCCGAGATGGTGAACTTCACCGCTCCGGAAGCAAGAGCATTCGGTATCAGAGCTTCTGTTCCATTCTTCAAATTAATGAATATGCGTCAGGTAACAATCGCAGCCGTTAACGGTTTCGCACTTGGCGGTGGATGTGAGATTGCCATGGCATGTGATATCCGTATTGCATCTGACAACGCAATCTTCGGTCAGCCGGAATGTGGACTTGGAATCATTCCTGGATTCGGCGGCACACAGAGACTTGCCCGTTTAGTTGGTATGGGACGTGCCAAAGAAATGATCTTCACATGCGATAACATTGATGCAGCTGAAGCTTACCGTATCGGTTTAGTGAACAAAGTTGTTGCAAAAGAAGAATTAATGGAAACTGCAAAAGCTATGGCAGCAAAGATCATCTCCAAAGGAAGCTACGCTGTATCAGTTGCAAAAGCAGCAATCAACAATGGTTACGATATGGATATCAAGAATGCTGTTGAGATGGAAGCAAACCTCTTCGGTGTTGTAAATGATACTCATGACAAAAAAGAAGGAATGGGTGCCTTCTTAGAGAAGAGAAAAGCTGATCTTACAGATTTCTAATCTGCATTTTTTCATAGTTCCGGTTTTATTACATAGGAGTTTCTTCCTATTATATAAACATTAACAAACATTTTATTTCATGTAGTGCGTAGTACTTGTACGAACGCGATTTATTAGGGAAAGGAAAAAGAACGTAACTTTGATGGTGTACCGGCCATCTTCGTTACGTTCTTTTTCATGTACCTGTCTACTGTACGATTTCTCTTATCCTTCTCATTTTCCTGCAAGTGCTTTCTCTGCTTCCATCCTTTTCATCTGTCTTTCGTGACTTGCAAACATTCCAAATGCCACAATGTTTAAAATAAACTGCGTCACAACCGCTGTGATCCAGATGCCATCCAGTCCAAAAATCCGTGGGAGGATCACGATCGTAAGCGGCGTCATAATAAGTGGATCAAAGTAAATCATAAACAGCGAGTATTTATCTTTTCCAACCGAATAGAAAAAGGAATTGGTCACGCGGACAAGTCCTGTAAAAATAAGCTGTGCCGCCGTCACCATGACCGCATGATAACCAAGTTCTGCGGCTTCCCCCTCATATCCGTAAATTGCCGGATAAAACCGGGCTGTTGCGATGGTAAATATAAATAAGAAGAAGCTCACCCCAATCGCTGTGATGACCGCCTTATTTCTTATCTTCCGGATCGCATGAAAATCATGTGCACCATAGGCATAACTTGCCAGTGGCTGAATCCCCTCTGCGACACCGATCAGAAGCACACGGTACGAGCCAACGGTGGAACTGATAAGTGCATAGGCATTTACCGCAAGGTCACCGCCAAATTTCAGGCACGCTACGTTATGATATAAGATCAACAGGGAAGGTGTCAGCGATATTCCAAACGGTGAAACTGCTGTCTTAAAAATTTTTTTCCAGTATTCCTTCCTTATCATAAACTGCGAAAACCGGATTGGATCGGTTTTCTTTGTACCAAGAATGATCAGGCAGCACAAGGTCGTAAACAACTGCGCACACAGTGAAGCGCCTGCTGCACCGCCAATCCCCATATGAAAAACATACATAAAAACAAAATCAAGACCAAGGTTAGCAAATAAACCACCCACCATGATCATCATGGCACTGACCGCCCGGTTGTCATTCCTGAGAAGAGGTGTCAGTCCACAGGATAAGATCTGAAGCACGCCGCCTGTGAGCATTACCCTTCCATAAATCTGTGACAGCCTTAAAAGTTCTCCTTCTGCGCCCATTAATTTCAATAGAGGAGTCAGTAAAATAAGAAAAAGAATCGTAACCACAATACTCGATGCCAATAATGCAAGAATGACATTTGCCCGTACAATGTTCGACTCTTCGTTCTTTCCCTCTCCCTGTTTGGTTGACATCATTACGGCTCCGCCGCATCCAACGCCGGTGCCGATTGCAGTTACCACTGCAATGACCGGCCACGCAACATTGACTGCGGATAATGCCGTGTCACCTATCAGATTGCTGACAAATAAACCGTCAATCATAGAGTAGGCACTTTGGAGAAACATGGTGATCATGGAAGCCATGACATATTTTCCAAATTTTTTTTCAACTGCTGTCTGTTCCATATTAGTTGCTTACCGGCTGAGAAGCTACTGCCTGATCCATCATAGCATCTCTGTCCTCCTTTGAGAGTCCGGCGAGCACTTCATTGATCTTATCTACTAATTCTGTGTTTCCTTTCTGGCAAGGGATACCAAGGTCTGTCTCTTCGTTGCTGACCTCAAATCCGGTACCGCCCTCAAAATCGATGATCTTTAAATCCGGATTGCTTACTAAAATAGATTTTGCAGAAGGCATATCACAGGTAAATCCATCAATTTTTCCTGCATGGACTGCTGCAACCATAGATGCAAATGTATCAAGCGCTGCATCCTTTGTCGCATAATCCGTGATCTGGTCTAATACATCGTACCATACTGTGTTCAGTGTAGAGGTAAGTGTTGCGCCCTCAAAATCTGTAACATTTACGACATCTGCATAAGGTCCGTCAGCCGCAACAACCGCAACAATATTTGCATTGTAATACGGATCCGAGAAATCTACCGACTGGGATCTCTCGCTTGTGATGGACATTCCGGCGATCGCACAGTCAACTTTTCCGGACTGGATGGAAAGGATCAGACCATCCCAGTCAATCTGTGTGATTTCAAGATCCATATCCAGTTTTTCTGCTATGTATTTTGCGACAAGGACATCATAACCATTCATATAAGAACCATTCGATGTCATCACTGCTCCATTGGTGTCATCCTCCTGCAGCCAGTCAAACGGTGCATAATCTGCTGACATTGCAACCCGGAGAACTTCTTTTCCGGAAGCGGTTGTTGTTCCGCCCGCCTCTGTCACACTTGCTGTCTCTCCTGTGGATGCCCCTGCCGAAGCTGTGTCACCTGATCCGCCACAGGCTGTTAATGAAATTGCCATTGCTGCTGTCAAAAGTGCTGCTGTTAATTTTCTTCTCATAATATTGTCCTCCTCATTCTATGATTAAAAAACAAATACAATTTGCCTTTTACGAACCTTAACCCTGCATAAACCTGCTTAAAAACTCTCTGGTTCTCGCTTCCTTCGGGTTATTAAATAACTCCTGTGGCGGTGCATCCTCCACAATATATCCTTTATCCATGAAAATGGTTCTTGTTGATACATCTCTTGCAAACGCCATCTCATGTGTTACGATCACCATCGTAAGTCCTTCATTTGCAAGCTGTTTCATAACCGATAAAACTTCTCCGACCATTTCCGGATCCAATGCGGAAGTCGGTTCATCAAAAAGCAATACTTCCGGTTCCATTGCAAGTGCCCTGGCGATCGCCACTCTCTGTTTCATACCACCGGATAACTGGTGTGGTTTTGCTTTTACATAAGGAGCCATACCTACTTTTTCCAGATATTTCATACAGATCTCGGTGGAATATTCCTTGCTTCTTTTTTTCACCTTGTGGACACCAGCCATGCAGTTGTCAAAAACCGTCATATTGTTAAACAGGTTAAACTGCTGGAACACCATTCCCACCTGGGAACGGAAACGGTTGATCGTCTGTGCATCCTTCGTCAATGGATAGCCATGATATAATATCTGACCGCTCGTCGGTGTCTCCAAATGATTGATGCATCTTAATAAGGTAGATTTTCCTGATCCGGAAGATCCGATGATACAGACCACATCGCCCTCAAACAGATCAAAACTGATGTCTTTTAAAACTTCATGTTCCCCGAATTTCTTTTCCAGATTCCTGACACTGATGACCGGACCACGAAATTCATACGTTGCATCCTTTGCCTCAGTCGTCACTCTCTCATTAAACTTAAATATTGATTGTCTTGCCATAACACGTTCCTCTTTTCTTTCCATCTGATCCCCTGATTTATTTTGCGGCTGCCGGATTTAAAACCTCGTAACTTTCTTTTCCTGCCATATACTTTTCGATCAGCTTCAGCAAACCGTTAAATAATAAGGTAAGTGTCAGGTAAATCAATGCTGTGATCGTATATGCCTCAAACATTCTGAAATATGTTCCGGCTGCAACCTTTGTGATATAGAAAAGTTCTGTGACTGCGATTACATTTAATACGGAAGTATCTTTGATATTTGCAACAAATGTATTTCCGATCTGCGGTGCGATAATTTTAAAAGTCTGTGGAAGGATAATATAGATCATCATCGGAACATATCCCATTCCAAGCGCCTTTGCTCCTTCAATCTGTCCGACATCAATGGAATTGATACCGCCGCGGACTGTCTCTGACATATAAGCTCCTGTATTTAACAGGATGATAAAAATCGCTGCATTGAATGGTTTCAGATCAATTCCGAATACTGTAGATGATCCATAATAAATTACCATTGCCTGAACGATCATTGGTGTTCCACGGAAAATCGTGACATAAATTTTTGCGATCACCCATGGAATACCAAGTAAAATCTTTTTGATCACGTTATCCTGCGCCCGGATGTCCGTTGCCTGGATGATTCCAACCAGAAATCCTAAAAAGCATCCACAGATTGTACCTGCGAGGGATGTTTCCAATGTGGTAAGCAGCCCTTGTAAATAGTATCCGTGATACTGCTGTATCAGAAAAATGATCCAGCCAAAAAATGTGGTAGGTGTATTCGTCATAACTAATCCTCCTTATTGTTCCGAAGAAACATCATTTCCTGTGAAATAATGAAATAGATTGTTCTTCTGTTTTCTGTAAACAACAGCATCTGTACTCTGCATATATTCTATGTACAGAAAAGGCGCTAAGGATGATTCCCTAGCGCCTTTGCTATGTTCAGGTCTGCTGCCTGATTGCCTGCTGTTTTAAATTAAACCTGTTTTATCACACTTTTTGTTTTCCTGTCAACAAAATCCAGCCAATTTTTATAGATTTGTATACTTTTTTCAAAATATACATAATTTCTATCATTTTATTGTGTAAAACGTAAAAAATGTGATTTTTATATCTGTCCGTGCATATTACACGCCTATATATTAACTATAGAAGAAAGTGTCTCACAATTGTATTTTATTGTTTAATTTGCAAGAAATTTATACTTGACAAATCAACATTTTTGAACTTATATTAGCAATCATAAACAAATGGAGGTGACAGACAAATGAAAATTGTTGTGATCCAGGAGGAAATTATTCAGACAGATATCACTCCAAAGGAACTTACAGAACGCTGGAAAAAACTGGAGCAGCTCCCCGGTATTGACGAGGTTGTCATTGAAGTTCCTGCACATTATCCCAATATAGAACAACTTCATACTTGTATCGGAGATGCGGACGCAGTATTCGGACTGTGGATCGGTCCGGACAATATGAATGAAGAATTCTTAAGCCAGCATCCGAATTTAAAATATGTTGCCACCTTAGGACACGGATGGGAAAAATTCGATACGGAAATGACCAGAAAACGCGGTATTTCCATTTCCAATACCATCTACGGTTCACAGACGATCGCAGAATACGCTTTCGCTTTATTAATGGATGTCTGCCATCATATCGGCACGCATGACACCCGTATCAAAACGATCGACTGGTCTGTACCGGAAAACCACAACGAATTCTGTAAATCGGTCACCAGACAGATCGAATTATATGACAAAACGATCGGTGTGATCGGTCTTGGTGCAATCGGTTTTGCTTTTGCAAAAATGGCACAGGGATTTGGTATGCATGTGCTCGCATACAGCCGCCACAAAAAAACAGGTGCTGAGTATGATTTCATTGAACAGGTATCGTTAGACGAGCTGCTTGCCCGAAGCGATTTTATTTCCCTGCACACGCCGCATACCCCGGCAACCGAGCACATGATCGATCAGGACACCATCGCCAGAATGAAAGACGGTGTGATCCTGATCAATACCGCCCGCGGTGCCCTCATCGATGAACAGGCGCTTGCGGATGCCCTTGCATCCGGAAAGGTACTAGCCGCAGGACTTGATGTTCTGACGGATGAACCGCCGGTTTGCGGCAGTCCGTTGTTAACTGCACCAAACACCGTTATCACCGGACACATTGCATGGCTCACAAGAGAATCCAGAATCCGCGCGATCGATATGGCGATCGACAATTTCCGGTGCTACCTGGAAGGGCATCCGGTTTCCATTATCAACTGAATTTATATAGATAATTGCGAAACTCCTTATATCTTTCTTTTAAATTGTTCAAAATTAACAAAATTTTCGAAAACACGCTCTCGCTACGTGTCGCTGGTAACGGTACTAAGAAGCCAGTCACGATTAACATCGCACCTGCCTTCTAAGAACCGACCGCTCCCCAGTGTTTTCTCAAGCTTTTGTTAATTTTTCACAATTCAATTTACATTTTTATGAGTTTCGCAATTATCTACGAATAAATAAAGACAAGGAGATTATGAAGATGAATGTAGAATGTTTATTAAGAGACAGCATGAAAACAAAACCAAAGAGCAACCGTGGTGCACGTCAGAAAACTTCCACCCCGAAGAATGTAACACGAATGAATTATAATGAAAATCCATACGGTATGTCTGATGAAGTAAAAAAAGCAGTTACGGATGCTTCCCTCAACAGCTATATGTATCAGGATTTCTATGCAGTCGATCTCAAAAAGCAGCTGGCTGATCTCTATGGTCTTACCGTAGATCATGTCTGTATCGGTGCCGGTTCCTCTGCGATCATCGATATGCTTGGTGAAGTATTTATCAATTATGGGGACGAAGTTGTGTACTGTGCTCCAACTTATGAAGCTTTCCCGGATATGGTCAGCGATAACGGAGGTGTCCGTGTTGTTCTCCCATTGACCGATGATTACTGTTACGACCTCGACGCAATGCTTGCAGCCATTACAGATAAAACAAAAATGGTGATCGTCTGCAACCCAAACAACCCGACCGGAACTTATGTAAACTCTGCAAAAGTCGAAGAATTCATCCGTAAACTCCCGGATCATGTCATTCCGGTGGTGGATGAAGCATATTTCGAATACGTGGAAGATCCTACTCACTACAGCCTCATCAAAATGATCCAGGAAGGCTACGACAGACCTCTTTTTGTACTGCGTACTTTCTCCAAAATTTATGGCATGGCCGGTCTCCGCATCGGTTACACCTTTGCTGATCCATTGCTGATCGATGAACTAATGAAAGCCTGTCAGGCATGGAATGTCAGCTACAATGCACTTGCTGCCGCACAGGCTGCCTTGAAAGATCAGGAATACATCAAAAAAATCAAGGCTCTCACCACGGCAGGGCGCGAATATCTTGAGGATGAACTGACAAAATTAGGCTGCACTCTTGCAAAACCATGTGCAAACTTCATCTACTTCGACACACACCATGATCCAAAAGAAATCCGTGCTGCCCTTGCGGAGCGGAAAATTATGATCAGTGCATTTGGTTTTAACCGTGTCAGTGTCGGTACAGAAGAACAGAATAAAGCATTTATCGCCGCCTTAAAAGAAATTCTGGCAGCCTACTAATTTTTTAAATAAAAACAAAGTATATATCAACTATAGTTTGTTATTTTTTCCTCCCCTTTACGGGCTGGAATACTGTAAAATGTAATGATTTTTTAGTTACTGTTCACTCAGCAGTAAAACACTTGCTGTTTTGCTGTGTAAGAAAGTGATTCAGGAGTGAGCAGACTCCTTTTGCAAAACAAAAACTTTAAATGAGTCTGCGAATCGTTACTGGAACGAGATACGAGTGAACAGTAACATTTTTTACAGTATTCCAGCCCTAATTATGTCTAAAAGGTTGACCTTTCAGAACAAATGAACTAGGATGAAAGAAAATACAGGACACAAACAAGGAGGATATATGATAGATAAGATTATCGGTTTCATTGGAGCTGGAAATATGGGAAGTGCCATGATCGGCGGTATTGTACACTCAGAGTTAGTGACAACCAGCCAGATCATTGCCAGCGCCCATTCCGCAGCTACCTTAGAAAAACTGCAGAGTACATATTCCATTGAGACAACCCTGTCCAATGAAACGGTTGCAGAACGCAGTGATATTTTATTTCTTGCTGTAAAACCAAATAAATTTGATGAAGTAATCCCACAGATTTCCTCTCATGTAAAATCAGGATGTGTGATCGTATCCATTGCCGCCGGAAAAACAATTGCCGCCATCGAGGACTCCTTTGGCAAACCAGTCAAGCTTGTACGTGCCATGCCAAATACCCCAGCCTTAGTCGGTGAGGCAATGAGCGCATTGTGCGTCAACCAAAATGTGACCCCGGAAGAATTAAAAGAAGTTCAGGCACTCTTCAACTCCTTCGGCAAATCGGAAGTGATCAGTGAATCTCTTATGGACGCTGTCATCGGGGTTTCCGGTTCTTCTCCGGCTTATGTATACATGTTTATCGAAGCTATGGCGGATGCCGCTGTCGCAGATGGGATGCCGCGGGCACAGGCCTATAAATTTGCCGCCCAGTCTGTCTATGGCTCCGCGAAAATGGTTTTGGAAACCGGAAAGCACCCGGGCGAATTAAAGGACGCCGTCTGCTCCCCTGCCGGAACAACCATCGAGGCTGTTGCTGCACTGGAAGCCGGAGGTTTCCGCAGCACTGTGATTTCTGCCCAGCGCGCCTGCTCACAGAAATCGCGCGATATGAGCAGTAAATAGATGCAGCATTTTTTATATTCTGTATGCAAAATGTGCAGATTTACTGAATCATTACTTCTGCACCATTAATATTTTGAAATAATTTGGAGGCTTTAATATGTGGGCTTATGAAAACGTATTTTATCAAATTTATCCACTTGGATTCTGTGGAGCACCTTTTGAAAATAACGGAGTGTTAGAACATCGCATTTTAAAAGTAAATGACTGGATTCCTCATATTGAAAAACTTGGGGCAAATGCCATTTATTTTTCACCGGTATTCGAATCTGACACGCACGGCTATAACACCAGAGATTACACCAAAATTGATACCCGTCTCGGCACGAATGAGGACTTTCAATCTGTCTGTAAAAACCTTCACAAAGCAGGTATCAAGGTTGTTTTAGATGGTGTATTCAACCATGTTGGAAGAGGTTTCTGGGCATTTCAGGACGTTTTGGAGAAACGATGGGATTCCCCATACAAAGACTGGTTTCATATCAGTTTTGACGGTAATTCAAACTACAATGACGGTCTCTGGTATGAAGGCTGGGAAGGCAATTATGATCTTGTAAAACTGAATTTACGAAATGAAGATGTCATCCAGCATATTTTTTCCTGCATCAAAGGCTGGGTTGAGGAATTTGACATTGACGGCTTACGGCTCGATGTTGCATACTGTCTGGATCACGATTTTCTCAGACGGCTCCGCTCTTTCTGCGATGGATTAAAACCGGATTTTTTCCTTGTCGGAGAGACACTTCACGGTGATTATAACCAGTGGATGAATGATTCCATGTTACATTCTGTCACAAACTACGAGTGTTACAAGGGATTGTATTCCAGTTTTAACAGCATGAATATGTTTGAGATCAACCACTCCCTGCTCCGTCAGTTTGGCCCGGATAACTGGACTTTATACAAAGGAAAACATCTGCTTTCTTTCGTCGATAACCATGATGTCACCAGAGTTGCAAGCATTTTGTCAAATGAAAATCATCTGCCTTTGATCTATGCTCTCGCCTTTGGTATGCCGGGTATCCCATGCGTTTATTATGGCAGTGAATGGGGTGCAAAAGCCCGCAAAGAAGAGGGCGATCCTGCACTGCGTGCCTGCTTTGAGAAACCGGAATGGAATGATCTCACAACTTTTATTTCCAAACTGGCAGAGGCAAAAAAACATTCCAATGCATTGAATTACGGTGATTTCCGTTCCGTTCTTCTGACCAACCGCCAGTGTATTTTCGAGCGAAAAACAGATTCTGAACGTGTTCTTGTAGCAATCAATGCGGATGATCAGCCTTTTATGGCACATTTTGACGCCGGATGCGGCACTGCGGTAGATCTGATTACAGGAGAAACACACGATTTTGGCGGTGGCAGTGAACTTGCACCTTACAGTGCGGCTTACTGGAAAATGGAACGTTAGAATGTGATTTTGCAGATTCTGTGGCGCTTTTATAGGGTGTGAAGGGCAGATATAAGCGTCCTCTCACAAGTCGTGATTTTATAGGTTTATGAAA
>ERZ857745.4884-NODE-4884-length-11361-cov-28.163807_pt1 | contig 11361 bp, 8 predicted proteins | sample MGYA00519699_ERZ857745 | MGnify/ENA primary metagenome ERZ857745 (study PRJEB31778, sample SAMEA3449357) | human gut metagenome | biome: human gut; feature: human-associated habitat; material: faeces | place: United Kingdom | collected 2010/2012 ...
CTCATATATTATTTACTCCGTCTATAACCTAAATTCCCCTAAAAAATAGAAAAAAATTGATATTTCTATCAATTTTCCATATTAAAATCATCTAAAAAATCATCTATAGTCATAATCTTATCATCTATTTCTTTTAATGATACATCTTTTTTTGGAATACTTTCTACTTCTTCTTCCTCTTCTAACACTTCAAGTTCTTCTTTTGATATTAATTCTTTTACTTCAAATACATCTAATACTTTTTTCTTAGATATAGATGATCCTGTTGAATATCTATCATTTATTGATATTTCTGCGCTTCTTATATAATTAATATCAGAACTTGTCATAAACCCTAATTTACTCTTACCGTTTATTACAAAAGTTTTAACTATTTTATATGGATTAGTTTTAACTTCTCTAATTAATAATAATCCTCTTCTAGCTCTTGATGATTTTTCCATTTCTTCTAATTTTATTCTTTTAGCAGTTCCTTTATTTGTAAATACTGCGATATATTCATCATTTTTATTAAATAAGCATCCTGATACTACTATATCATCTTTTAAATTAATAGACTTAACACCTGATGCTTTTATTCCAGAAATAGGAACTTCTTCTATATCATACCACAATCCATAACCATTTTCTGTTGAAATTAAGACTTCTTTATTTTTAGAATTAATAGCGTTTACTACTTCATCATCATCTTTTAATTTAATACATGTTACTGCCTTTGAATATCTTTGAAGTTTAAACTCTGATAAATTAGTTCTTTTTATCATACCATTTTTAGTAAATATAGTAATAATATCACTTGTTTCAAAATTAGTTACTGGTATGCATCCAATTATTTTTTCTTCTGATTTTATAGTTCTAATATTACTTATATGTTTTCCTAAATCCTTCCATTTTGCATCTGGAATTTCATGAACTGGAACATATAAATAATTACCTAAATTAGTAAATAAAAGTACTGTATCTAATGTATTTAGTTCATATAAACCAAGTACATAATCATTATCTTTTAATAAAGTATCTTCATTCTTACTAGATTGATAACTTCTACTTGATACTCTTTTTATGTATCCTTCTTTTGTTATAACTACTATTACATCTTCTTTTTGAATCATATCTATTGCATCTATTTTTATTTCAGATACTTCATCTTTAATAACTGTTTTTCTTTCTGTAGCATATTCTTTCTTTATATCTAATAATTCTTTTTTCATTTGTTTAAATAATACCTTTTCATTAGATAAAACTGAGTTTAAGAATTCAATAATCTGTTCTAATTTTGCTCTTTCTTCTTCTAGAGCTACTACATCTGTATTAGTTAAACGATATAATTTCATATCTACTATTGCAGTTGCTTGTTCTATAGTAAACTCAAATTCTTTTACTAAGTTATTTATAGCATCTATTCTATTATTACTTTTTCTAATGCAGGCAATTACTTCATCTAATATACTCATTGCTTTTAAATAACCATCTACTATATGCATTCTTGCTTTAGCATGTTCTAAATCAAATTTACTTTTTCTTATTGTAACTTCTTTTTGATGAGCAATATATGCATCAATTATATCAACAAGTCCAACAAGTTTTGGTCTTCTATTAACAATAGCAATCATATTAAAGCTATATGATATTTGCATATCTGTATTTTTAAGTAAATAATTTAAGATAAGTTCACTATTAGCGTCTTTCTTTAAATCAATTGCAATTCTAAGATCTCCTCTTGCTGTTTCATCTCTAGCATCTACTATTCCATCTATTTTCTTTTCTATTCTAATATCATTTATTTTCTTAACTAAATTTGCTTTATTTACTTCATATGGAATTTCTGTAATAAGTATTTGATGAACTCCCTTTTCCTTTATGATTTCATATTTACATTTTACATTTATTTTTCCTTTACCAGTTCTATATGCTTCTTCTATATTTTTCTTTCCTTCAATTGTTCCACCTGTTGGAAAGTCTGGCCCTTTTACTATATTAAATATTTCTTCAAAAGAACATTTTGGTTTATCTATTCTATAAACTGTTGCATCTATTACTTCACCTAAATTATGTGTTGGTATATTAGTTGCATATCCAGCACTTATTCCTGTTGAACCATTTACAAGTAAATTAGGAAACTTACAAGGAAGTACTGTTGGTTCTACTCTTGTATCATCATAGTTAGGAGCCATATTAACAGTTCCTTTTTCTATATCTTTAAGTAGTTCACCTGCTATTTTAGATAATCTTGCTTCTGTATAACGCATAGCAGCTGCTGAATCACCATCCATAGATCCATTATTACCATGCATATCAATATATGGAGTCATCATTTTCCAATCTTGACTCATTCTAACCATTGCATCATATATAGATGAATCACCATGTGGATGATAATTACCCATTATTTCTCCGACTGCTTTGGCACTTTTTCTATATTTTTTATCATATGTATTTTTACTTTCATACATTCCATAAAGTATTCTTCTTTGAACAGGTTTAAGACCATCTCTTACATCAGGAAGGGCTCTATCTTGAATTATTTCTTTAGCATATGATGCGAATCTATCACCCATTATTTCTTCAAGGGCATAATCATGTATTCTTTGTATTACTTCTTTTGTTTCATCATTTTTCTTTTTCATTTAAAGCACCTCCTATATCTTATAATCATCTTCCAAAGAAAATTCTACATTTTCTTCTATCCATTCTTTTCTAGGATCAACGTTATCACCCATAAGTACTGATACTCTTTTTTCTGCAAGAGCAGCATCAGTTATCTTAACTCTAATTAATAATCTATGTTCTGGATCCATTGTTGTTTCCCATAACTGTTCAGCATCCATTTCACCAAGACCTTTGTATCTTTGTGTATCAATTGGTTTTCTATTTTTTGTATATTCTTTTAATTCTTCATCATTATAAGCATACACTACTTCATTTTTAGCAAACTCTATTTTATAAAGTGGTGGTGTTGCGATATAAAGTCTTCCTTCTTCTATAAGTGGTCTCATATATCTATAGAAGAATGTTATTAAAAGAACTTGTATATGTGATCCATCAACATCGGCATCGGTCATTATTATTACTTTATCATAATTACAATCTTTAATATCGAAGTCTGTTCCAACACCTGCACCTATTGTATAAATAAGTGTATTAATTTCTGCATTTTTATATGCTTCTTCTATTTTTGCTTTTTCTGTATTAAGTACTTTACCACGAAGAGGTAATATTGCTTGATATCTTCTATCTCTTCCTGTTTTAGCAGAACCTCCTGCTGAATCACCCTCTACTATAAATAACTCATTTTTAGATGAATCTTTCTTTTGTGCAGGAGCAAGTTTATCACTAATATTTTTTTCTTTTTTTGTTCCACTTGCTTTTCTAGCAGCTTCTCTTGCCTTTCTAGCAGCTTCTCTTGCAGCTTTTCCTTTTAATGCTTTATTTAATATTGTAACTGCTACTTCTTTATTTTCTTCTAAATAAAATCCAAATTTTTCAGAAACTACGTTTTCTACTACAGTTTTAGCAAGTGGTGTACCTAGTTTACCTTTTGTTTGTCCTTCAAACTGAAGTAATGCTTCTGGAATTCTAAGCGATATAACTGCGGTTAAACCTTCTCTTACGTCAGGACCTTCTAAGTTTTTATCTTTTGCTTTTAAATATCCATTATTTCTAGCATATTCATTAAATACTTTTGTTAATGCTGTTTTAAATCCTACTTCGTGTGAACCACCATCGCTTGTTTTGACATTATTAACAAATGAAATAATGTTTTCATTATATGTATCTGTATACTGCATTGCGATTTCTACTTCAATTTTATCTTTTTCTCCAGTAAAATGTAATACATTATGAAGTGTATTTTTTCCTTCATTCATATATTCTGCGAATGATTTAATACCATTTTCATAATGATATTTTACTTCTTTTTTATCTTCTTCATCTATTACTTCTACTGAAAGACCTTTTAGTAAGAAGGCAGATTCTTGCATTCTTTCACATATAGTTGTAAATGAGAAGTTTGTAGTAGAAAATATTTTATCATCTGGCATAAATCTAACAGTAGTACCAGTTTTATTAGTAGGACCAACCTTTCTTAAAGGACTATCTACTTCTCCACCATTTTTAAAACTGATTGTATATTCTGCCCCATCTCTTTTAGATGTTACTATCATCCATTTTGAAAGTGCATTTACAACGGAAGCACCTACACCATGAAGTCCACCAGATACTTTATAGTTTCCTTCTTCAAATTTACCACCAGCATGAAGTATTGTATAAATTACTTCTACTGTACTTTTACCTGATTCATGCTTTCCAACAGGAACACCACGTCCATCATCTGAAACACTAACTGAACCATCCGAATGAAGAATTATCTTAATATTTTTACCATATCCATTCATTACTTCATCTATTGAATTATCTACTATTTCCCATACAAGATGGTGAAGTCCTCTTTTATCTGTTGAACCAATATACATACCTGGTCTTTTTCTTACTGCTTCAAGACCCTCTAGTATTTTAATTGATTTTTCATTATATTCTGCCATAAATAAAACTCCTTTACTTTTCACTATAAGTGATTATAACACATTTTTTCCTTTAAATTCAAGGTATTTTACATTTTGTTTATGTAAAGAAAAACGAACATTTTAATAGTTCATTTTTATAAAATACCTAGAATATCTTTTTTTACATCTTTATCAATTATATTATTTTTAAAATTTTCATAATTAATTGATAATTTAATAATTATTTCTGTAAACTTATCTATATCATATCCAATGTTTCTTATACATTTTGAAAATAATTTTTTTATTTCATCATAGTTCATATTTTTTAAATCAATAATTTTTATTTCTTTTATATTATATCCATCAGAATATATAATTAAATCTTTAAAAACATTATATATAACATATGGATTATTTTCGTATTTAGTACTATACGAAACTATTTTATATGAGTACATTATTTTGATAAAATAGTAATATAAACTATCTATATTAATAGTTTCATAATATAAATTAAATTTCCAATGTATATCTTTTATATAAATATTTCTATTTATATCTGTTCTTCTATTAGTATATATTTCATATGGATAATCATTATCTTTTTTATATTCAATTTTATATATTCCATCATAAAACCTTTTATCACAAGAATTTTCTTTATCTATAATAAGTACACTATTTTTTAATCTAAAACCAGGATCAAAAATAACAAATGAAATTTTTTTATTATATAAACATGGGTGAACTAAGATTGTATGTGACTCTATTAGTAATTCATCACCATGTTTACTCAAAAATTTATCAGGTTTACATGTTACTAAGTATGAATAAAGTCCCATTTCATCTAATTTGTTTTTTATTCTTTTAGACTGTTCTATGCACGCAATAGCATGTGTATAATTAGTATTTAAATTATCAAAATTCATATTGTTTGAAAATAAATTATCAAGTAATTCAAAATTATTTACATATTCATTATCTATTAAATAATTCATATAATTTTCTGCTTCTTTTATTTTTACTTCATTATACTCTTTTAAATTATCTAAATTAACTTTTCTTTTTTCTAGAAATGTTCCATCTTTTCTATATAATTTTATACTTTTCATATTATACCCCTTTATATGTATTATAACAAAAAAAGAAAGCATTAATATACTTTCTAATCTAAATTTTCTAAAATTGCTGGTAATATTTGTTTCTTTCTTGAAACTAATCCATCTGCAAAATATCCTTGCTTGATGTCTTCTTCATTATATACATTTTCTAGTACTTTTTTTGCTTTTTCAGTAAATATAATATATGAACCATTTTTAAGAATGTCTGTAATTGCGATTACAGTAAATTCATAACCTTCTTTAGTATTTACTTCATCTAATTTTTTAATATATTCATCTAATTCTTCAAATATTCTATCTACATCAAGTGTAAATACTTGACCAATTGCAAATTTAAATTCTCCTGATGGTGCTGGGAAAGATTTAAAGTCACTCTTTATTACTTCTTCTTTTGTTAATCCTTCTAAAGATGTACCTGCTTTAAACATATCAAATGCATATTTTTCTGGATCTACACCTGCTATTTTAGATAATTCTTCTACTACCTTTTTATCTATATTAGTTGTTGTTGGACTTTGAAGACATAATGTATCTGAAAGTATTCCAGAAAGCATTATTCCTGCAATATTTTTTGGTATTTCTATATTTGCTTCTTCATACATAAAATAAATTATTGTATTTGTACTACCAACAGCCATGTTTCTAAAATTAATTGGATTATTAGTATTGATATTTCCAATTTTATGATGATCAACTATTTCTAAAATACTTGCTTCATCTAAACCTATAACACTTTGTTCTTTTTCTTGATGGTCTACTAATATTACTTCTTTATTATTCTTTTTAGCAATTTCAGTAATTCTTATAAGACCTAAGCATTTATTATTACTATCTAATATTGGATAGTTATTATGTTTTAATTTTTTACTTGCTTCCATAAAATCATCATAATAATCATTTTCTTTAAATACCTTTGAATTATCTTTTTCTATTATTGTACTAACTTTAGAAGATAAACCAATCAATTTTGATGTTCTATATGAATCATTACTTGTTCTTATAATATTTACTTTATTTTCTTTAGCACTTTCTAAATTTTCCTTTTTAATATTTCCGTTACCTGTTACAATTAAAAGTTTAATTTTACTATTAATAGCATTTTCTATTATTTCATGTCTATCTCCTACTATTAATATATTATCACTTGATAATTTTACATTTTTATTAAAAGTATCTTCATTATAAGATGCAACTAAAATATTTCCTTTTATTTCTTCATCAAATTTTAATACTTCTTCACCTTTTAATACATCTATAACATTGGAATAAGTAGTATCTAACTTTTCTACATCATTATCAAATAATTTTCTTACAATATCCTTAAGTGTTACAATACCTACATAATTATTATCATCATCAACTATAGGTGTACCTGTAATTCCTTTTTCTGTTAAATAATTATAAACTTTTAATATTGAATTTGATTTATTTGAATATACTCCTTTTAAATATTCAATATCTTTAAGTTGAAGTTTAACGTCATTTAAATATTTTGGTTCTTCTACATTAAATTTATCAAGGGCATATTTTGTCTCTTTATTAATATGACCCAATACTCTTGGTTCTGCATTTAAACCTTGTTTATTTTTTAAATAAGATAAACTTATTGATGCTGTAACAGCATCTGTATCAGGACTTTGATGTCCAAATATATAAACTTTTTCCATTAATATACCTCCACTAAACATATATTATTTTATTACTTTTTTACTTATTTTTCAATTGTTTTATTACTATATGTGTAAATATTAACAATTTTATCATTTACACTTGGATTTTCTCTATATTCTTTTTCTTCTAAGATTGTTTCTAGCTTCTTACTTGAATATAAACCTTGTATTTGTCCATTTTCTTTTAAATATTTTTTATATTCTTCTAATATCATTCTTTCTTTTTTATTTATTTCTTCAGCACTCAAACTACTTGCATTAAAAGATAAATAAATAAAATTATATAGTTCTTTTAATTTTGATAATATTCTTTCATCACTAGAATAAACAAATTTTATACCACATTTTTCTACATTTTCTCTTGTTTCAATATATCTTTTAGGAATTAAATATCTTACTAAAGTATCAAGTTCTTCTGCACTATATTTATCTTTTATAAAAAGCATTGATTTTCTAATTTTTTTACCAGGATATTTCTTATATAATTCATCAAAGAAGTATCTTGTTTTATCATCTAAATATTCTCTAATAGATAAATATGTATCATAACTAAAATTTGTACTATATCTTCCATAACCATACATAAAATAATTTAAATATTTTTTTCTTTCAAGATTTAAAGCAGCTAATTTTAATTTTAAAAAATATTCATCAAACCTATTATCGCTATAAGCTAAAACATTACCGCCATATGATAATATATCAAGTACTTCATCAGATGAATTAATTTTACATAATGCATCTCTATTATTTAACTTAATTTGTTTTAATGATTTTAATGTTTGATCTGTAAATAATTTAACTCTTCTATAACCTGTTTTTTTATAAACATTACCTTCTATATAATCACAGGCAACTATAATATCTTTTTCTACTTGCATAATAAAACTCCTCATTTCTGAAGAGCTATTATAACACAAATTTTAATTATTCACTATATTTTGAAGTAATATTTAAATATTCTTCTAAAGTTTTACCACTTTTATAAACTTTTTCTGATAATTCTTTTCCTAAATATCTAACATGCCATGGTTCATATTTATAACCTGTAATTTCTTCTTTTCCTTTAGGATATCTAATTATAAATCCATATTTATAACAATTATCAGCAATCCATATTGCTTCTTTAGTACCTTCAAAAGATGAATCAACTATATTTAAATCCATAGCAAAACCAGTTTGATGTTCAGAATGACCTGGTCTCGCTGAATATGTATCTGCTTTTTCTTTTCCATCTTTTAACACATAATTGTTATATAAACTTGTTTGAAGAGAATATGATCTAAATCCTGATGTTATCCAAAGTTTTATATTATCTTTTTCTGCAGCTTTTTGCATTTCATCAAATGCATTTTTTGTTTCAGTTGTAAGTGTTCCTGGATTATAATCATTTGGAACAGAATATGTTTTATTTACTATTAATATACCATTAACATAAGTTAATCCGTTCTTTACTTCAATATTTGGCTTTACATCTTCTATTGTTTTATCTTTTACTTTTTCTATTACTTTTTTATTTACTTTTACCGTAATAGATTTTTTTAAATTTTGAATTTTATGTTTAAGAATAATTTTAGATACTCCTTCTTTTTTAGCAATTATATCATTATTTTCTTTCACAAAAATATCACCTATTTTATTATATTCATATTCTTTTACAGTAGCATTTTTTGGTACATATTCTATATTAAAAGATAATTTATCTCCTACATTAACACTAAAATCATCAATTTTAATTTCAGTAACACTTATATATGTTACAAAATATCTAATATATTTTTTATTAATATCTATTGTTATTTTTTCTTTATCAGTTTTTTCTCCTAGTTTAATTTTTTCTATTTTTCCATTTTTTTTAACAGCATATATATCTACAAAACCTTTTTTTATCAAATAATTAGGTAATTTAATACTTAATTTATTTGAAGAACTTACTATACCACTATTCTCAATTATAAATGATTTATCATTATTATAATTTTTATATGTAAGTTTATTATTTGATTTATATATTTTTAAGCTCATATTCTTTTTTATACTTGTACTAGGTAAAATAACGTAAGCATTCTTATAATTGATTTTTAAATTTAATTTATGTTCTTTTATATAGTCAATAGTCTTATTATACAATTTTAATTTACTGTATTTCTTGTTTATTTCTACAGTATTATTTTTAGCATCAGGAAGAGCATTATATATCTTATTATTATATATAATATATGGAATTAAATTAAGTGATGTAATTATTATCCCAAATATCATAAGTACCATAATAATTCTATCTACTCTAAGTTTTCCTTTTTTCTTTTTTCTTTTTTTACTCATAAGCATCTACCTTTACTATTATTATAAACATATAATCAATTTAAGTAAAGAAAAAATACCTAAGATTCGTTAGATATTTCATTAATTTCTTCTATTGATAGACCAGTTGCTTTTGATATGTCTTCAAGTGGCATATTTTCTAGCTCCTTTTTATCTAAATCAAGTATTATCATATATTGATTCTTCTTGATTTCATCTTCATTTTTACTATACCAAATTTTATCATAATAATCCAGATAATAAATATATTTTTAATATTCTATATTTGATTTTGGTACTTCAATTGCTGGACGAACACCATGACCACCAGAATATGTTACAAAATCACTTCCATTTCTATAATGACTGGATATAACCCATACTAAACTTGACGAATTTGATAATGCGTTTTCAAGCCAATATCCCCAATTTTCCCTACTACTTGAAGAATATTTTGTATTTTCAAGTAAATAGTTGCAATTATCTAATTCTCCAACATTAAAATTACCCATAGCTATATTACATGCATAATTCACTTCCTGTACTGTAAGTAATCTTGCTGATTTTCCTTGATAACTAAAACTACTTGGCAATGTTCCTCCTGTTGTTTTGTTTGTTCTTGTTTCAGTTAATATTGATCTTGAAATATTTTTTAGTGATATATTACTCCATTGATTGCTTGACGGTAATGCTTTTTTTGCATTTATAGGACCATGATAATTTTGTGTAAGTCCACCTATTCCAGATGTAGAATCATAAGTAATCATTGAATTATTATCAGAAATTCCATTTTCTACATTATTATAATATATTAATACTGCTGTATCTGTTTCAAACTCTTTTGTACTTGTATTATAATAGTCACTTACATAATAAAATCTTTCTGTATTTGAATTATATTTCCCATCTTCATTTACATCGCAATCAAACGCATCTCCCGATTTTAATTCATTTGGTGTTACACTTTTATTTCCGTATGTTATAGTTTTTCCTATTAATCCTGCTCCTGAGCAATAAAGTTTACTATCTGTTTGTGTACAATTTTCTGTATGTAATGTGGTTGCTCTTTTACATATTACATTAGATTGATTACCATTATTTTTTATACTAGATTGTATTCCATTAAAGGCAAGTGTATCATCAGAGAATTTTCCATTACAATATTTTATACTTCCTGTTATATTTTCTTTATTCTTTAATTGTAACTCTTTTGCATTTCCACTTGTTTGGTCATCAAAATTAAATGTATAACATCCACTTTCATCACTTGTAAAATTTGTTTCCATTATACTTCCAGATGTTACTTGTGTTTTAATCGCATCTTTTACAAGTTTAATACTGCTTTCTGCAGCACTTTTCCTACTATTTTCTATTACATTTAATATTTTTGGTACTGCTATTACCATTAGTATTGCAAGTATTACTATTACCGCTAATAATTCTATCAATGTAAACCCTTTTTCTTTTTTCATATATTTTCTCCTACTACTTATTATGGCACAAAAAAAATAGCCTTATTCTATGTTTAAGTTTATCATCTTCTATTTTTTCTTTCAAGTGCTTTTCTTAAATTTATTACTTACTTTACAAAAAAAAGAACTAATTATAGTTCTACATTATGGTATACTTCTTGAACATCTTCTACATCATCAAGCATTGATAAAAGTTTATTAAACATTTCAAGTTCTTCACCTTCTAATTTTACTTTATCAAGTGGAAGCATACTTATTTCATCAATTTCAAATTCTATATCATTTTTTG
>ERZ857745.4900-NODE-4900-length-11340-cov-12.793506_pt1 | contig 11340 bp, 15 predicted proteins | sample MGYA00519699_ERZ857745 | MGnify/ENA primary metagenome ERZ857745 (study PRJEB31778, sample SAMEA3449357) | human gut metagenome | biome: human gut; feature: human-associated habitat; material: faeces | place: United Kingdom | collected 2010/2012 ...
GAAAGAGAATATGGGTGGTAATTATGGAAAATAAAGGACTACAATGAATACAACGCATTTCAATGATGAGGGTCTAATATTGTTACAGGCAGCAATATTAGAACAGGCCATACAAGATTATAAAATAGAATTAAAGTGTGGCGGCGGACATAGGCTTGAAAAATGGTTTTTATCCGGATGGGGGCAAATGTTGTCAAGAGGTCACGGCGATGAAATTATAGAAAGGATTAGGCGAGAGGTAAATAATGATGTGAGAGACGAATTAAAAGTTGCATATTACGAAAACGGATATCCGAACACGCATGAAGAACATTTAGAATAATGAAAGGAAACGTATCATGACTAATAGAGAAGCGATTGAATATATCGAACGAGAGTGTCATACATGCAAGGGGTTTTATGCCCCAGAAAATGAATGTATTGCTGTTCCACAGGATTGCTTTGAATCAAAGCGACTCGCCATTTCTGCCCTACAAGAACGAGAGGAACGGGAAGCTTCAAAGATTGAATACATTGAAAAAGATATTGTGAGAGAGGTGTTGAAATGACGTATAAAGACGTGATAGACGAATTAAAAATCGCATATGACGAAAACGGAACAGCGTACATGCTTGAAGCGTTCGGGAGCGAAGCGGAGCACATAACCAGGCTGTTAAGTGCTGAACAGGATAATAGACAGATAGAATTGCCGGAAGGATGGTTGTGATTGAATGAAGTATATCAAACACATGATACCCGATGAAATGTATGAATTCAAGTCACCATATTATATGGATCCTATAGGTGTGACAATACACAACACTGCAAACGACGCACCGGCCATCAATGAGGCCAAATGTTTGCAAAACGACCCAAGTGAAGAACGAAGCTTTCACTTTGCGGTTGACGATTGTGAAGTTGTTCAAATATTACCATTAAACAGAACCGCATGGCACGCGGGGGACGGCCAAGGCGATGGTAATATGCGGACAATAGCAATAGAAATTTGTTATTCTAAGTCTGGAGGTGAAAGGTTTGAAAAGGCTGAACAGAACGCCGCCCGTTTATTAGCGTTGTTGTCTTATTTCATATTTAGAAAGGAGGTTAAGGAAGTCGCATACACACACCAACACTGGTCAGGCAAATATTGCCCACACAGGACATTAGATTTAGGTTTAGAAAGGTTTTTAAACATGGCAGAAGATTTATACAAGGAAATTGAAGAAAGGCAAAACAACACCTTATCAAAGTTAGCAAGTTTAGATGAGACATTATCCTATGTGTTAAGTGAAATGCTTGCACTGACTAACAATTTAGACAGAGTGATGTATTGGCTAAAGCGACATGTAATACCCAAGGATGTCACACCCGAAAATTACGGGGAATTGGCCGAAGTTATAAACACATTGTATAAACAGGGTGTTATAGCCGGAGAGGGTGACGAAGTTTTGTCTATGAACTATGACACCGTAAGAGCAATTGTAATCTGCAAACGAATGATTGATAATTTAAAGAATGAGGTATTAGAGTAATGAACGTATGTTTTTTTGGCGGAAGATTGGTTAGAGATTTCGAAAAAAGAGAAAAGCCAGACGGGCAATTGATGTTAACAAATTCATTAGCAATAAAAAAATCCCAAGATAAGACTACTTTCATTGATATTGCGATATTTACAACAAAGCTGTGTGAAATAGCAGAAAAGTATCTAAAAAAAGGTGATTACTGCGTATATGAATGTGAGTTAACAACTTATGACAAAGACGAAAAAAGATATGTTAGCGCCGTAGTCAAAAACATCATATTCACACAAAACAATAAAAAGAAAGAGGGTTAACCCTCTTTCTTTTATATTACAGTCCGTGCCACGAAATTTGGTGCGCTAGTAGCAGCCCCAGCGGCTTTAACATAGGAAAAAAAAGCAAGAACCCCGGACGAATTAAACCCAATTTCGAACCACCTTTCGCTGTCAAGTGTTGGCGAATCCAAAGAAGAAAGCTGTTTGAATATGGGAATAGAAATACTTCTGCTTGGCAAAGCATCCCCAACCCAAGCCGATACCCCATTAGCCAAAGTTTTCAGTCTACTTGAATCAAACATCTCATATGCACCGGAGGGCAATTCGTCGTATGAAATAGACCCATAAATAATCAACCCAGTTTTATCAAATCTAACAGTCATTTGAGTTAGAACGGCGGGGCCGCCATTTCCGGTCAACACAATCGGCGTGAATTCACTCGAAATCTTGCTATCCACATATGCCTTTGTGGCCGCCCGGTCTGGCGGGGTTCCAGGCAATATTTCTGACGTAATTGTAACATAGGGTGTCGCAAAACCCGTATTGAAATCGCTTTCAATTGAATTCACTCGCGTTGTAAGGGAAGAAATTGACGAACTGAACGAGGACACCTCGTCGCCAAGGTCATTAACCTGTGTTGCCAGCTGTTGCATGGTTTTCAATAAACCGTTAATTTGTGTTGTGTGCTGTTGGATTTTTTCCGCGTCAGCTTCCAGCGAATTGTTAATAGAAGCAATTTGAGAGTTGATGGAAGTGATAGCTTCCGAATTTGCGGCGATTAACGCTTCGTCCGCGTTAATCTTGTCAATTATTTCATTGACCTCATAACAGATTTTTGATAGTGCTTCGTAATAGCTCAGCGAATCGTCATACGTAGCAGGCAGTGTTTGATTCATAATTAGATTTAGTTTTTGTAGCATAATTTACCCCCATAAAGTTATAAAATACTCATTGAATTCGTCTAACATGAGTGAATATATATTTTTTATTTCCTCTCTGAACAGTTTAATTGCCTTTAAATTGTCTTCACCACGAATCGTTTCAATGTGTTCTAACTCATAATTTTTTGTCACAGTTTGGTTACCAGTGTTTGAAGTTTTAACAGTCCCCGTATTTGTGGTAGTTTGGCTGTTTGTCCTATCGTCCACGGTTGCCGTGCTTAAATAGTTCAAGTTTTTAACGTCTGTTAATGAGCCGTTAGGCGTGTCAGAATACGCACTTGTATAATCTTCTGAAGCTTCGGTTTCTGTGGATAGGTTGTTGGTTGTTGTACCCCCGGTTGTGGTTTCAGTGCCGGTCACATCATTTATTGTGTCGGTATACCCGGGTGATGTTAAGAAGAAAGAAAATTCTTTCGTTGTTGATGAAGACAAGTCATTATAATATGGTATAATTTCTCTTAAATGATTATTTATCTCATATTTCCACCGCGCAAATGTTTCAAAACCAATCTCATGAAATGCGAAGTGGTTTAAAAACAGTGTTTCAAAGGTGGTTATGGACAGAGGCCTGTCAAGAGACAAATCGCCGTCAAATATCAGTGGTAAAGCTTTTGGTATGTCTTTTTTAAGCTGTGTTAATGACGTGTCTGTCGACCCAGCAAGCGAGCCAATTATGAATCGTAGTTCTGTTGTGTATTTTGACAATCACCATCACCCCCATAATTATATTCAACGTCAACATTCAATCCAAACATTTTATTTATTTTTTCACATGCTTGTTTTCGCATTGATATAAACGACGTTCTGCTTGCCAGCACACCGCCCATCTGGCGTTGAACCTCGTCGGTTATCATGCGTTCCTTTTTCGTTTCACTAATGTTTGGAACGCCTAAAAACGTGAGAGCCTCATTCCATATTTTCGTTTTCAGCTCATACAAATCAGGGGAAACAAACGGCGCACCCAAAGACATTGAAGATATAGAATCGTCTTTAAATTCATCTTCTTTGAATATGACAGGGACGTTGCCGTCATAATTTTTATAAGCGTTTAAAACACTCAACTGCTGTTTTTTATTCGCTTTAAGTGCTATTGGGGTCTTTTGGGTGTTGATATTTATTTGAATTGTAACGTCTATGTTGGCCAATTTTTTTGAAAAATTTAAAATGTGCTGTACAGACGGCGTTCTAATATAGTTATTAAACACTATTACACTGTTTTCAATTGTCAGGTTTTTATTATATCCGTTAGTGGCATATGCTCTGCGCTTAATTGGCACATTATACACATTCCATGACCCAGAAATAGCGGTATTCAGGGAAAGAAGACCCATGACATCATCTTCAAAGACAACGGCTTGCCCCTTTTCAAACAAAGCCAATTCTAAAAATCGTGTGTCAATTGAATCCGGGAATCCAGTCCATTTGAAACGCGACACAGCTATATCAGTCAATCGTTCCACATAGTAATTATACGTTGTGTTCGTGTCTACTATAGAATCATAGAATCGTTTTCGCTCATTTCTTGGTAGTGATATGTTTTTCATGATTACACCCCGTTATTTTGTGAATAATCGCCGAATTTTGCCGTAGACTTCCAAAACGTCATACCCCGGTCAAGAGCTTCTTCAAACACGCGCCTTGTGTCGGCAGGGGCCGAACCAGACACATGAATGTTTGAGGTTTTAACATAGTTAAACGCCGGGCGACTTGATATGTTTGGTTGTTTAATAGTGTTAGTCGCATAGCCAAAACGGGTAAAATAATCGTCAACCGCTTTAGCCGCGTCATAACGCAGGGTACATTGGTATATGTTGAATACTGGGTCCAGATATTTAGTGACAAATGACAACCCAGCCCCGGATGAAGCAACATTCGGCGGCGCGTTCATTAAATCGCCTATATTAGCAGCCTTTTCGCCCAATGAGAGAGCCCCCGACGATAAATAATCCATCCCGGTTGGATCCCCCGCAGCAATCGCTGCCATCCCCGTGCCAATAGTGATAGAATCTTTCAACAAAGAAAACCCCCATGAAAATTTGTTGGTCGCCCAGAAATTAAGGTATGCGGGGGTGTTGATGGCGGGCACAGGAAACGCGGTATAAATTATTTGGTTGTTTGCACCATCCAAGCCGTTGTATTTTTTGCACACAAGTCTCATTGCAACATCCGGGAATGACACTGTCTGTAAAGTAAATATCAACTGATTTTCCTCGGCGCTTTCCTCAAATTTAAAATCACGACTATTTCCATCAAGTGAAATTACACGGCCAAAAGAATAAGGATAAGTTTTTAATTTGTTGTTTTTTGGGACATAGCCATCTAACGATAAATTATTAAGTGTGTACGATGATATACTCGGTGAATAATATGGGTATATGGAAACAATGGATTCAACCCCGTTCGTCGCAACATACGCATTTATTGCTTCCGCGATTCCATTATAGGATAGTTGTGAGGTGAGCCAATGCCCAGAATAGCAATTTGTAAACACACCATCAATAGTCGTGCCAACGGGTTGCGCGCCGTCCCATGTTTTAGACCCAACCATCCCTATACCACTAATTAAAGAACTCACAGAAGTCTGTAACCGGTATGTGTAGTCTGTGATATTAAACGGTTCGGGCATTAAATTTTCATACAACGTGTCATTTACGCTATGCTCTCTAAGCACCAACCCCGGTTGAATGGTCATATCAAAAAACCATGTCTGAATCTCGTCCAATTCTAACGTCAATTCGGTTGTTGCGTTGCTCAACATGGTTCGATTAGTGATAAACGCATAAAACCATTTTGACGTATACGATGAATTCTGAAACATTACATAGTTACAGTTGTTTAACAAATCGACAGGAATATTAACCTTAATCGAATTATTAAATGAACGAACATAGTTTTGATCGTCAAGGGTGAATGAAAATGTTCCTAAACCACCGAGCGTTGTGTTTGGTTTAACTTTCGCGCTGAAATAACTGGTCTGTGCAGACACACTCGAAAAATAGAGCGTGTCTGCATAACCAGTTGAAAGAGGAACATTCGTCAATATTTTTATAATTGAATTAGGTGCGATATACATTATTGTACGGTAATTGTTGCTGTTCCTTTTTTACTCGGGTTAAAGGTTGAAGTAGCGGTGATGACAACACTCGACCCTGAAAAGTCAGACGCGATTGTTACAAAGCCACGTGAATCCACGGTAGCCTTCGCATTGGCAGATGACCAGGTCACGGACTGAGGAGCAAAGTCGGTTGTTTGAACAACGGCGGTTAACTGCACGCTTCCGCCCTTAGCCACAGTTGCTGTTGACGGTGAAACGGTCACGGAGGTAACAGCGGGGGTTCCGGTGGTAAATACAGCCGCGTTCGCAAAGGGAGACACGCTCATTACTTTCCACGTGTGCAGGAAATAATTCCAATACAGCCCCTTGCCGTTATAGTTTTCAGTGAATTGCATCATTTGGTCATATACCATAAACCAATTTTTATCTACAATAACCGCGGGAATTGAATTGAGGGATGTTAAATCGTCCGACCCTATTTCCTCATATGCCGGGTCATCATAAAACAATTCATTGAGACGTGCGGTGTCCAAGTCCCCAAAACCATCAACCAAAATAACATGGCCCATAAATTCGGCCTTATCCATATTGAAAGCCGTAGCCAGCACTTCAACGTTCATCTGGCTTTCAGTGGCGGTGTCGATAATGAGATATTGGTCATCTTTGAGAGTTGAAGTATAAACACCAGCAACATTATGTTTGTTGGAATAAAAGGTCAAATCGTTGCTAATTGACTTAAAAGCAACAACGTTTTCGCTAATCGTCCCACTAACACCGATAATTTCCATTTGACCGTTAATAATGGCTTTTGCAATTAGATATTTCATGGTCTGGTATTCATCATAATTCATTGATGTGTATAATGAATCGGTGATTTTTGCTATTAAGTCAGATATACCATCCCATGATAAAAATGCAGCTCGCAACTGGTCATTTTGAATTGTTACAGGGTAAACCTTCTTATAGTTTACAACATGAAACGCGCTTTTCACATCCGGAATGTTGCGCGTATAAATCGTTGCTTCCGAATCTTCGGGGTTGTAATTCTGGACGTTGGCAATATTTACAAATAATTCCTCTACGGTCTCGCCAAAGTCCATAACGCCCTTTTTAAATACAGACCACGGATTTTGATATGATTTAGAAGTGACAATAACAAGACCGATTCTTCCAATGAGCGCGTTTAAAAACTCGTTTTGCAACGCGGGGTAGTCCATAATAATGGCGCCAATACCACGAATTGAATCGCCGTCCTCTGTCGCGTATGGTACATAGTTTCTATAGTCTATGGTTGCTGAGTTTCTAATCGCATTTAAAATATTCACACTGGAATTAGTGAGTGTTACAGGCTGAGGAACATTTGCCATTATTTTCCACCTCTTTCTTCAAATAAATCATCAATTTTAATTGTTTCAGTTTCCTCAATTTTTTCGCCCTCATCTTCAACCTTTGGGCTTCCAAATCTTTCAATATACCTTTTTCTCCACTTCTTTTCAACCTCTTCAACGTCACCGCTTGCACGCGATAATTCGTCGAAAGTGTCTGAAATGTCTTCCACAATTTTAACCTTTTCTTCGGTCAGCTCGCCCTCGTCGAAAATCGCAGAAAGTCTGGACAAAATGTCTTCTTTACTTGTCTTCATTGTTTATCCTTTCTAATAAAATATTTATAACATTTGTGTTATTATTGATTGCTTCTGTAAGCTCATCAACCTCTTTTCGGTGAGCATCTATCAGCTTATTCACATAATATAGCAACACACAGCACATAGCGACGGGAAAGCCTGCAGTGTTTATTAAAGTGATAATGTTTTCCATCAAAACTCTCCTTTCTTATATTATATCACAAAACTTTTTCTTGTCAACCCTTGACATATATTTATTTTGTGTTATAATAAAGTATGGAATTTTATAATGGAAATAAGTTATTAAATACAAAAGACCTAAATAAAAACACCCCGGAAATATTTATTGTCACATCAAACAGAAGTGCAGGGAAAACAACGTTTTTCAATAAGCATGTGATTGATAATTTTAAGCGTGACGGGTCTCAATTTGTTGTACTTTATAGAACAGGTTATGAATTGTCAGATGCGCATATTGCGTTTTGGAATGACATCCGCGACTTGTATTTTCCATATGATGAAATGACATCAAAACCATACGCCAAGGGATTGTATTATTCACTGCTGTTGAATGGTGAAACATGCGGCTTCGCCCTTTCAATCAATCAAGCAACAAAATTAAAAAATCGTTCCCATGTCTTTAAAAACGTGACAACGATATTATTCGATGAATTTCAAGAAGAATATGACAACTACCTACCCGGCGAAGTGGAAAAGGTAAGAAGCATTCACACATCAATTGCAAGAAGGGCGGGCGAGCCGTCAAGATATGTAAAGCTTGTTCTAATTGGCAACACTTTGAATCTATTAAACCCCTATTATTCTGCCCTACACATCACAGAAAGAATAAGGCCAAACACGAAATTTCTTCGTGGTAATGGTTGGGTGTGCGAATTTAATTTTAATTCCGGGGCGGCAAATTCTCTGAAAAATTCTATCTTTAATTCTGCCTTTGACGATGAATATAGTAAATATGAATCAGAGGGTGTATATCTTAATAATTCAGTGGCACTCATTGATAAACCGTCTGGAAAAAATTCTTACTTGCTAACAATAACTTATAAGGGTGAAACGTTCGGGGTTTTCTTTTATTATGACATCAATGTCATTTATATATCACAAAAATATGACAAAAATTGTAATGACGTGTTAGATTATACAAATTCATATCTAAATTGTTCTACCAAACATAAGATGATGAGGGATTTTTTTCATCGTGGTTTAATAAGGTTTTCAAACATTGGCGTAAAAGAAAAAATTTTAAGTGCATTATCAATTTGTTAATATCGCCGTGTATTTTGTTGGGTGCTAAACCTTAAATGGTTCCAATAAATTCTCGTTTAGCAAACGTGCGCGGTGCTATTATAAAAGGGCGGCTATACCGCCCTTATTTCATAGGTTGTGTCTGATAATATCACACCGCCCCTTATACGTTTAGGAACCAATTTTCCCGGTATTTCCAATCCAACCTTAAAATCTGTGAGATTTCGTTTAACATTTACAAATTCGCGCTCTTCGTCGCTTAATGGTTCTTGTATGTCACCGGTTAAAGACATTTTCATTAACTCTTTCCCCCTTTCATTTAGACCGGCACATTTTATTTCCATCTTATCCCCAACCTCAATATAACATTTGGGTCGCACAAAAATTGCCTTGTCCCAATCCGCTTCAATTTTCCAGTGTAAAAGTTTTTTATCATCAACTTCTATGTTTTTGTATTCCCCCTCTAACAAATGGCACGAATCTGTGTCACTATAACAGAACAAATCATAGTTGTCCTGTGCGTGAGTGATTGTAAAATTTCGAGCGTAAGCGGTTATTGCAGACCCTATTGCTATGTATTCGGGTTCCTTGTCTTCCCCTTTAACAACATCATATTTTACTACACCGTCGTCAAGGTGTGGTATTTTGTGGTCGCGCCGTCCATTTGCAGCAGTCTTACCATATAACGAATTTAAAAATAGCTTTGCAATTGTTCTACGCCCACCATTATATTTAATTTTTTCGTCAACCCATTTATCAACATACTCATCAAATATCCCCGACTTCGCGTAAAAATAACAGCCGTATAACACTTCCTCATATATAACATTATAATGCTTGTGAAATAATTCATAATCTGTCATTGTCATAACACACTCAAAATAGACTGGCTCCTCTTCACCATCAACTTCCACAGTATCAATCTCAGCCCCTTTATAGCGATAGTCGCTTGATGTTAACCATTTAACACCGCCGTACCTAATACTCCCACCGCTCGCCACTGTGGGTAAATAACCTTCTTTAAGTTTAAATTTGGCCTTTATTTTTACAAAATAATACATCGATGAATTTTTTACTTTGGATGGTGTCTCACCCTCGAAAAAAAAGGGCTTACATACAGGATAAACACACCCCGAACAACTGTGCATTACACTCGGATATAAGCTATTAACGTCAAATGTTTTCCCTTTACCAACCTCTCGCCCCTGTATTTTGGGATTAACATAACACCACCCACCTTTGTAGCTTTTTCGTATAAATTCGTCGGCGTTTTTTTCGTCAAAATAGTCCGGTGTTTCAATTTCTTCTAAATTCGGGAACCACTCGCGATAATCTCTACCATAAAATGTTTTTTTAAATTCACTTAGGGCTGCTGATGATATTGTGGTTTTGGTCGTCACAGCAAACATATGTTGTAAACTTTCAGCTAATACCAACAAGTCATTTTTCAAATAGTGTTCCTCGCGTTCTGTAATCACCCCACCCGCCTTTCTAAAGCCTTTATATTCAATCGTGCTTTTTCGGTGTACTGTATTAAAGGCTTTACCCATATCCTCGATAGATAGCGGTATCAATTTGAGCGAATCGCGAATTGATATTATATTTTTGGGTGTGGTTATTGTGATGTTAAACCACAATCCCGCGTCCGATATCACACATTTAAAGGTTTTTTTCTTTTTGCGGTCACCCTCGTAATATTTGTATTTCAATTCATTCAGTAAATATGAGACATAAAATTCACCGTCAAATCTTAAGTTGTGATAATATATGATAACATCCTCACCGACGTTTTCAAGATATGAAAATGTTTTACCGATGCTGTTATGAATAACACAAGATAAATCTGAAATATTGCAAACACCGCTGGCCCATACTTCGGTGTATTCTTGTCCGTCATACACAGTGGTTTCAAAATCTCCAACAAATGTCATAGTATCACCCCTATCAATCGGTTTGTGGTAATAACTCTAAAACCTTTCTTACAAATCTTTCTACACTTCGCGTGTATGATTGCGCGTCTGTTTCGTTGTATAATTCATCTGCTGTTATTGTCTCGCCCGCTTTTTCTCCCTCATCTATCAACCGCCCTGCAATTTCATTTCCATATACTTCTGCAATGCCCTCAAAAAAGTCAAGCAAGGTGGGGGCACCCTCTGCCTTACGTTTAGACGTTCCCTCAAAATCTCTTATATATGAAATTGTGTTAAAATAAATCAACTCATAAATGTTCGGTGTCTGTGGCGACGGCTTTGTTTTAACCCCGAACGACTTGCCGCGTGCATATAAACCCGGATAAACATCGCCTGTTTGTGGGTTGGGTTTAAAGGATTGCGCGTATATGTATAATGCGTCGTATTTTGCAGGTAACTTGATGTTCTCAGGGACGACATAACCGGACTTTCTAAGTCTTGATATGGTCTTCTTATATTTTTTTAATACCTCGCCCTTTGCGCGACCCCTTGACCGACCAAGCTTAACATATGTTTCAACATACTTTTTTGCCTGTTTCTCACTTATGTTTTCTGGGTATGGTATGTCACCGTATTTCTTTGCATATTTGTCTAAACTATTCATATCAATCCTAACCCCACACTATAACCAACCAAATAACATATTGTTGACAACGCCAACATTATTAGTATCATTGCGTATAATGTTCTATCCATTATGCTTACTCCCTTTA
>ERZ857745.4921-NODE-4921-length-11301-cov-4.509603_pt1 | contig 11301 bp, 7 predicted proteins | sample MGYA00519699_ERZ857745 | MGnify/ENA primary metagenome ERZ857745 (study PRJEB31778, sample SAMEA3449357) | human gut metagenome | biome: human gut; feature: human-associated habitat; material: faeces | place: United Kingdom | collected 2010/2012 ...
CGAAGCGCCCGAAGGCAACATGGTCATCGACATCGGCGGCGGCACCTCCGAGATCGCCTGCATCTCGCTGGGCGGCATCGTCTGCTCGGAGTCGGTCACCGTGGCGGGCGACGTCTTCACTTCCGACATCCAGAACTACGTCCGCCAGCAGCACAACGTCCGCATCGGCGAACGCACGGCCGAAGCGATCAAATGCGCCATCGGTGCCGCCATACCCAAGTTGGAGGAAGAGCCGGAGGATTTCACCGTTACCGGCCCCAACATGCTGACGGCACTGCCGCAGAGCGTCACGCTCAACTACAACGAAATCGCTTATGCACTCGAAAAATCGCTCATCAAACTCGACGCCGCGCTGATGAAGGTGCTCGAAACGATGCCGCCCGAACTCTATGCCGACATCGTCAAGAACGGCATCTACCTGGCCGGCGGCGGCGCCCTTATCAAGGGCCTCGACCGACGTCTTACGGAGAAGACGGGACTGCCGTTCCATATCGCCGAAGATCCGCTGCGTGCCATCGCGCGCGGAACGGGCATCGCACTGAAAAACATCGACCGCTTCTCGTTCCTGATGAAATAAGCGGTCCGCGGCGCCCTCCGGAACAGTTCCCGTTTGCGGGCGGAGGCTGAGGCCCCTGCCGGAAACGGGAATCTTCGTCCGCCGGAGCTCCCGCCGATAAACCCTGACCGGAGAGGTGTACAAACTACTCGAATTCCTGCGGAGCACTTATGTAGCGCTTCTGTTCGTCATCATCGAAGTGGTGGCGATCAATTATTATGCGCACTCCTCCCACTTCACGCAGGCACGTATCCTCACGCAGTCGAACCGGCTGGCGGGCGGAATCCACAGCGCTTTCCGCGGCGTGAAACGCTTCTTCGCCCTGCCCGACGAAAACCGACGCCTGCTCGAACGGGTCGCGGCGCTCGAAAACGAACTGTCGTTCTATCGCGAGCAGGCGCTCTTCGCCGCCCTCGACACGGTGGGATCGCCCTTGGCGGGTCCCTACCGCTACACGACCGCCCGCGTCGTGGCCAACTCGATCAACAAGCAGGAGAACCTGCTGACGCTCAACAAGGGACGCGATTTCGAGGTATCGCCCGAAACGGCCGTCGTCACCCCTTCGGGCGCCATGGTGGGCTACATCGTCAGCTGTTCGGATCGTTATTCGGTGGCCGTGTCGATTCTCAATACCTCGTTCCGCGCCAGCGGCGAGGTGGCGGGCGACGGCCATTTCGGCTCGATCTACTGGGACGGTTTCGACGCGGAGCACGTCCGTATGCGCGACCTGTCGAAATATGCCGCCGTGGAGCGGGGCGACACGATCGTATCGACGAGTTTCTCGCGCTACTTCCCGGCCGGCATCCTGATCGGCACGGTCGAGGAGTTCGAACTCAACGAGACCCGCACGGCCTACGACGTGCGCATCCGCCTGGCCGCCGACATGACGGCGCTGCACGACGTGGTGCTCGTCAAGAATCAGGACTACAACGAACAACGGCAATTGGAAGAGGGAATTTAACACAAACCGGAGGGGCACGCCCCGACTTTTCGACCGAGCTATGTACCGAACCTTACAATACGCACTTCTGTTTCTGGTGGCGGCGCTGTTGCAGATCTTTCTGTTCAACAACCTGTCGCTGAGCGTCTACCTCAACCCGCTGGTCTACGTGGTTTTCATCGCGCTGCTGCCGATGGAGACCACACCGATCCGGATGCTTCTGGCGGGGCTCGCGATGGGGCTCGCGATGGACTGGACGATGGGTGCCGCCGGCGTGAACACGATCGCCACGGTCTTCGTCGCCTTCGTGCGTATCCACCTTCTCAACTTCGTCTGCGGCAAGGAGAACGTCCACGACGGCGGCGTGCCCTCGGCACGGCGGCTGGGCGAAAAGTCCTTCACGGTCTACCTCGCCCTGACGGTCATCCTCCACAACGCGATCTTCTTCTACATGGAGGCGCTCTCGTGGTCGCACGCGCTGCTGACGCTGCTGCGGCTCGGCGTGAGCGCCGCGGTCGGCGTCTTCTTCTGCTGGCTGATCGCACAGGTATTCACCTCCCGACTCTCGCCGCGCATATGACCGACTCCCGCAAAGGATACGTGCGGATGCGCACGCTGCAAGCGGTGGTGCTGCTGATCTTCGGCGTCATCATCCTGCGGCTGGCCTACATCCAGCTCATCGACCCGAAATACGAAAAACTGGCGCGCGGCAACGCGCTGCGGCACGTCGTCCAATACCCGCCGCGCGGAGAAATCTTCGACCGCAACGGCGAGTACCTGGCGCAGAACCGCGTCTGCTACGACCTGATGGTCATCTACCGCGAGCTGCCGCGCGAAGGATTCGACACGCTGCAAATGCTCGACCTGCTGGGAATCTCCCGCACCAAACTCGAACGCGCGCTGCGCAACGCCCGCATGAGCCCCCGCATCCCCTACATGGTGACCAATTTCATTTCCAGCGAAGTGAAACTGCGCTTCGACGAAAACGACTTCCCGGGGTTCTACACCGTCTACCGCACCATACGCAGCTATCCGCGCAAGATCGGCGGCAACCTGCTGGGCGACGTAGGCGAGATCAACGAGAGGCAGTTGAAGATGAAGCGCTATGCCGACTATCGTTCGGGCGACTACGTCGGCCAGAGCGGCGTCGAAAAGGCCTACGAGGAGGAGCTGCGCGGCAAGAAAGGGGTGAAGATCATGGAGAAGGATACGCACGGCGTGGTCAAGGGCTCCTACATGGACGGCATGTTCGATTCACTGCCCGAACCGGGCAACTACATCGTCACGACGATCGACGCCCGCCTGCAAGCCTTCACCGAAGAGCTGATGCGGGGCAAGGTGGGTGCCGCCGTGGCGATCGAGCCTTCGACGGGCGAGATCCTGATGATGGTCTCCTCGCCCACGTTCGACCCCGATGAAATGGTAGGCCGCCACAGGGGCAACAACTACATGAAAATGCTCTACAACAAACGTCAGCCGATGTTCAACCGCGCCGTGAAGGCGAAATATCCTCCGGGGTCGACCTTCAAGCTGGTGCAGGGGCTCATCGGACTGCAAGAGGGCGTGCTCACGCCGGCGGACCGCTACTCCTGCAACGGCGGATTCCGCTACGGCCACCGCATGATGAAATGCCATGCCCACGCCTCGCCGCTCGACCTGCGCGGGGCGGTGGCCAACTCGTGCAACGCCTATTTCTGCTACGTGCTGCGCAACATCCTCGAAAACCGCCGTTACGAAGACGTCGAACACGGCTTCGACATGTGGAAAACCTACGTCAACAGCCTCGGCTTCGGCCGCAAGCTGGAATCCGACTTTCTGGACGAAGGGGCGGGCTACGTCCCGTCGAGCGAATACTACGACCGGGTCTATCACGGTTCGTGGAACGCACTGACGGTCATCTCGCTCTCGATCGGGCAGGGCGAACTGGGCTGCACGCCGCTGCAAATGGCCAATTTCGCGGCCATCCTGGCCAACCGGGGCTACTACTACATCCCCCACATCGTCAAGCGCATCGAAGGACGCGATTCGATCGACCGCCGTTTCTACGAAAAGCAGTATACGATGATCGACCCCAAGCACTTCGAACCGATCGTCGAGGGAATGTGGCGCGGCGTGAACGTCGGCGGCACCTCGACCGTGGCGCGGCTCGACGGCTGGGACGTCTGCGGCAAGACGGGCACGGCCCAGAACCCGCAGGGACGCGACCATTCGACCTTCCTGTCGTTCGCACCGAAGGACAATCCCCGCATCGCGATCTCGGTCTACGTCGAAAACGGCGGATTCGGCGCCACGATCGCCCTGCCGATCGCCTCGCTCGTCGAGGAGTACTACCTCACCGACACGATCACCCGCCCGTGGCTCGTCGATAGGGTGAAGAACATGCAAATCTATTATCCCTCCTATGCAAAGTAGAATCAAAGGCGGTCTGTTCCAGGGGGTCGATTTTCTGGCCGTCCTCTACTACCTGCTGCTGGTCGCGGCGGGCTGCATCTGCATCACCGCCGCTTCGTTCGATGAGGAGACGGCCGATTTCTTCGCTTTCTCGCACTTCTACATCAAGCAGTACATGTGGGTGACGGCCGTACTCGTCGTAGCGCTCGTCGTCCTGCTGCTCGACGTGCGCTACTACCACATGTGGGCCTATCCGCTATATATAATAGGTATCGTGGTGATGATCGGCGTATTGATCGCCGGCAAGGAGGTCAACGGCGCCAAGTCATGGATCGAACTGGGGTCGCTGCGCATCCAGCCCGTCGAGTTCGTCAAGATCGCCACGGCGCTGGCGCTGGCGCGCGTGATGAGCAACTATTCCTTCTCGATCAACCGCTTCGGCGATCTGCTGCGCGTGGGTGTGATCGTCGGCATCCCGATGCTGCTCACCATTCTGCAAAACGACACCGGTTCGGGCATCGTGCTGGGTGCATTCCTCTTCGTCCTCTACCGCGAAGGACTCAACAAGTGGCTCTGCATCCCGGTGCTGCTGATCGCCGCGCTGTTCATCGTTTCGTTCCTGCTGACGCCCATGACGCTGCTGGTGCTGCTGATCCTGATCTGCGTGGTGTCGGAGGCGATGATGAACGGCCGATGGCGTTCGCGCATCGTCTACCTCGCCTCGCTGGCGCTCTCGGCCATCGTCCTCTCGTCGTTCATGGGACTCATCGCCCCCGGCACGATGGACATCTACCGCAGCCTGCTGACCGTGACGCTCGCTTCGCTGCCGATCGTGGCGGTCTACGCCTACCGCACGCGGCTGATGAACATCCTGCTCATGGCGGGACTCTTCGTCGTTTCGATGGCCTTCGTCCCGGCGACCGACTATATCTTCGAATCGGTGCTCAAACCGCACCAGCAGGAGCGCATCCTGAGCTACCTGGGCATCGTCGACAAACCGCAGGGGATCGACTACAACGTCAACCAGTCGAAAATCGCCATCGGCTCGGGCGGCCTCTTCGGCAAGGGGTTCCTGCAAGGAACGCAGATCAAATACAACTTCGTGCCCGAAAAACACACCGACTTCATCTTCTGCACCGTCGGCGAGGAGTGGGGGTTTCTGGGCGCCGTCGCGGTGCTCGGCGTCATGTGCCTGCTGCTGTTGCGGCTGATGAAAATGGGCGAACGGCAGGAGGAGCCTTTCGGGCGGGTCTACTGTTACAGCGTGGCGGCGATCCTGCTCTTCCACGTGCTGGTCAACGTGGGCATGACGATCGGGCTGATGCCCGTCATGGGTATTCCGCTCCCCTTCATGAGCTACGGGGGATCGTCGCTGCTGGCCTTCACCATCCTGCTCTTCATCGCCATCCGCCTCGATGCTTCGACGCGGCAGTTCCCGTCGACTTAACGATTCGTTAACATACGGCGGATATTAACGAACCGTTAAATCTCGCCCCATGCCGCGCGAATGCACGACGGATCGATTATTTTTGCAAGTCAGAAAACAACCGGATATGATCCCCTACAACCCGCAAGGTCTCACCCCCGAAGAGGTGGCCGCAAGCCGCGCCGCCCACGGCGAAAACATCATCACGCCGCAACGCGACGATTCGGCGTGGCGGCTGCTCGCGGAGAAGTTCCGCGACCCGATCATCATCGTGCTGCTCGTCGCCGCAGCCCTGTCGCTGGCCATGGCCTTCATGGAAGGCAACTTCACCGAAACCATCGGCATCCTCTGCGCCATCCTGCTGGCCACCTGCGTGGGATTTCTCTTCGAGTGGGACGCCATGCGGCGGTTCCGCCGGCTCAACCGTGTAAACGACGAGCAGCCCGTCAAGGTACGCCGAGGAGGCGTGATGCGCGAGATTCCTCGCCGCGAAGTCGTCGTCGGCGACCTCGTAAGCCTCGAAGCGGGCGAGACGGTGCCGGCCGACGGCGAACTGGTCGAAGCGGTATCGCTGCAAATGGACGAGTCGACGCTCACGGGCGAACCCGAAACGGCGAAGTACGTCGACGAGGAGCTCTTCGACCCCGAAGCGACCTACCCCTCCAACCGGCTGCTGCGCGGCACGACCGTGCGCGACGGATACGGCCGCATGGTCGTCACGGCCGTCGGCGACGCCACCGAAGCGGGCCGCGTCACCGAACAGGCGACCGTCCAGAGCGGCGAACAGACGCCGCTGCACCGCCAGCTGACACGCCTTTCGCGGCAGATCGGCAAAGTGGGCATCGCGCTGTCGGTGCTGATCTTCGTCATTCTGATCGGCAAGGCCTTCCTCGTCGAAGGGCTGGCCGATGCGCCGTGGCCCCACGTGGTGCGCATCGTGCTCAACTGCTTCATGGTCTCGGTGGCGATGATCGTCATGGCCGTTCCCGAAGGGCTGCCGATGAGCATCACCCTCTCGCTGGCGCTCTCGATGCGGCGGATGCTCAAAACCAACAATCTCGTGCGCAAGATGCACGCCTGCGAAACGATGGGTGCCGTGACGGTCATCTGCACCGACAAGACGGGCACGCTCACCCAGAACCGGATGCGCATGCAGGAGATCATCCACTACGGGCTTCCCGACGAGCGGCTGCTCGGCGAGTCGGTGGCGGCCAACTCGACCGCCTTCCTCGACGCCGACGGCCGTCCGCTGGGCAATCCCACCGAAGGCGCGCTGCTCGAATGGCTCCGGCGCGAAAACGGCGACTACGCCGCACTGCGCGAAGGGGTGCGGATTCTCGACCGGCTGACCTTCTCGACCGAACGCAAATACATGGCTACGCTCATTGAGCGATGCGATACACGGGAGCGGTTTCTGCTCATAAAGGGTGCGCCCGAAGTGGTGCTCGCCCGCTGCGACGCCGCGACGATTCCCGCCGAAATTCAGGAACAACTGCTGGGTATGCAGCGCCGCGCCATGCGCACGCTGGCGCTGGCCTACGTCCCGACGAACGCCTCGCGGATCGAAGAGGCGGAGGAGCCGTACCGCCTGGCGGCCGTCGCGGCGATCGCCGATCCCGTGCGCGAAGAGGTTCCCGCCGCCGTAGCGGAGTGCATGTCGGCCGGCATCGCCGTCAAGATCGTGACGGGCGACACGCCCGCCACCGCCACTGAAATCGCCCGCCAGATCGGACTGTGGAACGATGCCGAAGATACGGATCGCAACCGCATGACGGGCGTCGAGTTCGAAGCCGCGAGCGACGAAGAGTTGCTCGCCCGCATCGGTTCGCTGAAAATCCTCTCGCGGGCGCGGCCGCTCGACAAACAGCGGCTCGTGCGGCTGTTGCAGCAGCAGGGCGAGGTGGTCGCCGTGACAGGCGACGGCACGAACGACGCCCCGGCGCTCAACTTCGCCAACGTGGGGCTTTCGATGGGATCGGGCACCTCCGTTGCCAAGGACGCCAGCGACATCACGCTGCTCGACGATTCGTTCGCTTCGATCGCGACGGCCGTCATGTGGGGCCGCTCGCTTTACCGCAACATCCAGCGTTTCGTACTTTTCCAGCTGACGATCAACTTCGCGGCGATCGTGATCTGCTTCGTCGGCGCGGTTTTCGGCACCGACATGCCGCTGACGGTGGTGCAGATTCTCTGGGTCAATATCATCATGGACACCTTTGCGGCGATGGCGATGGCCTCGCTGCCGCCCAATCCCGAAGTGATGCTCGAAAAACCCCGTCCGCGCGACGAGTTCATCATTACGCCCGGCATGGCCCGCACGCTCTTCATCTGCGGCGGCATCATGGTCGCCGTCCTGCTGGGCATGCTCTTCTGGTGGACGATCACCGCAGGCGGACTCACCGTGCGCCAGCTGACGCTTTTCTTCTCGACGTTCGTTTTCCTGCAGTTCTGGAACATGTTCAACGCCAAAGGCTTCGAGACGCGCCATTCGGTCTTTACCTGCCTGCGCGGGTGCCGTGAGTTTTTCCTCATCCTGCTGGCCATCGCCGCGGGACAGGTGCTCATCGTCGAGTTCGGCGGCGAGGTGTTCCGCACCGAGCCGCTTGCGTGGCGCGAATGGGCGGCCGTCATCGGCTGCACCTCGCTGCTGGCTATCGGCGGCGAAGCGATTCGTGCCCTGCGGCGAAAACGTTGAACGACTGGCTCTGGATGAAGAGATCTTTTTTGCTTTGTCTGTCGGCGGTGTTCCTGATTTCCGGTCCTGTCTCGGCGCAGATTAAAGACAGTCTGGGCAACGAGTGTCTGATCCCTGCGGCGGAAAGTTCTTTCTCGCAGTATGTGGACCGCCGGACTTCGACCAAAGGTTACCGCATGACCTTCGTCGCCGTGCCGCTGATTCTGGGCGGAGCCGTGGTGTCGCTTTACGATACCGACTTCCGCCGTCTGCGCAACGGTTACGTCAGGTCGTTCCACCACGATTACGACGATTACCTGCAATATGCGCCCGCAGCCCTGCTGGTCGGGATGAAGGTCTGCGGCGTCGAAAGCCGCAGCTCGTGGGGACGCATGCTGGTCTCCGACGCTTTCTCCGCCGGGCTGATGGCCGCGGCGGTCAATTCGCTGAAGTACTCCTTCCGCGTGATGCGTCCCGATGGCTCCACGCGCAATTCGTTCCCTTCCGGCCATACGGCGACCGCCTTTATGACGGCGACGATGCTGCATAAGGAATACGGGCACCGCAGTCCGTGGTACAGCATCGGCGGCTATACGCTGGCGACCCTCACGGGCGTTACGCGGCAACTGAACAACCGCCACTGGATGAGCGACGTCATGGTAGGCGCGGGTATCGGCATCCTCGCCACCGAATTCGGCTATTTCCTCGCCGATCTGATATTCAAGGAGAAGGGGCTTAAGGTCCGCGAAACATACGTCGTTTTCGACCGCTACCGGCATCCGTCGTTCGTCGGGTTTTCCGTCGGGCTGACGGTCATTCCCGGCTCCTATACGCCTTATGCGGGGATGCACACCGATTTCAAAGTCGGACCGACGGTCGGCGTGCAGGGTGCATGGTTCGCCTCGCCCTATGTCGGCGTGGGTGGGCGGTTTGCGGTGACGAATCTGGAAATGAACGTAAACGGCGTCCCGCAGAACGATGAATTCGAGTGCTGTTCCGTGACGGCAGGTCCCTATTTTTCCTATCCGCTCTCGACGCGCTGGCGCATCGGCTCGAAGCTTCTCTGCGGTTATGAGCATTATAAACCTTACACTACTTCCGGCTACAGGATCGAAGGCCGGGGCGGATTTACGGTCGGAACGGGCTTTTCGTCCACCTATCTGGTCAATCGCAATCTGGGCGTGCGCTTTACAGCCGACTACGACGTCGCTCCGCCGCTCGTTTCCTCTTCCTGCGAAGCGATGCACAAACTGACGCTGGGCATGACCGTAAGTGCGATGTTCTGAGATCTTGAATCCCCTAAAATATGGACGCGAATCACGGCTGGGGATTCGCTTTTGTGTTCCGGATATTTTTGCGTTTCGCCGAAAAAACAGCCCTGTAATCCGTCAGGATTGTATATGATATACCCCTTTCTCCCGGGCCAGTGTGATAAGGGGTATATTTCATGGACATTGACCGGGGCGAAAACCGGGCTTGAATGTGAAAACTGCGGTGCGGAATATTTGGGAGGCAGGTGCGTGAAGTGACGGGAGGGGGAAAATAAAGAGACCGAAAATGATTTTCATTTTCGGTCTCTTTTATTAGGCAGTTAATTTACAGCACACCCTGCTCGACCATCGACTTGGCGACTTTCATGAAGCCCGCGATGTTGGCGCCCTTCATGTAGTTGATGAAGCCGTCCTTCTCGGTGCCGTATTCCAGACATGCGTGGTGGATCGACGACATGATCTGATGCAGCTTGGCATCGACCTCCTCGGCCGTCCAGTTGTATTTCTGCGAGTTCTGGCTCATTTCGAGTCCCGACGTCGCTACGCCGCCCGCATTGACGGCCTTGCCCGGTCCGTAGGGGATTTTCGCCGCGATGAAGGCGTCGATCGCTTCGGGGCGGCAGCCCATGTTCGAGACTTCGGCCACGATCTTCACGCCGTTGGCCAGCAGTTTCTTGGCGTCCTCGCCGTCCAGCTCGTTCTGCGTGGCGCAGGGCATGGCGATGTCCACCTTGACCTCCCACGGTTTCTTGCCGGCGAAGAATTGCGCGTTCGGGAACTTATGGACGTAAGGCTCGACCACGTCGTTGTTCGAAGCGCGCAGTTCGAGCATGTAGGCGATCTTTTCGGCGTCGAGACCTTCGGGATCGTAGATGTAGCCGTCGGGGCCCGAAATCGTCACGACCTTGGCGCCCAGCTCGGTCGCCTTCGTCGCCGCACCCCACGCCACGTTGCCGAAGCCCGATATGGCGATGGTCTGGCCTTTGATGTCCATGCCTGCCTTTTCGAGCATCTGGCGCAGGAAGTAAACCGCGCCGAAGCCCGTCGCTTCGGGACGAATCAGCGAACCGCCGTAAGTCATGCCCTTGCCGGTCAGTACGCCCGTATTCTCGCGCGCCAGCTTGCGGTACATGCCGTAAAGGTAGCCGATTTCGCGGCCGCCCACGCCGATATCACCGGCCGGAACGTCTGTTTCGGGACCGATATGACGCCACAGTTCGACCATGAAGGCTTGGCAGAAGCGCATTACCTCGCGGTCCGACTTGCCTTTGGGGTTGAAGTCCGAGCCGCCCTTGGCGCCGCCCATCGGAAGCGTCGTCAGCGCATTCTTGAAAATCTGCTCGAAACCGAGGAATTTCAGGATCGAGGGATTCACCGAGGGGTGGAAACGCAGACCTCCCTTGTAGGGACCGATCGCGTTGTTGAACTGCACGCGGTAACCGGTATTGACCTGCACCTCGCCCTTGTCGTCTACCCAGACCACCTTGAAGGTAAAACTGCGGTCAGGCTCCACGATGCGCTCTGCGATACGGTTGGCCTCGAATTCCGGATGCTGGTTGTAGGTTTCCTCTACCGTCATGAGAACTTCGCGCACGGCCTGCAGGTATTCGCTTTCGCCGGGATGCTTGCGCTCAAGTTCCGCCATTAATTTGTTTACGTTCATATTGCCTGAAGTTTTAAAGGTTGTTTCTTTATTACAAATATAAAACTATTTCTTATAAATTGTAACTGCAACATGATTTTTTCCGAAAATTCGTTATTTATTTCTCCTTTTCTCCGGAAAATGTCGTATCGGTGCGCTGCGGGCTATTCCTCCCGCGCTTCGTCCGGCGTCTCTTTGACGATGCCTTTGTTCGAGCGGCCGTCGATGCAGACCCACAGCGGACGCTCGAAACGCACCTGCCGCAGGAAGCTGCCTTCGTAGATCGCGGCGCATTTGTCGAGCGTCTCTTCGCGGAATACGCCGTCGCCGCAGAAGGGGCTGATCGTCAGGTAACCCACGCCCAGCGAGGTGACGTTCTGGAAGAAGTGCGTGCCCTGCGA
>ERZ857745.4922-NODE-4922-length-11298-cov-3.757449_pt1 | contig 11298 bp, 8 predicted proteins | sample MGYA00519699_ERZ857745 | MGnify/ENA primary metagenome ERZ857745 (study PRJEB31778, sample SAMEA3449357) | human gut metagenome | biome: human gut; feature: human-associated habitat; material: faeces | place: United Kingdom | collected 2010/2012 ...
GTTCTGTGCACTCAAAGCATCCTGCGCATGCAGTTTTTGTGCCAGTGCAGCCGTATCACCCTCCATGCGCAGATCCACCAGCAGATCCACAAAATGGAATGCTGCATCACCCAGAGTGCCAATACCATACTCTGACGGTAGGCTTGATACTGCAAGAAGGATTCCGGAACCTCTTGCTACTTCTTGTCCTTCCAAGATTCTTCACCCCGTCTTTTAAATCACGAATTCTCCTTCGGATTATTGGAAAAACCATCTAAAAATCTTTTCGGATTGTTTCGTGTTTTTTCGTATCTGTCTTAATTTTAGTTTCTCTACGTCATTTTGTCAACGATTTTGCGTTTTCGGACACCATTTTCCCCACTTTTCACGTATTTTATATTGTGTTTTTGTACATATTCACAACACTATTGCTCTGTTTTTTCGAAACTTTTTTTGAGAAAGAATTGCACAGTTTCCCAAACTGATTTATAATCATTTAAACATAAGGAATCACAGGAGAAAATATATGGCTACAATCAAAGATATTGCCAATCGTCTTGGAGTTTCTGTAAGCACAGTCTCCAAAGGTTTAAACGGCGCAAGTGACATAAGTGATGAGCTGCGGCAGATGGTTCTCGATACCGCTGTGGAGATGGGATACAGCACCAAGCGTTCCAAGAAAGTGGAAAACCGCAAGCTTTGCATTTTCATAGAAAACATGAATTACGAAACAATTGATGAATTCGGATATGACATAGTTCTCGGTTTCAAACAGAATGCGTTCCGCCGCAAATGGGATGTTGATATTCTTCCCATCACCCCGGCATTTCAGGAAGAGGAAAAATACGATACCTTTCTGTTGAAAAACGGCTATTGCGGAGCCTTTCTGATGGGTCTTGCATTGCATGATTCCTGGATCAAGCAGCTGGAAAACACTACCATGCCAACTGTGCTTTTGGACAATTTCATCTCTGACAATCCAAATGTCTGCTATCTTGGAACCGACAGCTACGAAGGCATCACCATGGCAGTAAATCATCTGGTTAATCTCGGGCATAAAAACATTGCATTCTTAAACGGTTCCTTATACTCACTGGTTTCTGACCAGCGGCAGGAGGCCTTTGAAAATGCTATGGCTGCTGCCTCACTTCCTGTACAGAAGGATCTGACAGCTTACGGCTACTATGTATCCGACAGTGCCAAATATCATGTTCCCGGATTTCTTGCCGCCGGTGCCACTGCCGTGGTCTGCGGCAATGATCTGATTGCCAAAGGTGTCATTGACGAATGTACGAAGCGCGGATTCCGCGTGCCGGAAGACGTCAGTGTTGTTGGTTTTGACGACATATCCATTGCCGCCACTTTTGACCCGCCGCTTACCACAATCCGTCAGGAACGCAACGAACTTGGCCGTTGCGCTTATGATATTTTAAATTCCCTGATCCATCACATCCCGATCAGCAAAACGCTGCTGCGTCCTAAACTGATCGAGCGTGAATCTACTGCGCGCTGTGCGCACCGCGACTGACAATATTTTATTTATTATCCGCATAATCGCTTATGCTTTATGCGCATTCTTTTTAAGATTTTCCAACAATACCTTATTTCATTTTTTAATAATCTGCACAAAAAAAGACCGACACAATGTCGGTCTTAAAAGAATGGGCAGAGGTGGATTCGAACCACCGAAGCAATTTGCAGCAGATTTACAGTCTGTCCCCTTTGGCCACTCGGGAATCTGCCCATTTATCAGTCCTTAATTGTCCTGACGAATATAGATTATAGCATAACGCCCTGCTGTGTGCAAGGCGTTTTTATGCATTTTTTGCATTTTTTATTTTGCCATTTTTTATTCTTCCGGATTCTTTCTCTTCAGAATGACAGCTGCATGCTTTGGCAATGTAATATCCAGTCTTCCATTGACGATGTCATAGCTGACAGAAGAAATAGAGTATCCATTTTCACTGGTAAAAAGTATCTGTTCTAAAGTTCCATACTTCGGAAGTCCCACTGCCCATACAGACAAATCAATGTGCCGGATATTTTCATCATTATTTACAATAATGACAAACTGCTGTTCCCGGTTAAATCTTCCATAGCAGAGAAGATTATCCTCGCCATTTAAAAATTTCACACTTCCGGTACGAAGTGCCGGGTTTTCTTTATGAATTCTGATGATATCACGATGGAAACGAATCAGCTCTTTATCTTCCCTGCCCCACGGATAAGTTCTGCGGTTATCCGGATCTGTAAATCCACATAGTCCGGCTTCATCACCGTAATAAACGGTAGGTGCTCCCGGCCAGGTCATCTGAATAACAACCGCCTCCCGGAGAACTGCTGTATTTACGCCCTCTTCTGCCGCTTTTGTTCCAAGTTGTTCCGCTCTGCCCACCTTATGATTGGTTCTGGTTAAGAATCTGGAATGATCATGGTTGGAAAGTTCATTCATGGAGCACTGCAGCGATGGTGTCAAAAAGCTTGCCATATAATGCTTCATAGCGCCTTTAAAATTCTCAAACTTTCCGATATTTTCCGGTTTAAAATCATCACTGTGTTTCTCCATTCCGGTAAGAAACCATGTCACCGGTTCCATAAAGGCATCATAGTTCATAACCGTATCCCACTGGTCTCCACCCAGCCAGTCTCTCGGGTCGCCGTAATGTTCTGCCAAAATCACCGCCTGCGGGTTGGCTTTCTTTACGGCATCACGGAATTCTCTCCAGAACTGATGGTTATATTCCGGACTGTGTCCCAGATCTGCCGCAACATCCAGTCTCCAGCCATCGGCATTATAAGGCGGAGAAACCCATTTTGCAGCCACATGCAGAATATAATCGTGTAATGTATCTGAATCTTCGTAATTAAGCTTCGGCAATGTATCATGTCCCCACCAGCCATCGTAACTTCCATTATCCGGCCATGCATTCTGATCATGGAACTGGAAAAAGTCATTATACGGACTGTCCTTGCTGATATAGGCTCCCGGTTCATAGCCTGCTTCACTACGGTAGATTTTTTCACGATCCAGCCATTTATTAAAGGAACCGCAATGATTAAATACTCCATCCAGGATGACACGGATGCCCCTCTGGTGCGCTTCCTTTACCAGCGTTGCAAAAAGTTCATTGCTTGCCTCCAAATTCCGTTTATCCGTCACGCGGGTGATATAGCGGCTGGCATGCTGGTTATTGCGGTCACCCGGTTGTAAAAGTTCTCCCTCATCCACCACTATTTTGCCGTAATGCGGGTCAATATAATCGTAATCCTGAATATCATACTTATGATTGGACGGAGAAACGAACAGTGGATTGAAGTATATCACCTCTATTCCAAGTTCTGCGAGATAATCCATTTTCTTTCTCACGCCCTCTAAATCTCCGCCATAAAATTCTGCTACCGAAAAATTCTCCGGGCATTTCTCCCAGTTATCTACCTTCTGACTGGTAGTACGGATATAGAAATATTCATCCGTCAACGGGTCATTAGAAGTATCTCCGTTGTAAAAACGGTCTGTTAAAATCTGATACATAACCGCCCCCTTTGCCCAGTCCGGCGTGGAAAAGCCCGGTACAATTTCAAAATTATACTGCGGTCTTGGTGTCTGATTCACGCCATAGCGGTCAAAGATACAGCGAAGCATTCCCGTCTCAATTTCAAAGTAATAGGAGAAATGCTCCTCTGTCATACGGATTTCTACGGAATAATAATCAAAGAGCCCCTCTGACTCAGTCTTTTCCATAAAATATTTTTTCTGTTCTGTGCAAAGCCAGACTGCATCTACATTATCTCTTGCTGTACGAAAACGAATGGTCACCAGCTCTCCGGCTTTGGGTTCTGCCGGACTACGATAATCTTCTGTTCCATCAGAAAAGAGTGCGCGTTTTCTAAGAATCGGGCGCATCTGCATAATATACTGCTGAATTCTGTTCAATTCATAAATCGATTGCTGTTTCTTCATCATCTTACAACAAGCCTCTCGTTTCTAAATAATTATTTTTATTACTATAATATACGAAAGTTCCAAAGATTACAACCAGAAAAGGACGGATACATTTTCCGTATCCGTCCCCTCTTAAAGAAGTAACTCTATGAAATCTATTATATACCTAACTCCGCCTTTACGTCTGATACCCATTCTTCTACGGTACCATACCATTCAATCATTTCATTTAATTTGTCTTCTTCAATTTCAGTGTCTCCCTCTAACAGCTCTTTGTGCTGCTGTAAGACATCTGCCATTTCAACCATGGTATCAATCACATCCTGGTCGTATGCATCCGGATTCGCATTGATGGCATTCGCTACTTCATTGAATGATGTGCTTGCTTTATTGAATGCATCAATTGCAGCCTGTTTATCCGTTCCCCCGCAGGCAGCCAGTGAAATGCACATGGTTAATACCACTAAACATGAAATTATTTTCTTCATTTTTATCTTCCTCCTGTCTTTTGTGTGTCATCCTCGACTTAGATATATTTTACCATTCTTTCTTATCCAGCAGGAGATTCACGTCTCAAACGGCAGTAAAATGTACTGAATCGACATTCTTTTCCGACAGATTCAGACGGAGTACAAAATACTCTTTTTCCAATGAAAATGTATATACACCTCCATAGCGTTCCACAATGGCACAGATACTCCGGGTTCCGATACCATGTCCTTTTTCCTTTGAAACCGGGACTCCGTTTTCGAAGATTGGTGCTCCGGCACAGGAGTTTTTTATCTGTAAAAATATCTGCTGCTATTTTTCATAAATCTGTACTTCTATTCTGGCTTCTTTTCCCTCTTTTTGTACTTCCCTGCAGGCATGGATGGCATTTTCCAGGGCATTAGACAATAGCACACACAAGTCAGCATCACTTATCACCGCCTTCGCTTTCATGCCACCTTCCACTTTCATTACAATTCCTTCCGCTTCTGCCCTTCCTGCAAAGGATGACAAAATCAGATTCGCAGCTTCGTTTTCACAATACTGTATCACCTTCTGCTGTTCCAGCTCATTACAGATATCAGATATATAATCCTCTGCCTTCTGTATCTGATGGTTCTCCAAACAGGCATATAGATATTGTAAATGATGACGCAGGTCATGGCGGTAACGGCTGGCCAGATTCTGTGACTCCCGTAACGCCGTTATTTCACGCATGGACTGTGCCACCTGCATATCAAGGCTTTTTTGAATCTCCCTCATCCGGTTTTCTTCCTGTCCTTTTGTAAAGTTATACAACAGGAACACAAGATACGCTCCACAACAGATAAATGGCATAAATTCCACGACAACCGGAGCCCCACTGGACAAAAGATCTGTATACACTCTTGTCAGATAATCAAATACATAATATAGCACCGGTATCACGCCAAACTGACACTGCATTTTTCTGGAATAACAGGAAATATAACGGACTGCCGGCGTCATAAAGTGCAGCAGTCCAAACAGTAGTGGCAAGGTAATCAATAATTCCACCGCATCCAGCATCAATGCTCCTCCGCCCAAAATTTCCACTGTAAGAAGTGCCAGCCAGCGTCGTAACTGGCAGCACAGGTAGGCTGCCATCACAGAGAAAAACGGCCATAACAATTTACCAGTCAGTCCACATAACAGTAAAATCAACGGAACATGTACCAGCAGCGGATAAATCTGCCTCAAAAAGCCATCCTCCCATACATAGTAAATAATCCCCTGTGCAATTGGAATCAGTGCGATGCATATCCAGAATATGATCCGGTTTTTCCGCCGGTCCAGTGCATCACAGAAGGACGCCGCCAGCACACTTCCAAAAACACTGACTGCCACATTGTTAAGAAGGGACATCCAAAGGCTCATAACGTCACCTGCCCATCTTCAAATGCATTTTTCAGAAATGCACTCTTTATTTCATTGTATTTCCCTCTTGGAATAGGAATTTCCACAAGACTCGACATCGTAATGGTACGATAAGAAAGATTCTTTATATATTCCAGATTCACAAGATATGAACGATGTGGACGTATAAAAGTTCCATAAGGCATAAGCTGCCGGCCCAGTTCATCCATGCTGCCGCTGCATTCATATAGCGTCCCATCGGTCAGATGTATCAATAATGTCCTGTGGATTACTTCGCAGTATTCCAGCTGTTTTAACGCAATCCGGGCAATTCCCGTCTTACAGCGCAGTACAATACTACTGCCATGCTCTTTTTCCATCTGTTCTAACATAGAATCCAGCAGATGATAGAAGCTGCCCTTTTCAATCGGTTTCAACTGGTAATAATATGCTTTCACCTCATAAGACTGCACCGCAAACTCCACAGAAGAAGTAAGAAAAATAATTTTGATATTATTATCAAACTTCCGAATCTCGGATGCCGTTTGGATTCCATCTACCCCCGGCATTAAAATATCCAAAAACAAAATATCAAAGCGGGTTCCTTTTTCCATTTCATTCAGTAAATCCAGCGGGCTGTGATAGACTTTTGCATCTATTCTGTAATCACGCTCCCTGCGATACTCCTCCAGTAAGCTCTGCAGTTCTTTTAAAACCGTATCGTCATCATCGCAAAATGCTGCCTTTATCATGTTGTATCTCCCATCTATGTATCAGCTTTATCGAAATATTCTTTTCTTAAGATTCATTATAGGTAGTTTTGGGACCGATGTCCACTGTTTGAGGGATGGGAGTTTTCTATGCGAGATAAGTGAGGGAAAAGCTCCCTCACTTCCGCGATAGGCTCAGGAACAAGTTCCCTCGCGTAAAAAAAAGACGACCTTTCGCACGGTCGTCCTTTTGGGAGAAGGTATTTTTACTATGGGGTGTAGCAAAAATTATATAATGTATTGGGGGGTTTTTACGTTAATTATAGTACCATTTTCCCATTCAAAAGTGTGCACAAACTTCACAAAAGTTGCGCATGCTTTTTATACACTTTGTATAGTACCTTTTTCCCATTTTCGAAAAAAGCCTTCTCTTTGGCTTCTACTCCTCCGTTGTCTCAGTTACAACATCAGCTCCGCTCTGGAATAATGCTTCAAATTCATCTCTTCCAATCTTTTCTTTTTCCAAAAGAAGGTCTGCTGATTTATGGAGTACATCACTATTTTCCTGAATGATTGCCCTTGCTTTGGCATAGCATTCGTCAATGATACGTTTTACTTCTTCATCAATTTTGGATGCAACACCCTCGCCATAGCCTCTGGTATGTGCAAGGTCTCTTCCGATAAACACTTCGTCATCATCATTGTTATAATTAATCAGTCCGACATTTTCAGAAAATCCGTATTTCGTTACCATTGCTTTGGCAAGCTCGGTTGCCTGCTTGATATCCTGTGAAGCTCCGGTTGTGATATCATCAAAAATCAACTCTTCTGCCACACGTCCACCTAAGGAAACAATTATCTGCTGCAGCATTCTTCCCTTGGTATCAAACATTTCATCACGCTCCGGCAATGGCATCGTATAGCCTGCTGCTCCACCACCGGTTGGGATAATGGATACGGTATATACCGGTCCCACATCTGGAAGTACATGGAATAAAATCGCATGACCCGATTCGTGATATGCGGTAATCTTCTTTTCTTTCTCGGTAATAATCCGGCTCTTCTTCTCCGGACCAACACCTACTTTTAAGAAGGATTCCTTAATATCTTTCTGGATAATATAACTTCTGTTTTCTTTGGCTGCAACAATTGCCGCCTCATTCAAAAGATTCTCCAGGTCTGCTCCGGTAAAACCTGCTGTAGTCTGTGCAATCTGTTTCAAATCCACATCCTCTGCCAGGGGTTTATTCTTTGCATGTACCTTTAAGATTTCTTCTCTTCCACCAATATCCGGACGCCCCACATGTACCTTACGGTCAAATCTGCCCGGACGCATAATTGCAGGGTCTAAGATATCGACACGGTTGGTTGCTGCCATTACGATAATTCCTTCGTTGACACCAAATCCGTCCATCTCTACCAGAAGCTGGTTCAAGGTCTGCTCACGCTCATCATGTCCGCCGCCCATACCGGTTCCTCTTCTTCTTGCCACTGCATCAATCTCGTCGATAAATACGATACATGGTGCATTTTTCTTGGCATCTTCAAAAAGATCACGTACACGGGATGCGCCGACACCGACAAACATTTCCACAAAATCAGATCCCGAAATGGAGAAAAACGGAACATTTGCTTCCCCGGCGATCGCCTTTGCCAGCATCGTCTTACCTGTTCCGGGAGGTCCCTCTAACAGAACGCCCTTTGGTACTCTGGCACCGACCTTCGTAAATTTACCCGGATTTTTCAAAAATTCAACAATTTCTTCCAGCTCTTCCTTTTCTTCCTTCAGACCTGCAACATCCTTGAGTGTGATCTGCACATCACCACCGGTCGTCATGCGTGCTCTGGATTTTCCGAAATTCATCATCTTATTGGAGGCACCGCCGCCACCGTTTGCCTGTGCATTCATCAGCGAGAAGAAAAATACAAATACAATAAATACGATCAGGATCGGAAGTACATAATACAAAAACCAGTTTTCACTTGGCATATCGTGCATGACAACTTCCACATTTTTCTGATGCATATATTCTTCAACGACCGTTACATCCGAAACAAACAGTTCTTTGGAGGAACCGTCTTTCATTGTAAAGATGACACTACCGGTCGGTACTTCTGCATTGGGTTTGATCACAGCCGAGCTGATCTGATCCGCTTCATAATCTGCCATAAAATCATTCCAGTTATAACCGGTCTCGGAACTCCGCATACCGGAGATCCACATCACAAGACCCAGCAAAAGCAATATCAGGATGAATGAACCACCCATTCCTCTTGTTCTATTTCCGTTCATAATTAAATCCTTTCCTGTCTGTGTTATTTGGAAGCTTCATCCAGCTCCACAACACCGATGTAAGGCAGATTACGATACTTCTGTGCATAATCAAGTCCGTAACCCACAACAAACTCATCCGGGATCTCAAAGCCCGTATAATCCACATGCACCGGTACAACACGTCTTTCCGGTTTGTCTAAAAGCGTGCACAGACGCAGGCTCTTCGGTCCTCTGTCTTTCAGCATATCCAGCAGATAGCTGAGTGTACGTCCTGAATCCACAACATCTTCCACTACGATCACATTTTTACCCTTGATAGAATCATCCAGATCCTTGACGATCTTAACAACACCGCTTGATTTTGTATCCATGCCATAGCTGGAAACAGACATAAAATCCAGTGTTACCGGAACGGAAATCCTTTTTGCGAGCTCACACATAAAGAAACTTCCGCCGCGCAGTACGCAGATCAGATGTACTTCTTCTCCTTCGTATTGTTTACTGATCGCTTCTCCAATCTCCTTGATTCTGGCATCTACCTTATCTTCCGGAATCATAACTCTGATTTTTTCAGCCATTTTTATCCTCCTGTAACTGTAATTTCTAATATATGACGGGTATCTTCCGTTACCTTGTAATAATTGCTGATCCTGCGTCCTAAAAAATAAACCATATGAGAACCGTCTGCGAGCAGCAGCTGCTTTTCCCTGTCCGCTTTCGGTATCTTTTCATTCACCATATAGTCTTTAACAAACTTGCGGTTCTTATCATTGAAATAGAAAAAATCTTCCGCCTGTGGACTGCGGATCACCAAAGACCCATCTATTTTATCATAATCAATCCATTTCGTATACGCTTTTCGCGGTATATTTTCCATGGAATTCCCCGCCTGCGGTGCTTCCCGCAGCCGAATCAGAAGCTTTTGTCCGTCCGGCAGATCGATCCTGCTCTCCGCGCCTTCCGTGATACTGATCTCTCTTTCAAAAAACGCGGTCTGCTTCTGCCCTTTTTTCACAAAGCAGATACTGTCGTAGCTGCGATACGCCATGATCTGATACGGCAGATCCAGACTGCTTCCGACCTGCTTTTCACAAAGTGACAACAGCGCCTGCACATGTATATTCGCCAGGTCTTTTCTGCTGCCCGACATCTTTTCCAGGCACGCAAGCAGAACCTGTCCTTTCATGTATGGATGCAATGTATCAAACACAGGAAGAATCAGCCTAAGACAACCTCCGTTATCTCCTTCCTCTGATTTTGTACACCTTTCCAGCTCTCTTTGCAGGCAGTCCTCCAGATAATCGCAGGCAAGTCCGGCGATCTCCGCCATCTGTCCCATATGCTCCACGCTTCTGCTGCTGACCTTTTCCTCCAGAACAGGGATCACCTGATTGCGCAGCGCATTTCTGGCGAAAGTGCTGTCCGCGTTTGTCACATCTGTCACATAGCTTTGCCCGGCTGTCTGTAAATATACCTCGATCTCTTCTCTTTTTAAACATAGAAGCGGTCTGATGATCTGCTCTCTGACCGGACGCATTCCGACAAGCCCCGTCAGACCACTGCCTCTGCAGAGATGAAACAGCAGTGTTTCCGCCTGATCGTTCGCATGATGCGCCACAGCAATCTTAGTTGCCTTCAGCTTACTTGCAAGCTGTGCAAAGATCTGATACCGTGCCATTCTGCCCGCCTCTTCGAGTGTCATGCCCTCTGCCTTTGCCAGCGCTTTTACGTCTGCCTCTTCCCGGTAAAAAGGAAGCCCCAGCTTACTGCAGAGCTCTTTTGCAAACGCCTCATCCGCATCTGCTTCTTCCCGCAGTCTGTGATTCACATGTACTGCAGTGATCGTAATCGGTATATGCTTTTTCATGGCAAGCAGCAGATACAAAAGACACACAGAATCTGCGCCGCCGCTCAGACCGCAGAGCACATGATCGCCTGCTGCCAGCATACGATGCTTTTCCACATAAGAAAGCACCTTTTCTTCTATTTCCTTTTTCTTTTTCAAAGCTGTATTTTCCATACAGTAAATATAGCTTTTTTCAGCCAAAAAAGCAATAAAGTCAGTTATCCTCCTGATACAATGAAACAACAAGTACCGTCATATCGTCCCGGATCGCACCGGCAGCTTTGACCGCCAGCTCCAGAATGCCCGTTGCAAGATCCGTCGGATTTTCCGTTTTCAGCCGTTCCATTCCTGCCCGCAAAAGCTCCGGTCTTTCATAAAATTCCTCCGCGATACCGTCGGATATCAAAATGACCGTATCTCCCGATTCCAGATACAGCACCTCATCAAATTCCGATGGCACAGATGACAGGCCGAGTGGCTGCCTGTCCGCTGCGATTTCATGGATCTGCCCATGTCTGATCCAGTAGGAGGCACTTGCACCGCACTTATAAAAATGACATTCCCCCGTATACTGGTTCAGCTCCATCAGATCCAGAGATACTGTCCGCTCTTCTTCCCGGTTCATAAAGAAAAGCTCATTGCATGCCCGGATACAATCCCGCAGAGGCAAAGAAGATTCTAT
>ERZ857745.4930-NODE-4930-length-11284-cov-3.513047_pt1 | contig 11284 bp, 5 predicted proteins | sample MGYA00519699_ERZ857745 | MGnify/ENA primary metagenome ERZ857745 (study PRJEB31778, sample SAMEA3449357) | human gut metagenome | biome: human gut; feature: human-associated habitat; material: faeces | place: United Kingdom | collected 2010/2012 ...
GGCGTCACGGTCGACCGCAAGGACGGCGCCATCCGCGGGCACGCCGAGGCAACCGTCACCGACCTGCCGGGCGTGTACTCGCTGTCGCCGTACTCCAACGAGGAGATCGTCACGCGCGACTTCCTGCTCGACGAGAAGCCCGACGGCATCATCAACATCGTCGACGGCACCAACATCGAGCGCAACCTGTACCTGACCATGCAGATCATGGAGCTGGGCATCCCCATGGTGCTGGCGCTCAATATGATGGACGAGGTCGAGGCCAACGGCGGCACCGTGCGCGTGAACGAGCTCGAGGCCGAGCTGGGCATTCCCGTGGTGCCCATATCAGCGGCGAAGAACGAGGGCGTCGACGAGCTGGTCGACCACGCTCTGCACGTGGCGCGCTTCGACGAGGCGCCCGGCCGTATCGACTTCTGTCCCGCAAGCGCGCAAGAGCACGACCCGCTCGGCGCGGTGCACCGCTGCATCCACGCCACGGCGCACATCATCGAGCCGTACGCCGAGCAGGCGTCCGTCCCCGCGCGTTTTGCCGCCACGAAGATGGTCGAGGGCGACGAGCTGATCGCCCGCAAGCTCGACCTGCCGGAATCCGCCGTCTCGTCGGTGCGCGATCTGACGGCCGCCATGGAGGCCGACGCCGGTATGGATGCCGAGGCGGCGCTGGCCAACATGCGCTTCGCCTTCCTGGCGAACCTGTGCGCCAACACCGTGGTACGCCCGCACGAAAGACGCGAGCACAAGCGCAGCGTTTCCGTCGACAAGCTTCTGACCGGGCGTTTTACCGGTATCCCGTGCTTTTTCGCCATCATGGCCGCGGTGTTCGTGCTCACGTTCAGCGTCGTGGGCGCCGCGCTTTCCGACCTGGTGAGCACCGGCGTCGACGCAGCCCTCGAGGCGCTGGCCGCCGGCTGCGAGGCGTGGGGCCTCAACCCCGTGGCGCAATCGTTGCTGGTCGACGGCATCGGCGCCGGCGTGGGCGCGGTCATCGGCTTTTTGCCCACCATCGTCACGCTGTTCTTCTTCCTGTCCATCCTTGAGGACTCAGGCTACATGGCGCGCGTGGCGTTCGTCATGGACCGCCCCATGCGCAAAATCGGCCTGTCCGGGCGCTCTATCGTGCCGCTGCTCATGGGCTTCGGCTGCTCGGTGCCCTCGATCATGGCCACGCGAACGTTGTCGAGCGAACGCGACCGTAAAATGACCACTATGCTGGTGCCGTTCATGAGCTGTAGCGCGAAGCTGCCCATATATGCTCTGCTCGTAGGCGCGTTTTTCCCGCGCGCGCTGCAACCGGTGGTCATGATCGGCCTGTACGCGTTCGGCGTGGCGGTGGGCATCACGTTCGCGGCCGTGCTCAAACGCGCGCGTTTCCGCGGCCAACCCGTGCCGTTCGTGATGGAACTGCCGAACTACCGCCTGCCCGCCGCGAAAAGCGTGGCGCGCCTGGTGTGGGACAAGGCGAAGGGCTTCGTGAAGAAGGCGTTCACCGTGGTGCTGGCCGCGTGCGTGGTTATCTGGTTTTTGCAGACGTTCGATGCGCGCCTGAATGTGGTCGACGACGTCGACGCCAGCCTGCTCGCGGGCATCGGCGGGCTGATCGCCCCGCTGTTCGCGCCGTTGGGTTTCGGCGATTGGCGCGCGGCAACGGCCCTCATGACGGGCTTCATGGCGAAGGAGAGCGTGGTATCCACGTTGACGCAGGTCATGGGCGAGGGAGTGGATTTGACCATGCTGTTCACGCCGGTGACGGCAATGGCGTTTCTGGCGTTCGTGCTGCTGTACACGCCGTGCGTGGCGGCCATCGCCACCGTGCGCAGCGAGCAGGGCGGCGCACGCGCGGCGCTCGAGATGGTGCTTTTGCAGTGCGGCATCGCCTGGGTGGTCTCGTTCGCGGTGTATCTTGCGGGCTCGCTGGTCACGGGCGGGATTGCGAACGCGTTCAGCCTACCGGGCCTGGTTGCGGCCGTGGTTATCGCAGTGGGTATCGGCGTGTACCTGAAGCATCAGCGCACCGACGGCGAGTTGAAGGTGGGCTGCAAAACCTGCCCCGCGAACTGCAAGAACTCCAGCGGCTGCTGCCATTAGGGCAGGGAAGTTGGCTGGGCTGCTGGCGCCTTCTCTCAAAGGGGTACCGAGTTCTGGGCGGTTTTGCAGCTAGAAGGCGCTGATTTTGCCATGGTTTCGGAGTTCTGGGCGGTTATTTCTCGAGAAACACGAACAAACGGCCAAATAACCCCCCAGAACTCAAAGATAGCGTGAAAAATCGGGCTTCTCGGCTGCAAAATCGCCCAGAACTTCAGTCTGGCGAGTTCCTCATGCTCCTAACTGCTTCAAATCATAAAAAATCGCCCCGCTTCCATTTGAAGCGGGGCGATTTCGCATACGAGGCAAACTCAGCTGAACAGCAAACCGCCTGCTATGCAGCCTTCACGTCGTCCAGTTCGCGGCCGGCGTCCGGGTTGTTGAACACGTCGGTGTCCATGCGCCCGGCGCGCTTGGCCACGATGGTGGTGCACACGGCGTCGCCGGTGATGTTCACGGCGGTGCGCGTCATGTCCAGGATACGGTCGATGCCCATGATCAGCGCGATGCCCTCAAGCGGCAAGCCGACGGAGTTGAACACCATCGACAGCGTGATCAGGCCCACCGACGGGACGCCCGCCGTGCCGATCGACGCCAGCGTGGCGGTGGCGATGACGGTGGCGTACTCCACCGGCCCCAGCTGCACGCCGAACAGCTGCGCGGTGAACACCACGGCAACGCCCTGCATGATGGAGGTGCCGTCCATGTTGATGGTGGCGCCCAGCGGGATGGTGAACGACGAGATGCGGCGGTCGACGCCCATCTTCTTCTCCAGCGTCTCGATGTTCAGCGGGATGGTGGCGTTCGACGTTGCGGTGGAGAACGCGAACATCATCACCGACACGAACTTCTTCAGGAACTTGATCGGGTTGATGCGTGCGAACACCGTCAGCAGCACCATGTACACCACCAGGCACTGCACGGCAAGCGCCAGCAAAACGCCCAGCATGTACTTCACCATAGGCAGGAACGCGTCGAAGCCGATGTTGGCGAACGTGCGCGCCAGCAGGCAGAACACGCCGATGGGGGCCACGTACATGACCATGGAGGTCATCTTCATCATGATGTCGTTGAACTGCTCGAAGAAGCGGTGCACCACCTCGACCTTGCGCCCCATGGTGGACAGGATGATGCCCACGAACAGCGCGAAGAAGATGATGGCCAGCATATCGCCCGAGGCCAGGGCCTGAACGGGATTCTTCGGGATGATGTTGAGCAGGGTATCGGTGAACGACACGTCGGTGTTGGCGCTGCCCGACAGAGTGGAGGTGTCGGATGCCACCATGCTGGACATGTCCACGCCGCGGCCGGGGTTGATCAGGTTGCCGATGCTCAGCGCCACGGTGACCGCCAGCGCGGTGGTGCACAGGTAGAACACCAGCGTCTTCAGGCCGATGGTGCCGAGCGTCTTCGTGTCGCCGATGGACGACGCGCCGCACACGATGGAGCAGAACACCAGCGGCACCACGAGCATCTGCATCAGGCGGATGAAGCCCTGGCCGACAACGTAGAAGATGCCGTTGACGAACACATCGTCGCGCACCGTGCCCGCGGGCACCAGGTAATGGAAGATGACGCCGCACAGAAGGCCCAGGCCCAGCGCGATGAGGATGGACCCCGTCAGCCCGATATGCAGGCGTTTGGGCTTTTCGCCCATGTTGATCTCGGTAGACACGCGCCCCTCCTATTCCTGTGCGCCGCGGGCCAGCGCGGCAAGGTCATGCTCGGCGGCAAACGCCGCAAGGTCGTCTTCCCAGGTGGGGAACTCGTAGACGCCGGTGAGGCGGGCCATCATGTCGTCAAGCTCGATGCGGTAGCCCTGCCAGGGGTTGGCGGTGCCGCGCAGGTTGCCGGTAGGCTGGCCGGCAAGGGCGAACGCGCGCTCGAAGAACTCGAAGCGGCTGGTCACGCCCGTGCAGGCGGCATGGAAGGTGCCGAACTCGTCGGACTCCATGGCGGCGATGACGAACTTGGCGAACGTGTCCACCGACGTGGGGCAGGCGAACTGGTTGGCGGGCACGGGCACCGTTTTGCCCTGGGCGCTTGCCAGCAGCGCGCGACCGAGCAGGTCATCGGGGCGGGCGGTGTAGACCCAGCTGGAGCGCACGATGATGTGGTGCTGGTTCAGCTCGTTGACGAAGCGCTCGCCGGCCTGCTTGGACTTGCCGTACACGTGCGGCGGGTTCGTGGCGTCGAACTCGTTGAACGCGTGGTCCGCGTTCTCGGGGAACAGGTCATCGGTTGACAGGTGCACCATGGTGGCGCCGACGTTGTTGCTGGCGATGGCCAGGTTACGTGCGCCCAGTGCGTTCACCTTGTAGGCCTTGTCGGGGTTCTCGTCAGCCTCGGTGCGGCTGGCAAGCGCCGCGCAGTTGATGACGAAGTCAGGTCGGTACGACTCGGCGAAGTTCAACACCTCGTGCAGGTTCGACACGTCGATCTCGATGTCGCTGGTCATGACCTTGTAGCGGCTGTGGTCCAGGAAATGCTCGATCGCCTGGCCCATTCGCCCCGCCGCGCCGGTGATCCACACGGTGTCCTGAGGACCCATTTTCATAGGGCGCCTCCTTCCGGATGTGCTGCGCGCGGCGCCTGCGGAAGGAGCGTCGCGCAAGGGGTAAGTGGTTAGCTTTCCTAGTCTACCGCTCCCGAAGCCCCAGCGCAGCAGCCGTTTCCCAGTAAATTGCAATCGAACCGCTCGGAAAAAGAATCAGCTGGCGAAGGGGGGCGAGGGGGATACTTAGGGGACGGACCCAAGGCGCCGGGCCTCGAAGCGCAGTCCGGCGGGGCCCGCGATTAGGCGCGTCCGCGAGTCGAAGAACCGCGCGAGTTGGAGGACCTCGAAACGCATTTGAGCGTCAGCCCAAACGACAGGACTGCCCGCGAAAGCAAAATCCCACCCATGTAGTCGGAAATGTAAAGACTCTGTGACGATGCGCCGGGCCTGGGTTGACGTTTGCTGGCGGAGTGCGAATATAGGCCCATCGAACGCAACGGGCGTTCGGGCGAGTGCGCATACGCCTCGCAAACCGCGTCGTTTCGGCGCATTAAACAGGGTTTTGCGGTTTTGCCGCGGCCCGCAAACGTTAGGAAACACGATGACCTGCACCAATCTGGATATCCGAATTATCAGCTCCATTATTTAGGGTCCGGGTTGCATTTCAGCTGCCCGAACCCTAAACGGGCAGCTGATGGTTCTTCAAGCCGGAGGCTGTTTGAGAAAAACGGCCTCCGGCTTTTTTGCGCTGCGTATTGCGGCGCCGGCATTTTGCCTGATGCGTTTCGCCTTCCTTCTTATCGATTCTCACCTGGTCTTTTGCCCAAGCCTTCCGTTTTTCCCAAGCAACGTTCGCTTGCAGGGCCGGTCATCGACCACACGTGCCGCGCCGCCAACCGGCAACGCGGCAGGAAAGGAAAGGCAAAGCAAATGAACAATCTAGCCAAATCACCTGCGACCGCCGCTGCAGGCGTGGCGTCCCCGGCAACCGTGGTTGCCGCAAAGCCGCAGGTCAAGCGCGACTCAACCCTTGAGGTCATGGTCGCATCCATGGTTGGCACGGCCATCGAGTTCTACGACAACTACTGTTACTCCATTGCTGCCGCAAGCTACTTCGGCCTCATCTTCTTCACCGACGTCGCCAAGTCCGACCCGGTGCTCGCCACGCTGCTCGCCTTCGTTACCTTTGCGGTGAGCTTTTTGGCCCGCCCGTTCGGCAGCCTGTTGTTCGGCCACTTCGGTGACCGCCTCGGTCGTAAGAAAACCCTGGTCGCGGCCCTGATGCTCATGGGTACCGCAACGTTTTGCGTTGGCCTGCTGCCCGGATACGACGTGCTCGGCCCCGCGGCCGTGGTGCTGCTGTGCGTCTGCCGCGCCTGCCAGGGCCTGGGCCTTGCCGGCGAGTGGTCCGGCGCCGCGCTGGTGGCAACTGAAAACGCCCCGGCTGATAAGCGCGCGCTGTTCGGCAGCTTCCCGAACCTTGGCGCGCCCATCGGCTTCTTCTGCGCGTACGGCGTGAACCTGCTGCTCGATACGCTGCTGCCCGCCGATGCGATGGTCGCCTGGGGCTGGCGCGTTCCGTTCCTGCTGTCGTGCTTGCTCGTGATCGTCGGCCTGGTGGTGCGCATGCGCATGAGCGAGACGCCCGTCTACCAGAAGGCCGCCGCCGAGCACCGCACCACGAAGACGCCGCTGCGTGACCTGGCCCATCATTGGCGCCGCCTTGTGCTCGGCACCTGCACGATGAGCATCACCTACACGCTGTTCTACGTGCTGGGCACCTGGTCGCTGTCCTACGGCGTGTCCACGCTCGGCTTCACGCAGCAGCAGTACCTGGGCATGCAGATGATCTCGGTGTTCTTCTTCGCCGGGTTCATCCTGGTCGGCTGCCTGATTGCCGACAAGCGCGGCCGCAAGCCCGTCCTGGTGGTCGGCAACGTGTGCACGGTGCTGTTCGCCCTGGTGGCGCCCATGCTGCTGGCCGCCCATAGCGTGCTGTCCGTCATGGTGTTCCTGTGCGTCGGCTTCGCCTGCATGGGCACGATCTTCGGCCCCTGCGGCAGCTACCTGCCCGAGCTGTTCCCCGCGAAGGTGCGTTACTCCGGAGCCGGTCTGAGCTACAACCTGGCGGCCATCACCGGCGGCGCGTTCGCCCCGACCATCGCATCGGCCCTGGTCATGAACTTCGGCATCCAGTCGCTTGGCTGGTACCTGGGCGGCATGGCCCTGGTCGCCCTGGTGGCGCTGGCCTTCTTCCGCGAAAGCAAGGACGTCGACTTCGAGCAGTAAGGGAAGGCGACGCAGCAAAACCCGCGGAAACGCAAAAGTGCGAAAGCGGCGAACGCGGAAGCGAAACCTGCGATTTGTGAACCCGCAAAAGCGCAAACCTGCGAACCGCGGAAGAAAAAGCGCCGATTTGCGAACCCGCAGAAGCGCCCGAAACGGTGAACGCCCCTGCAAGCCTCTCCGGCTCGCAGGGGCGTTCCGCATGGCGAAGGGGCGTGTCGCGCGCAATCAGCAGCGGCTCACGCCAACCTTCCCGCACGTCTTGCCGCCGTTTCCACAAAAGCCCCTTCGCCCGCTACTCCTGCACCTTCAGCGCCAGGGCCAGGGGCACGCGCTTGATGCGGCGGATATGCAGCAGCGCCACCGCCAGGTAGGTGGCGAACCCGATGGCGATGACCTGCGCGATCGCCGTCATAGGCACGTAGATCTCGATGTTGCCGTTATAGGCCAGCAGCATGGCGCGGAAGAGCAGCGTCAGCCCGCCGATGATCAGCGGCTGGCATACCACCAGCGACACCGCCACCGTCAGCGTGATGGAGCGCACGTACAGGCGGCTGATCTCGGGGTCGCGGTAGCCGAACACCTTCATGTAGCTGATCGAGCGCGCGGAGCGGTCGATCACCGATTTCGTCAGCAGGTATATGAACACCAGGAAGATGAACACGGAAAGCCCCATCAGCATACCGATCATATCGTCCATCATGCCCACGAACTGCTCGCCGATGGCGTCCATGCTCGAGGGAGTCAGCTCGCTGGCAAGATAGCGCGTGTCCAGGTCAAGCTCCTGGTCGGAGGCGTAGGCGTTGAAGTAGCCGGCGTCGTTTCCGAAGAAGCGGTTGAAGTCGTCGAGGCTCATGTACACGGCCATGTCGGACTTCGTCCCCCAGGTGTACGCGTCGCCCTCGTAGGTCACCTCGCGCGTTTCGTCCTCATATTTGTCGTGCAGGCTGACTGCCTGCCCGTCGGCGAAGCCGAATTTGTCGATCAGCCCGTTGCCGAACACCACGTGCCCATCGCCCACGGCAAGGTCGTCCCAATAGCGCGAATCCTCGGGTACGCCGTACACGGTGATCGCCTCCGTGCCCGAGTCCTCGCCGCGGTCGTAGTCCAGCGAATACACGGCGTACTTCTCGGCGTGCGCGATCTTCCCTGCCCCGTTGTCCACGGTGTTCACGGGGTGGACGTCGTCGGAATCCGCATCGATGTCGGCGGCCTTCTCGACCATGTCCAACACCTCATCGCGCGATTTACCCAGGTCAGCGGCTACTGAATCGACTTTCCCGTAGAACGAATCCTGCGCTGCGTTAAACGCGTCCTGCGCGCGGGCAAGGTCATCTTGCGCATCTTGCGCGGTCTGCATGGCGTCTGCGGAAGGTGCCGCGGCAAGCGCCGTTGCGGCATCCTGAAGCTTGTCGGCGGCCGTTTGCAACGTGTCGCCCGAATCCTCGAGTGCAGCTCCCGCATCCTCCACGGCGGTCAGCTCGTCGCCTTCCACGCTTTGCAGCTTATCGATGGCGGTCCACGCCTCACGGTCGGCTTGCGTGCCGTCCAGCTCCAGCGGGGCCTTCAGCGTGTACATATGCTCGGCGACCACGTTGTTGTGCAGGTTCTCGGCGTAGTGCGTCATGGTGGGCAAAATGGCCAGCGAGAACAGCAGCAGCATGCTGGCAAACCCGATTCCCACGAACAGCGTGGCGAAGTTGCCCAGGTTGCGCAAAAACACCCGCATACGGAAGCGCGCGATGAAGCTCAGGCGCTCGGGCAGGGCAAAACCGCGCTTCACGCCGCCTTTGCTGGTTTCGTGGCGCAAAAACTCCAGCGGGGTGTGACCCATCTTCCGCAAAAGCCCCAACAACGTGATGCCTACGAGCGTCGCCACGGGCAGCGCGGTGGTTTGCGCGAACACGCCCCAGCTCCAGGTGGCGTAGTAAGGCGGCAGGCTGTAGCTGCCGTAATACAGGTTGCGCATCGGCTCGCTCATCAGGGTATAGCCGGCCACGTTGCCCACCACGGCGGCCGCGATGCCCACCGCCGCGGGCAGCGCCAGGTAGTGCGCCACCAGCTCGCGGCGACGATACCCGCTGGCTAGCAGCGTGCCGATGATGGCGCTTTCCTCCTCGATGGTGCCCGACGTCAGCACCACGAACACGAACGCCATGATGGCGATGATCATATACAGAAGCACGCCCCACATGGTGGAGTCGCCCGCAACGTCGTCGGCGGCATAGCCGATGCCCTGATTCGCGCTCGAGTCGGTCAGGTCGTCCACGGTCGCCCCGGCATCGGAGAGCGCGCGAACCATGTCCTTCTCGACATCGGTTCGTTGCGCCACGGTCAAGTCGCGATTGGTGAAACGCACCGAGTACGTATACGCCGGCTGATGCCCCGTGGCCTCAAGCGTCGCAAAACCGCTTTCGGAAACCTCGGCCACGCCGAACGTCAGCGTGTTCACCGTGAAATCGGAGTTGCTCTGGAACAGCGCTTGGTTATCGGAGATCGTCATGATGCCGCACACGGTGAAGCGCTGGCCGAACAGCTCCACCTCTTCGCCGACGCTTATGTCGTTGTTGGTGGCGAACACGCGGTCGACCGCAACCTCGTCGGCTGCCTCGGGCACGCGCCCCTCGGCGTATGCGGCCAGGTCGACCTGGGTGCGGTGCTGGTAGACGCGCAACGTGCGGTCGCGGCCGTCATCGCCTTGCGCGTGGTTGAAATCCGCGTCGAATGACCAGTTGCGGACGATGTCCGCGGTGCCTGCGCCGGCGTCGCACGCTGCATCGGCGGCGGCGTTCAGCTGCTCGTCGGTGGCCTCGAAGGCGGTGGTGAAGCGCGCGTCCTCGATCGAGTATTGCTCGGGCATGTCATCGATGATGACGGCGATGGAGTGCGCTGCCAGCAAAAAGCCCGACGTCAGAGCGATGGTGACGGACATCAGCAGGAAGATGCCCAGGTATTTCCCCAGGTTGTTTTTCAGCTCGCGCGGGAAGCGCTTGCGCAAAGGCGATGCCATGGCGCGCCTCCTACCAGGTCAGGTCGCGCGCGGCCATGCGCTCGACGTTCGCCGTGTCCTCGGCAAGCTTGCCGTCGCGCAGGCGCAGCACGCGGTGGGCCATGTGCTTGATGGCGTCGTTGTGCGTGACGATGACCACGGTGCACCCGTAGTCGCGGTTCACGTCCTCCACCAGCTCCAAGATCTCCTTCGACGTCTGGTAATCCAGCGCGCCGGTGGGCTCATCGCACAGCAAAAGCCCGGGGTTTTTCACCAGCGCGCGGCCGATGGCGCAGCGCTGCTGCTGGCCGCCCGAAACCTGGCGGGGGAACTTCGCGCGATGCTCGTAGAGCCCAAGCGAGCGCAGCAGATCGTCTATGGGGAGGGGGTTTGCGGAAAGATGGGCCGTGACCTCGATGTTCTCGCGGATGGTCAGGTCGGGCACCAGGTTGTAGAACTGGAAGACGAAGCCGAGCTTGTCGCGGCGGTATTCCCCTAGCTGCTTGGGCATCAGGCTGGTAAGCTCCGTGCCGCCCACGTTGATGGAGCCGCTATCGGCCGCTTCCAGGCCGCCCACCAGGTTCAAAAACGTCGATTTGCCGCTACCCGACGGGCCCAGCAACACGCAGATTTCGCCTTTGTTCACGGTGGTGGTGACGTCGTGCAGCACCGTGGTGCGCGCCTCGCCTTCGCCGTAATGCTTGCACAAATTGCGAACCTGCAGGTAAGGCGCAGGGGAGGAAGCGGCGTCGGCGGCGTGGCTGGTGGATGCCGCCCCAGGTGCGCTAGCTGCAGCAGGGCCTGCTTCGGTTGCGTGCGAGTCGAGATTGGCGGTGCTGGTTGCGGTTGCGGGGTTCTTTCCCATGTCGCGCTCCTTCGCGGTATGCGGAGCTCCGCGAGCGCCGGCCGCGCCCGCAAGGGACCGCAGTATAGTTTGCTAAGAAAAACTTTATATCACAAGTTCACCACAGGTTACAAGACACTTTGGGGACGTAGCACTAAGTGTCAGGGTCCTGCTCGATTCCCTTGCAACAGGATGAATGGGGGGACACGTGCTTCTCTGCTTGCTGTCTCAAGAAGGCAAGCTCCGGACTCGGACACCTGGTGGTGCTACGTCCCCAAGTGTCCGAAAACGTTTTGGAGAGGAAGAGAAAAGGGGCTCGCAGAACCGTTGTTCTGCGAGCCCCTCAAAGAGCGCGAAATCGCGTGGGTTACGCATTGATGCCTTTGCCCTCTTCGCCGGCGGGTTCCGGCGCTTCGGGCTCGGGCTGGGCGATGCCAACGGTGCCGCCTGCGGTCCACGAAATAGGTGCGGTGTCGTACACCTCGGGAACAAGCAGGCGCGCTGGTGCGGAGGCCTGACGGTCGCCACCACCGGCGGCCGCATTGCGATCGGGCGTCGGATTTACGTCAGCAGACGCCTCGAC
>ERZ857745.4931-NODE-4931-length-11277-cov-5.650151_pt1 | contig 11277 bp, 13 predicted proteins | sample MGYA00519699_ERZ857745 | MGnify/ENA primary metagenome ERZ857745 (study PRJEB31778, sample SAMEA3449357) | human gut metagenome | biome: human gut; feature: human-associated habitat; material: faeces | place: United Kingdom | collected 2010/2012 ...
AGGAGAAAAAATTATGGCTTCAAATAATGCCAATATCGGCTTTGAAAAACAAATTTGGGACGCTGCGTGCGTTCTTTGGGGACATATTCCGGCGGCGGAATACAGAAAAGTTATTGTAGGTCTTATATTCCTGCGGTATATTTCGAGCGCTTTTGAAAAGCGCTATCAGCAATTGTTAGACGAGGGCGACGGATTTGAGGACGACAGAGACGCATATGTTGAAGATAATATCTTCTTTGTGCCGGAGGAGGCACGCTGGAGCAAAATTGCATCAAATGCTCATACACTTGAAATCGGCACAATTATTGACGATGCTATGCGCGCCATTGAAAGAGAAAATACAACGTTGAAAAATGTGCTTCCTAAAAACTATGCCAGCCCTGATTTGGACAAGCGTGTTTTGGGCGATGTTGTTGACCTGTTTACAAATATGGATATGGGCGACAAGGAAGAAAGCAAAGATTTGCTCGGCAGAACCTATGAATACTGCATTGCGCAGTTTGCAGCCTACGAGGGCGTTAAGGGCGGCGAGTTTTACACTCCGGCAAGTATTGTTAAAACAATTGTTGCTATCTTAAAGCCGTTTAAAAACTGCCGCGTATACGAAATAACCACGCTCACATTGATACAAGAAAACGGTATGCACCCACAAGTAAATATGCTGAAAACGGCTTGAAATAAAGGCTTTTCTGAAACGATATAGTTTCGAGAGGTCTTATTTTTTTTGCCTGCTATTTCTCCGGTGGTGTTAATGGTGCCGGGACTGAAGAGTAAAATGCACCACCTTTGAACGATAGGTAATATGTCCTGCCCATCTGCCGGAACGATTGGCTCCGTAGAATTGGAACATTCCTCTTGCACGTCCATCTGAACACACAGCATTTTGCATTGCCTGATACTTTTTCACGGATGATTTGGCAAGCTGCTGACGAAGCAACAGAACATCAGCTATGTCTGACGGTACATTTTTTAAGAGGTCGACCACAGCTTTCTTGTCGAGGGATTCTGCCTCAATCCCATTATACTCGATGGACCGGATTGCAAAAGGTCTGGAAGCAGACGGCATCCTCACCGGCGCTGGCAAAACAAAATGGTGGACCAGCACCATCAACAAGATTCTTAGAAATGAAAAATACATCGGTGATGCCCTTCTTCAGAAGACCTACACCACAGACTTCCTGAATAAAACCAGAGTGAAGAACAATGGCATCGTTCCGCAATACTATGTGGAAGGCAACCACGAAGCAATCATTCAAAAGGACATCTTCTTGCGGGTACAGGAAGAACTGGTACGCAGGCGAGTTGTCAAGACAAGCGCCAATGATAAAAAGCTCTCCTACAGCTGCAACCACTGCTTTGCGCAGATTGTCATTTGCGGCGAATGCGGTGAAGTATTCCGCAGAATCCACTGGAACAATCGCGGTTGCAAATCCATCGTCTGGCGCTGCCTTAGCAGGCTGGAGCCTACCAGTCAGGAATGCCATGCCAGAACCGTCAATGAAACGGTATTAGAAAATGTGGTGGTTCAGGCAATAAACACGCTCCTTGGCGACAAATCCACCTATCAGGCACAACTGCAGCAGAATATTGCAAAGGTCATCCGTGATGCCCAGAAAACCACCGCTGACGGTATTGACGAACAGTTTCTGGAGCTTCAGAAGGAGCTTCTTAAAAAGGCAAACAACAAGGAAGCCTACGATGAGATTGCCGATAAAATTTTCAAGCTCCGCGAACAGCACCGGAAGTGTACTGTTGGCACTGCTGCCAGAGATGCACAAATTGCAAGAATCAACGACCTGCAGGATTACATCAAGGTCAGCTTTTCGCCATTCAGTACGAATGCCAGAAACGCACCTATAAATGGTGCCACTGCATAGTAAGCACTTGTTTTAGCAGCGCCTAAATTTCTCTGCGCCCTAATATAGAGGAATATGCTAAGACCATAAGCTACAAAGCCCAGCATTATAACGGCAACAATATATTTTGCAGCCGGAATCTTATCTCCCAAAAGAAGCGCTATGATAAACGAACCTCCTCCTGAAAAGATGCCCTTCAGCAAAACTATCTCATAGGTACTCTTCTCTGAAATCTTTCTCGTGCAGTTATTTTCAAGCCCCCAACAGAAGGTCGCAAGAATTACGAATAAAGAACCCCAAGAAAAATCAAAGCTACCCGTACCTTCAAACGACAAGACGATGCTTGATAATGTAATAAAACCAATAGCTGCCCATAATCTTAAAGATACCTTTTCTATTTGTTGTTGCTTGTAGATACAAAATCAATGTAATCTACATCCTTTGAAATAAATTTTTATATAGTAGGTTGATCAGTAGGTTTTCCTCATTTTTTTCGGAGAAATTCCGTAGTGTTTTTTAAACACACGCAGAAAATAATTATAGTCCGAAAAGCCCGTCTTATCGGATATTTCGGAAACAGACATAGATGTGCCTGTAACCAACTCTTTGGCTTTATTAAGCCGCTTGATTTTTATAAACGAAGCAATACCGCCGTTTGTATATTGCTTCGTTTCCTCATACAATTGAGTGCGGCTTATATCGAGAGCCCTGCATATATCTTCAACATATATGCGTTCATGCATATGAATATCCACATAATTTGAAATCATTTCAATCAGCTGTTCATTCTGAGCTTTTATCATTTCTTTGAGCATTATATAGCTTGTGCAGGCGTCCAGAATTTTTGACGTGGCAATTATTTGTTTTGAGCTTTTGTATTTTATTTTCTTTAATTTATTCGGTATAGTGACAGAGAGCGGATATTTTTGACAGAGGTTATCCGCAAAATTATAAACAGCGTCTTTGTCTTTAATATCAGTAATTTGACCGAACATAATATAGCCTATAATAGCATTATTTTGAATAATCGGCGCAGTAGCCTCTATAAGCCCCGCATGACACCTGTAAATGCACAGAGCGTGAGTTTTGCGGCATTTTTCAAAAGAAACTCTGTCGCTTTTTCTGCACAGAGTATCAAAATCCGCATTGGTGCGCATAAGCGAACAGAATGAATTTCCGTTAGACGGATATGACAAAACCTCATTAAATTCATTATCAAACAGCACAATCCGTATTCCGGTGAGCGTATAAAAATTTTCCATTAAAACTGATAATTCGTTATCGTAGAAAAATAAAGGCATAAATATCCAACCTTTCGGACAATATTACAGTTTTTTGTATGTTATTAACTATAATAATACCATAAATTTTGATATAATCAAGATAAAAAAAGAAATTTTAATGAACGGAGGATTTATAGATGAAATTTGCATTGTATTTCGGAAACAGAGGATTTTTCCCGGCAAGCCTTATTGCAGGGGCAAGAGAGGAAATGGTGAAAGCTGTTACAGACGCAGGCTACGATTATATAATCGCGCCCGAAGAGTTGACACGCTACGGTGCTGTTGAAACACGCCGGGAGGGTTGGAAGTATGCAGAGTGGCTGAAATCTCATGAGGGTGAGTATGACGGAGTTATCATGTCGCTGCCGAATTTCAGTGATGAAAACGGTGCGATTGCGGCATTGGAGCATTGCAGCAAACCGATTTATATTCAGGCATACCCCGATGAAATAGGAAAGATGGATTTTGACCATCGCCGTGATTCCTACTGCGGAAAATTCAGCATAGAAGATGTATTTCATCAGTACGGTGTTCAGTATACTGTTTTTGCACCGCACGTTGTTTCACCGCTTTCAAAGGAATTTGAACAAAATCTGCACGATTTTGCCGCTGTCTGCCGCGTTGTAAACGGTATGCGTCATTTTTCAATCGGCGTATTGGGTGCGAGAACGTCAAAATTCAAAACGGTCAGATATGATGAGATAACACTGCAGAAATACGGTATTACCTGCGAAACCTTTGATTTATCCGATTTATTTTGGAGAGTGGAGCAGTATGCCGATAATGATAAAAAGGTGCTTGACAGAAAAGAACACCTTAAAAATTATACCGATTTTTCACTTGTACCCGATGAAAAGCTCACTGCGCTTGCAAAAGTATCGGTTGTGATTGACGATTATATGAGTGAGTTCCGCCTTGACTGCATAACGCTCCGCTGCTGGGAGGAAATGCAGACGGTTCTCGGTATTGCTCCGTGTGTGCTTTTAAGTGAATTAAACGACAGAGGTATAGTTGCGTCATGCGAAATTGACCTTTGTTCCGCAATTAATATGTACTCGATGCAGCTTGCAACGGGTAAACCGACAGCCTGTCTTGACTGGAATAATAATTACGGTAATGATGAAAATAAGGTGATTTTATTCCACTGCGGTTCAACTGCGCAAAAACTGATGAAATCAAAGGGACTTGTTACCGACCACAAAATGTTTGCAAAAGGCTGTCCGGGCTGCGGCTGGGGTGCAAACGAGGGCAGAATTGCCTCATTCCCTATGACGCTTTCCAACTGTAAAACAGAGGACGGCAAGCTGACATTCTATGTCGATGAGGGCGAATTTACCGATGACAATATAGAAAAGGGATTTTTCGGCTGCGGCGGCGTTGCAAAAATTCCCGATTTGCAGCGCAAGCTGATAAAGCTCGGAAGATGCGGGTTTAGACATCATACAACCGTTGGTGTGGGACACATATCAATGATTTTAAAGGAATCATTTGAACATTATTTAGGCTATGATATCATGGAGTTATAAATATGAAAAATAATGTTTTAATCGGAGGACTCGATATTGGCACAAGCGGCTGCAAAATCGCATTGTATGATACAGACGGTAATTTTGTGCGTGATGAATACACCGAGTATAACGTATCAAGAAACGGCGGAAAGCATGAAATTGACGTAAAAGAGGTTTTCAATGCGGTAAAAAAGGTTATAAAAGCCGTAAACTGCAAAAATACGGTGGCGATAGCCGTAACAAGCTTCGGAGAAACCTTTACAATGCTTGACGAAAATGATGAACCTTGCGTACCGTCCATGCTGTACACCGACCCGAGAGGAAAAGAACAATGCGAAAGGTTAATAAATCAATTCGGTGCGGAAAAACTTGCATTTAAAACGGGTGCCAAAACACATGAAATGTACTCACTGCCGAAAATGATGTGGATAAAGGAAAATATGCCCGATAATTTTAAACGTGCAAAGAAAATCCTTTTGATGCAGGACTACATTGTTTATACGCTGTGCGGAATATGTCAAATCGACTGCTCGCTCGCCGCAAGAACGATATGCTTTGATATAAAAAACAAATGCTGGGATAAAAAAATTCTGGCTTTTGCCGAAATTGACGAAAAGCTTTTGTCAGTGCCTGTTCCGACAGGCTCGTTGGCAGAAAAAATAAAGCCGCAGCTTGCAAATGAACTCGGCACTTCGGCAGCTTGTGTTATAGTAAGCGGTGCGCATGACCAGATTGCTGCGATGTGCGGTGCAAATATATCAACAAATGAACAGGTTATGGATGGAACGGGTACGGTAGAGTGTGTGCCTGTATTGTTCGATAATATTCCGAAAGATTATGAGCTGTATAATATGGGATATTCTTTCGCACCGCACCCAAACGGCGGTTATGCGTGCTATGTTCTGTCATACACTGGCGGTGCGACCTTAAAATGGTTTCGTGATAATTTTTCCGATATAGATTATGCCGAGCTTGATAAAACGGTAAAGGAAAACCCGTCAGACCTCTTGATCATGCCGCATTTTGCGGGAGCGGCAACACCGTATATGGACACAAATTCAAAAGCGGCGATTTTGGGCTTAACCTTTGAGCATACCAAAAGCGATATTTATAAGGCGTTAATGGAGGGAACGGCTTATGAAATTGCTCTGAACCTTGAAATACTTAAAAAAAGAGGACTTTCGGCAAAGTCGGTAACGGCAACGGGGGGCGGCGCAAGGTCTGATGTTTGGCTGCAAATCAAGTCTGATGTTTTGGGGATTCCCGTAACTGCACTTAATTGCAAGGAAATCGGAAGTGCCGGAACGGCTGTCATGGCAGGATATGCGGCAGGCATATATGAGAAAACCATGATTCTTGCAAAACCGAGAAAGACATTTTATCCGAACGATGCAAGACATGAGTACTATAAAAAACAGCTTGTAAAATACAAGAAAATTTATAATGCGGCAAAGGAGGTAATGAGAAGTGAATAAATATTTGGGACATCAGGGACAGATAAGCGGAGTTGACGAGGTAATATTGGCAAAAGGAAAAGGTAAGGGCATGACGCTTTTACAGGTACGAAACGGACTTGGTCTTGAGATAACCTTTTCCGCCGACCGTGCAATGGATATTTCAAGAGTGACGCTCAAAGGCGATAATTTGAGTTATTTTTCGCCGTGCGGATATATTGCGCCAAGTTTTTACGATAATCGGGGTACAGGATTTTTAAAATCGTTTACTGCCGGATTTATGACAACGTGTGGACTCACAGCAGTCGGCTCACCCTGCACCGATAACGGTGAGGAGCTTCCGCTTCACGGTACAATTGCAAACGCACCGTGCGAAAACTATTCTTACAGTGAAACGGAAAGTGAAATAATTGTAAAAGCGGAAGTGCGGGACGCGGCAATATTTACACATCAATTAATTTTAATGAGGGAATACAGAATTTCAAAAAACGAAAACAAATTGTCATTATGTGACAAAATCAAAAATATAGGCTCTGCCGAAGCACCGCTTGAAGTACTGTATCACTGTAATATCGGCTATCCGCTTTTATCGGAAAATACAGTTTTGGATATTCCGTCAATAAAGACGGAACCGCGAAACGAACACGCAAAAAGCGCACTTGCCGACTGTTTTAAAATGGAAAAGCCTCAGCGAGGATATGAAGAAATGTGTTATTATCACACATTAAAAAACGGCAGAGTATCGGCATATAATCCCGATATAAATAAGCGTGTCACAATTTTGTTCGATATAAGGGAACTGCCGTATTTTGTCGAATGGAAGATGATGGGCGAGCATGACTATGTACTCGGACTTGAGCCGGGCAACTGTTTGCCCGACGGCAGAAATGTCATGCGAGAAAAGCGATTGCTTGTATTCTTAAAGCCAAATGAGGAAAAAATACACCATATTGAATTTAATTTTACGGAGAAATAACAATGCTTGTAACACTAAAAAATATTTTAAAAATCGCAGAGGCAAAAAAATGCGCGATAGGTTCGTTTAATACACCGAATTTTGAAAGCGTAAAAGCCGTAATCGGCGCAGCGGAGGAATTAAATCAGCCGATAATCATAATGCACGCACAGATTCATGAGGAAATGGGGCTTTGCAAAATGGACGAAATCGCACCGATAATGCTGTTTATGGCAGACCGTGCGAGAGTACCTGTATGTGTACATTTAGACCATGGCACAGACCTTGATTATGTGAAAAAAGGGCTTGATTTGGGCTTTACATCGGTTATGTATGACGGTTCGGCACTGCCTGATGAGATAAATTTTGCAAATACTTCAATCGCAGTTGAGATGGCACAGGAAACAGGAGCAAGCGTTGAGGCGGAAATCGGGTCGATGGGTGCAAGAGAATCGGGCGCAGAGGGCGGCGAGAGCATATACACAACTCCGTCGGCGGCAAAGAAATTTTCGGAGGAAACGGGAATTGACGCACTTGCGTGCGCATTTGGAACAGCACATGGAATTTATTTAAAAGAGCCGAAGCTTGACTTTGCACGTCTTGACGAAATTAACAAAATCACGAATGTGCCGATAGTAATGCACGGCGGCAGCGGTGTAAGTCACAAGGATTACAGAAAGGTGATTTCGCTCGGTGTACGCAAAATCAATTACTATACATACATGGCAAAGGCAGGCGCAGAGGCTGTTTCGGGGAAAACTTATGGGCAGTTCCACGATGCAGCAAATGACGCAATTGCGGCAATGAAAGCCGATGTCAAAAAGGCAATATCTGTATTTTGCGGAGAATAAGAAAATGAAATGTTTGAATTTTTATAAAAAACGGAATATATCTGCAATTTTGTATTGATGATGAGAACAGGCTGCTGATAAATCATATAGGCACTGAAAAAGGAAATTTGACAGGAAACAGTTTTTTACTCCGACAGAAGTATTTGTTACGGGAGAAAATCCCAACGATCATCATGGTGCAAAGCATACGGGAAACAATCTTTTAAAATATAAATCATATTATGAAAACGAAAATGAGCTTGTGTTTGTGATGAACAACGGTAAAATTCGGGTAACACAGCATTATGACTTTTTTAAAAATGTAAAAGTTGTACGTTCGTATGCGGAAATAGAAAATATTTCAAAGGAAAAGATGGGACTTGAGTATGCCGCTTCTTTTTGTCTGTACGGCTTTGACATAAATAAGCTGTGGCTGTGTCATAACGCATGGTGCAGAGAATTGCAGTGGCAAACATATTCACCGCGTGAGTTGGGATATAATCATATAAGCAATTTTTCTAGAAAACGTATTGCCGTATCAAACACGGGAACATGGTCAACAAAAGAATACATGCCTATGGGAATTATAGAGAATAAGAGCGAATGTATTTTTTGGCAGATAGAAAACAACGGTTCATGGAATTTTGAGATTAGCGACATACAAAATCAGAATTATCTCAAACTGTCGGGTCCGTCCGAACAGGAGAACGGCTGGTGGAAAGAATTGAATCCGGGTGAAATTTTTGAAACTATAAAAGCTGCAATCGGTTTTGAAAAAAATATAAACGGCGTGTTTGGCGAAATGACAAAGTATCGGCGAACTCTTGCATACCGAAGTGAAAAAGATGCCGGACTCCCTGTGATTTTTAATGACTATATGATGTGCCTGAATGCAGACCCCTCAACCGAGAAGGAATTAGCAGTAATTGATGCAGCGGCGAAAGTCGGTGCGGAGATATATTGTATGGACGCAGGCTGGTATGCAGACGGAACATGGTGGAAAACTGTCGGAGAATGGAAAGTTTGTGAAGGCCGATTCAAAAACGGTATGGGTGAGGTTTTTGATTATATAAGACAAAAGGGCATGAAACCCGGAATATGGCTTGAGCCGGAGGTTATGGGAATTAATTGTCCGATACTTTATAAATTTACCGATGACTGTTTCTTTACGAGGCATGGGAAAAAGGTTATTGACCACGGAAGGTACCATTTTGATTTCAGAAACAAAAAAGTGACGGACTTTTTGAATGGTGTGTTACTTGGGGACATAGAAAACGATTTGCAGATGGAAAAGTCAGCTTTGCCTACAGCAGATTCCTTGGCTACGACAAAGAACCCGATGGCAGCCTTGTAATCAACGAAGAACAGGCACAGACTGTCAAGCTGATTTATAAGTTATTCCTTGATGGACTTACGATGCATTCGGTGGCAAATGAACTAACCAAGAGAGGCTTGATAACACCAGGTGGTAAGACAAATTGGAGTCAGTCGACAGTCAGAAGTATTCTTACGAATGAGAAGTACAAAGGTGATGCCTTGCTGCAGAAGTCTTATACAGTTGATTTCCTTACTAAGAAGGTCAAAACCAATGAAGGAGAAGTTCCACAGTATTATGTAGAAAACAACCACCCGGCAATCATAGAACCTGAACTCTTCGACTTGGTGCAATCAGAAATTCAGCGAAGAGGCAAAGGAAGTTCAAGGTACAGCGGTGTGACGATATTTTCTTCCAAAGTTCAGTGTGCCGAGCGTGGCGGCTGGTACGGTAGCAAGGTGTGGCACTCCAATGATAAATACCGAAGGGTTATCTATCAATGTAATAATAAGTTCAGACATAAGACTGGCTGCTCCACAACTCACTTAACGGAGTTTGAAATCAAGGATTATTTTGTAAAAGCTGTAAATCAGCTGATTACGGAGAAAGCATAGATACTTGATAATCTTCAGCTAATTAGGACTATGCTTTGTGACAAGGCAGACCTTATCAAGCAGAAAGAGGCATTGGAAGAAGAAATCAATGTAACAGTAGAAATGACGCAGAATATTGTTGCAGAGAATGCGAGTGTGGCTCAAAATCAAGATGAATACAATAAAAAGTATAATTCTTTGATGGAGCGATACAATAAGCTGAAAGAAGAATATGATGAAGTATGCACCACAATATCCGATAAGGATGCCAAGTACGAGCAGATGGGTAGATTCATCAAGGTCCTTAAAGGGCAAGACGAACTCATAACAGAATTTGATGAGTCGCTTTGGAGCAGCTTGGCAGAAAAGATTTTGGTAAAGGCAAAGGACGATGTAATGGTAGTGTTCAAAGACTGCACGGAAATAAAAGCAGAATAAGAAGAATTCATGGCACTCAGGACTATGGTCTTGGGTGCTTTTTGCGTTGAAGATAGGTATCTGGTTGAAGTCAGATGCTTTTTAAATATAAAAAAACACCCCGCAGTAGGAGAACACTACTCCAGTTGTGAGACAGGTCGACTGTGCCAGCAGTAATGCAAGCGTTCAATTATGCACACCCCTTGCACACTGTGCATATTGTTCAAGGGGTTTCAAATGCACACTGTTCAAACCGTTCAGAAGTACAACCGTTCCATTGTATCAATTTTGGTCGGGCAACAGACCCTTGCTGCGGCAGCGGCGGTATGTTTGTGCAGAGTGCAAAATTTATTCAAGCACACAGCGGAACTCGCGGTGAAATCGCCGTTTACGGACAGGAGTCAAACGCTGACACTTGGAAAATGGCAAAAATGAATATGGCTATTCGTGGTATTGATGCGGATTTCGGTCCATATCAGGCAGATACATTTTTTAATGATTTACATAAAACGCTAAAGGCTGATTTTATTATGGCAAATCCGCCGTTCAACCTTTCTAACTGGGGGCAGGAAAAACTCAAAGACGATGTTCGCTGGAAATACGGTGTTCCGCCTGCCGGAAATGCCAACTATGCGTGGATTCAGCATATGATACATCACCTTGCACCAAACGGAAAAATCGGTCTTGTTCTTGCAAACAGTGCATTATCGTCGCAATCAAGCGGCGAGGGCGAAATAAGAAAGAATATTATCCAGGCTGACCTTGTAGAAGGTATCGTTGCTTTGCCAACACAGCTTTTTTACAGTGTCACAATTCCTGTTACGCTTTGGTTTATTTCAAAAAACAAAAAGCAAAAAGGCAAAACCTTGTTTATTGACGCACGCAAAATGGGATATATGGTCGACCGCAAACACAGGGATTTTACCGATGAAGATATAGAGAAGCTGGCAGATACATTCACAAAATTTCAAGACGGAACACTTGAAGATGCAAAAGGATTCTGAGCCGTCTGTGACCTTCAAGAGATTGAAAAGCAAGACTTTATTTTAACTCCCGGCAGATATGT
>ERZ857745.4932-NODE-4932-length-11270-cov-4.977708_pt1 | contig 11270 bp, 10 predicted proteins | sample MGYA00519699_ERZ857745 | MGnify/ENA primary metagenome ERZ857745 (study PRJEB31778, sample SAMEA3449357) | human gut metagenome | biome: human gut; feature: human-associated habitat; material: faeces | place: United Kingdom | collected 2010/2012 ...
TTAAAATCTGGTAAAGTTGAAAGAGCTTAATCTTCTACGATAATATTGGATTTTAAAAAGCCAGAAATGAAATTCATCATTTCTGGCTTAATTTTTTGCTTGTAATTTTCCATGCAGTTACCAGAACCGCTCTTCCTGTTTCCGTTTCAGATATTCCTTGTTGATCTGTCCGGCCAGTTCACCGTCACCGAACAGGTTGTCCGGATGAAAGATCTTGATCAGATCCCGGTATCTCTTCCGTAAAGCCAGTGGATTATTGACTCCCCGGAATAAAAGCTGTACCGCTGTAAAACTGCCTTCTCCGGGAGCCTGCCCTGTGGCCTGCTGTTCTCTGGCTTCCTCTATGAGTATCTGCCGTTCCTGTTCGAACTTCTTCCGGTCTTCTTCCAGCTGTCGGAACCCCTCCTGTAAAATGGCCATTTTCTTCTCAAAAAACAGATTCTCTTCCTTCAGCCGTTTCCGTTCCATGATTGTACGGCGGTTTAATTCATCCAGCTCGTCCCGCAGTTTCACCCGCTCATCCAGAAATTTGTTCCGGGCCTGTTCCAGTTCCGTACGCTCCTGCTCCAGCTCTGAGCGTTCCTGTTTCAGACGCATATTTTCCTGGAAAAGCCACAGTTTTATTTCTTTCAGTTCTTCGGTACTCTCTGCCTTAATGACCTCTTCCCAATCAATCATACTGCACCCTCTTACTCGCAACCACAGAAAAGATAATACCCTGCAAATAATAAAAGTGCTACCATGATCAAGCCGATAAAACGGTTATGGATCACAAGCATGAGCAGCATGCCGACAGCCACAAAAAAGAGTATCAGACCAATGATCTTCTTCATCTATCAAACGGATCCAGACTGTTCTCACTTTATTATATGCAGAGTATTTTAAATATTACTTGTCTTCTGTAGTTTTCTCTTCCTCTTCAGGAAATGCGATATCTACCACTTCCGCATCGGACATTTCTTCTTTTTCCTTCGGCTGGGTAAATTTATCTACGATATCGGGAATCATATCCAGAATCTTGGTGACTGTATCCTGATTCTTGATATTTACCAGCTTGGTGGAACCGTTTTTGATGACCAGAACCGCACTGGGGGTCATCTTACCGCCTAAGCCTCCGGCTCCGGATGCGGATTTTTTCTCGGAATTATTGCCGGCTCCGGCACCGACACCAAAGGTGACATCCACAAGCGGCAGGATGATCGTATCGCCGATCTTTGTAGCCTCACCGACTACGGTTTTAGTGGATAACACGGTATCCATACCCTTCAACAGGGATTCTACAACGCCCTGAAACTGATTCTCTTTGTCTGCCATAACAAACCTCCTGTTTTACACTGTTATTTTTTCTGTGTCTTCTGATATTGTCTGATTTTATGCAACAATTCCCGTAATCGCCGATCTAAAAGCAGTCGGACGGAATGGAATAATACACAGGCTGCGGTAAAATGTCCGGAAGCCTTGAAATCCCCTTCCAGAATCGCCTGTTCAAAATCCGGGGTAATACAGATCCCCTTTCCCAGCTTCGGAAGCACCATTCCGTAGATACCATACAGATATCCCGTAGTATCCGGAGAACCGGTGCCGACCGTGGCATTGACCGTAAGCTTTCTCGGGCGCAGCCGCTTCCAGATATGTCCGAAACGTTTCCCGGCATGTTTCAAAAGTCCCTGGGTATCCGGGTCATTCCATAGGTTCTTGTAAAATGCAATGTTTTCCAGAATATTTTTGATTTTATCACAAATCTTTCGGACTGTGTACCGGATTCTTGTAAAAAATCCGTACAGACGATCCGTAGTCTTCCCGGGAGCTTCTCCCGCTGGCTCTGGTGTTCCCGGTTCCGGGATTCCGGAATCCTCCCTTTCCGCAGCAGACTCAACATCTGCGGCCGTTGCCGAGAATGCCGTGGGATCTTCTGCTTCGATCAGCTTAGGCGTCCCGACAGATTCCGGGGTATGTTCTTCTGTTGTCTGCTCCGCAGAAGCGGGTGTTTTCTCGTTCCCTGTCGTTTCCGTAGATGTCCGGTCTGTTTTCTCAGGCTTCTCTACGGAAGAATCATATAGCGTAAAGAATAAAAACTTTACGTAAATTTTCCCGGGATCAGGATAATCGCAGTTCATCCGCAATAGACCGAACAGCCATTTTACTCTCGCGGTGATCCAGAATTCCTCTGCCGTCCGCTTTCCGACAGCTTTGTAAGAAATCGGAAAGAACAGAACCAGGAGAATTACCACCAGTGCGATTCCCAACAGGATCAGAAGCACGATCCCAAGAATACTCAATATTTTAAAAAGAATCGTCAACATAGTAAATACTCCCGCAGATTACAGTCCCCTCTGGCTTTCAGGCACTCTCCGGTGATCCGTTCGATCAGCTGCAGCGCATCCTCGTAGCCGGAAGCCATACCGAGAACGAGAAATTCTTCGTCCTTATAATGAGGCTGTACCAACTGTCTGGCATCAAAAATATCCAGCTGATCCGCGGGATTTCTGGCCGGAGTGATCAGATATACATTGGCCAGAAGAGGCTTTTTATTCAGCCTCTTTTTTAGTTTATCCAGTTTTTCCGGTGCGATGCCCTCTCCAAGATAGAGATTTTGCGCAAACTTCAGCTTTCCTGCCATACACAAGTTCCTTAAATCTTTTTCTCCTAGTATAGCATAGTTTCCTTTATATTACAATTTTGTTACTTGACTTTTTAGTATGATATTTTATACTTGAATTAGTACAAATGAGGAGGATACAGCTTTGAAGGTTATTACTAAAATGGAGTTACAGCCGGATATGGTCCTGGGGGAGGACATTCTGGATCAGGATCGTGTGATCTACCCTGCAGGAACCACCATCACTCCGCAGATCATTGAGAAATTGAAACGGTACAATCTGGTATGTGTCACCATAATGGAAGATGTTGATTTCGCCACTACACATTATGCCAAGATTCGTTTTGATTCTAATTTCAAAGCATTCGAACGTGCTTATCCGTTGTTTTTGGGACAATATAAATTAGCCATGAAACAACTGCTGATCATGGGAAGAAAACCGGCGGATATTATTCTGCTGACAATTTACAACGAATTGTATTATTATATTACTTCCGGCCCGGTACTGTTAGACTATCTGTACAATCTGATGCCCAGTGAGGATGAACTCACCTATACCCAGGGACTGAATGCCGCTCTTCTGGCGGGGACCTTCGCTGACTGGCTGGGAATGAGCGAAGAAGAGAAAAATACCCTGATTCTCTGCGGTTTCTATTATGATATCGGCAAGCTGCAGCTGCCCTATGAACTGTTATGGAAGCCCGGCAAGCTGACGGATGAAGAATTCAAAGTTATCAAGACTCATCCTGTAGTCGGTTATACCACCGTACGTAATCAGGATCTGAATGAGCATGTGAAAAATGCTGTGATCATGCATCACGAACGACTCGATGGCAGCGGCTATCCTTACCATATGTCCGGACAGAGAATTGATGTCTTCGCAAGGTATATTGCCATTATTGATGCCTATATTGCCATGGCGTCTCCCAGAACCTACCGTAATGCGTTGACACCGTTACAGATTCTTGGGAATTTCGAAAAGAGTCTGGATAAATATGACGTGGAATTATTGATGCCGATTATGAAACGTATTGCAGATGCCCAGATCGGAACCAGCGTGGAACTGAATGACGGAAGCATCTGGGAAGTACTGATCATTCATCCCAACAAATACTCCCGTCCCATTTTAAAAAATGATAAAAACGAATTTGTAGATCTCTTGCAGAGACCAGATCTGGAAATCGTCAAGAATGTTTAAAAATATTTCAGAAAAGCAGGAATAATCAATTTTTCCATTGATTATTCCTTTTTCTTTCCTGATAATCCGCATAGGCTTTTTCCAGAATCTGCTTTTCATTGGCAAATTTCAGAAGATGATATGCTTCATGATATTTGTAAAAGCCGGAATCCACAAAATACTCTTCTCTCTGGGGCTTGCTGTAATAGCTGTCCGTTCCCATCAGATACCAGTGGACTTCCTTCTCCACCACATCTTCCGGTACGGTAAAAGAATACTCGCTTCTGCCGATATAATCTACAATGTATGCCTTGGAACCGCTTTCCTCCAGCACTTCCCTGAGTGCGGTCTCCTCATGGGTCTCCCCGGCTTCGACGGTACCCTTCGGCAATACCCAGCCTTCATATTTATTCTTAATGTTCTTATACAGCAGCAGGATCTTCCCACGGAAGATCACAACGCCACCGCAACTGGTAGCCTCTATCATGATTCTTTTGACTCCTCCGATCACTCTTTCTGGTTGAAGTAAGCATCAAACAGACGTCTTGCAATGGGAACTGCGTAATCACCGCCACTTCCTGCACCCTCTACGATAATGGTGACACAGACTTCCGGGTCTTCTGCGGGAGCAAAACCGGTAAACCAGGCATGGCTGTCACCCTTGATATTATTGTATTCCGCAGAACCTGTCTTACCGGCAGCCGTATAGTTTAAACCTCTTAACTTGGAAGCAGTTCCCTCTTCCACAACATCGGTCATCAACTGTTTCAGAATCGCAGATTCGTCCTCTGTCATCAGACGGCCGTATTCCGATGCCTTAAAGCTTTTTACTACAGTACCTTCATCATTTTCCACATGATCAATGACATAGGGCTTCATCAGAACACCATCGTTGGCAATGGCACAGGTGATCATATTCAGATGCATCGGTGTGATCTGGGTCTTACCCTGACCGATGGAGGTCTGCATCATTTCCGAGGAAGGTGTACTTTCGGAGACGATAGCCGAGCTTTTGGCATAATTCAGCGTAAGTGGCAGATCTTTATTGAACAAAAGGTCATTCAGTGTCTCCTGAAAAGCCTCTCTGTCCAGGCTCATTCCAATATTGGCAAAGGACGAGTTACAGGATTTTGCAAAGGACTTCTGAAAGCTGACCTGTCCGTGACTGGAACCGTGATAACAACTGATTTTGCTGTCTCCCACCCGGAAAGAACCATTACAGTTATAAGAATAATTCTGATACGTGGTGGGATTCTCCCGGATATATTCCAATGCCGTTACGATCTTGAAGGTGGATCCGGGCGGATAAAGTCCCTGGGTGGCGCGGTTCAACAGTACTGTACTGGAATCATTGTCGATCAGATCATCCCAGATCTCCGGAATGGTATTCGGATCAAAATCGGGATGCGACACCATTGCCAGAATCTTGCCGGTAGACACTTCCGTTACAATGATGGCACCACGGTAAATATCCAGCTGGTCGTTGGCCACCTGCTGGATATGGACATCCAGTGTGGTATATACATTATCTCCGGGATTCTTTTTCCCGGCAGTATCGTTTTTCACTTTATTGCTCAGGGAGGTATTGGTGTTGATCAGATAGTAATTGGCCAGAGCCTCCACTCCCATGCGTCCCTGGGTGGAATAACCTACGATATGAGAAAACAGATTCTTATACGGATAGTTTCGAGTCTCCTCTTCATCCGCATCCAGTATCGTCTCTGCCAGAACATCCCCATCCCTGGAATAAATGGATCCGCGGTAATTGCGGGACAGCAGAATCTGCTGACGGGAATTATAACTGTTGTTGATCATATCCTGTTCGCTGGTTGCCACAAAATGACCCAGATAGACCAACAGGCACAAGAACAGGACACCGATGCTTCCGGCAGAAAGCCAGATTTCCCGCTGGTTGCCCATACGTTTTCTGTTCCGGGCGTCCTTTTTGCGGTCGGCATCTTTTTTCTGTGTATTTTTCTGCGTATTCTGCGCCTTATTTTCTGCCACCTCTGCGCTCTCCTTCCTTCTGCAGGCGAATATAGATTCCCTGTATAATGAAAAACATGATCATGGTCGTCATGACGGAACTTCCTCCATAGCTGATGAAAGGAAGTGTCACTCCGGTCAGCGGAATGAACTTGGTACCGCCGCCAATGGTCAGGAATATCTGGAAAATATACATAATACCGATGCCGTATACGATCAGCTGATAGAATCTGTCATGAATGCATACTGCCACCCGCATCATTTCCAGAAAACTGCTGACACAGATCAGGATCAGACATATTCCGAAGATCACGCCCAGTTCCTCGCAGATGGAAGAAAAGATAAAGTCCGCTTCCACATAAGGAATCGCTGTGGGATTACCTTTTAACAGTCCCATGCCGAACCAGCTTCCACTGCCGATGGCAAATAATGACTGTGTGATCTGATAGCCTTTATTGTCAATATATTTCCAGGGATCCTGCCAGGCCAGTACTCTGACCCGCACATGATCAAACAGCTGATAAGCCAGATAAGAAGCCGCACCTCCGCCGACAAGTCCTGCCAGAAGATACAGATAATTTCTTGTGGCAGTAAAAACCACAAAAACAAAGCCCACGAAAAAGATCAAAGCACTTCCCAGGTCCTTGGATACTACCAGGATCACCACATGGGCTCCCGCAATGATCGCCGTCAGAACGACTCTCTGGAAGGAGACATTTTCCCACAACGCTCCCGCCAGAAAGAACAGGAACAGGATCTTGACGAATTCCGAAGGCTGGAACGTGATTCCTCCCAGGGAAAATGAAATCTTGGAACCATGGGTCACCTCTCCCAGGATCAGCACCGTACTGAGCAGCGCAATTCCCAACGTGGCATACAGCCAGGTGATCTTCTTAAAAAAGTGGATCTTTCCCAGCAGATACGGAACCAGCAGGGAAAAGATCAGAGATACCAGTACGATCACATATTGCCGGATGGCCTTGTCAAAAGATAATCTCGATACGATGCAAAGACCGATTCCCAGAAGCATACACATATTATTCAGCAAAAGCCTGTTAATATTCTCGTAGATCAGCGATACCATCGTGATCGTAGCAAACAGAAAGATCAGTATAAATGCAAAGAAAAACAAATACTGAAAATCTCCGCTGACAAGGGACAGGTTCAGAAAACAGAGGACCTGTACCAGAAACATCAAAAGATCCTGTAAAATAAATACTCCACGATGCTTCTCTCCCACCGGATACCGAAAGGTATAAAAACAGCTTGCCGTATATAACACCATAAAAAAGGCGATAAAATATTTGGATAATTCAATCACATATTCCTGCATGGATCCAAAACCTTTCTGTCTATTCTACTCCACGTTTTTCATGACCGGTGGTATATTCCCCATAGGGCAATTCCTTACGGGTACCGGCAAAATACTCCAGGACTTCCAAAGTCTCGGTCTCATTTTCCGTGGTAAAATCCAGCCGTCCGGTCACCAGGCCGCTCCATTTACATAATTCCTTGTGCAAGGAAAGCGGAACACTGTTATAGATCACATTAAAACAGTGGGTACAATTCCGCTGAACCGGAAATCTTTTATGATAGCGGTCGATCAGATCCAATGCCTTCGGATTCTCCTGCGGCTGACACCGGTCAGTGGTCTTCTGCACGCAGTTGGCGGTGACCATCATAGGGATCCTGCCGTATATTACTTTTTCCGCAGGAAACGCAGGATCCAGAATGTCCCTCTGCTCTGCGGCATTCAGCTCCAACGGCAGACAATAGCCGTCTAAGAATGCCTTCCAGAAATCCCGGCTGGTCCGGTTCCAGAGATACAGACTATGATCCCCATAGATTTCTTTTCCGGTAAAATTCCATTGTTTTAATAACGCGATATGTTCCATGTTTGCTGCCTGAAAGCCATTTATATATGCCAGATTTTCCAGCAGCAATTTCCGTAATTTTTCAAGATACTGCCCATCCCGCAGGCGCAGGATCTTCGGCAGAGCGATCACAGATTGGATCTCTTTTTCAGTAAGGCTTCTCAAAATCTTCTCCGCAGCGGACGGATCCTGTAACAGGAAATCCGCATCCAGATAGAGTCTGAGTTGTCCGGCGGTTCTGACCGGATCTTTCCAGAAGGATGAACTGCAAAAGCCCTGCCATTGTTCCGGGGTCCGTATCGTGACAGCCCATTTTTCATCGGATTTTTGAGACTTTATACTATCGTTTTTCCGAAAATCACCATCGTCAGCCAGTGTCGGAGCTTTTTCGGAAGTTCTCTCATAAAGGAAGCCGTTTGCAAGGATCACTTGTTCTTCCAGCAGGGAAAGTCCCTTTCGGCGTAACTCGTTGATAGCTTTTAACGGGTAGAAAGCATTGTCACTTACCCGGATTCCGATGGAGTCCTCCAGATGGAAGTGACTGTCGCCAAGTTTCCCCAGCTGTTTTGCTATATTTTCCTGTGTGATGGGCTGCCGGGAAGCTTCTTCTACCACATTCCCTTCTACGGTGACGGCACTCTCTCCGGTCCACAAATACAATTTTGCGGTCTCCCCGGTCAAGAATTCAGCCTGCATGGATACCGGAAGGGTCAGCCTGTGTTCCAGATGCTTCTTCCGGATATTCTGAAGCAAAGTCTCATCACTACCGCTGTAAGCCGGGCTGTCCAGAGTCACCATCTCCCCGCCGTTGTGCTTGTGATAATAACCATCCTGTCTCTCACTGCGGATATAGAGGCAGGAAAGCGTATGCATATCTGCCGCAGAAATCTTCTGAGGAGCTTTGGAATCCGCATAATACTGGTCAATATATTTGCGATAAATTGCCGTAACTCCGGCGGCATATTCCGGCTTCTTCATACGGCCTTCGATCTTAAAGGAGTCGATCCCTGCCTCCAGAAGCTCCGGAATATATTCAATGGTACACATATCTTTCAGGCTTAAAGGATAACATTCCTTCGGATGTTTTCCAGTGGTATAGGGCAGGCGACAGGGCTGGGCACAACGTCCTCTGTTGCCACTTCTGCCCCCCAGAATACTGCTGAACAGGCACTGTCCGGAATAGCAATAACACATGGCTCCATGGATAAAGCATTCGATCTCAAGCCCTGTGACTTCCTTGATCCTGCGGATCTCCGCAAGGCTCAGCTCTCTGGCGGGAACTACACGACAGGCCCCCTGTTCCTTCAGAAAAGCTGCCCCATACTCCCCTGTAATGGTCATCTGAGTGCTTCCATGGAGTTCCATCCTGGGAAAATGTTCTCTGAGATATGCAAACACTCCCATGTCCTGGACAATCACCCCATCCAGTCCGGCCCGGTAATAGGGCAATACATATTCATACAGTCCGGAAAATTCCGATTCTTTTACCAGTGTGTTTACCGTCAGATATACTTTTCGCTGAAAAAGATGAGCATACCGGATGCAGGCAACCAGTTCTTCTTCCGAAAAATTTTCCGCATAAGCTCTGGCCCCGAAACGGCTGCCACCCAGATATATAGCATCCGCACCGGCATGGATAGCCCCGTAAAAGGCTTCCGCATTTCCGGCAGGTGCCAGTAATTCTACTTTTTTTGCTGCTTTCATAGATTTCAGATTTCCTCTATTGCATTCGATTCATATAAGCAAATAGCTGCCCGAAAACGGACAGCTATCAATTTATTTGTCTTTTAATTCTGTCTCCAGACGTACAATCTTCTTGGCGTCTTCATTTAACTGCTTTTGCAGTTCCTTCCCCTGCTTTTCTGCATTTTCCAGTTTGATCTGTGCTGAAATCAGTTCATGCTTCAGATCATAAAGCTCTTTTTCCTTGCCCTGCAGTTCTTCCTCCAGAATGGAGATCTGCTTCTTGGCTTTAAAATAATCATCTGCAATATTCAACTGGAGCAGAATGTTCTGCTTATCCAGAGGTTGTCTGCGAAAGCCGTCCAGCTTCCCGTATTCGGTAATCTTTCCGTTGATGTAGGAAGCAATTTTCTGCATATAATCTTCACTTTCATAGCCGCTTAAAGTAAATACTTTTCCGCCTATGATCACTTCTGTATCTGTCTTAGGTGACATCTCCACACCCCTCTTAACACTCTTTTGAAAAACACAATATATGCCATTTACGCAAAAATATAATACAAGATTTATTATATATCAGAATGTATAGGGTGGCAAGTAAAATTTCGTAAGCTGCACGTATCAATTCAGTCCCAGATGATGATAGGTAAGATCTGTGACTACACGGCCTTTGGGTGTTCTGTTCAGAAATCCGTTCTTGATCAGATAGGGTTCGTAGACATCCTCTATCGTACCGGCATCTTCACCGATGGCAGCTGCCAGGGTATCCAGACCCACGGGACCTCCGTCGAATTTCTCAATGATCGTGACCAGAATATTGCGGTCGATATGGTCCAGTCCCATCTTATCGACATCCATCAGATCCAATGCCGTTCTGGCTACCTCCTCGGTAATGATCCCGTCGTATTTGACCTGCGCAAAGTCACGGACACGTTTTAAGATCCGGTTCGCCAGTCTCGGTGTACCGCGGCTTCTTCTGGCCATTTCCTTTGCTCCGGCCGGTTCGATCTCCACGTCCAGGATCCGGGCGGAATGCATGATGATCTGCTGTAATTCCTCTATGGTATAAAATTCCAGATGATGGATCATGCCGAAACGATCCCGCAGAGGTGCAGTCAGAAGTCCGGCACGGGTGGTCGCTCCCACCAGAGTGAATTTCGGCAGCTCCAGACGCACAGATCTGGCACTGGAACCCTTTCCGATCATAATATCGATGCAGTAATCCTCCATGGCCGGGTACAGTACCTCTTCCACCTGACGGTTCAGCCGATGGATTTCATCCACGAATAACAGATCTCCCTCCTCCAGATTGTTTAGGATCGCTGCCATTTCACCGGGCTTTTCAATCGCAGGGCCACTGGTCACCTTCATATGCACACCCATTTCGTTGGCTATGATTCCTGCCAGCGTGGTCTTGCCCAGTCCGGGAGGTCCATAGAACAACACATGGTCTAAGGATTCCCCGCGGTTTTTAGCCGCCTCAATATAGACCTTCAGATTTTCCTTTGCTTTTTCCTGTCCGATATATTCCGATAAAGTCTGCGGACGCAAGCTCTTTTCAATTTTTAAATCTTCTTCTGAAGTTAAAATCACAGAATAACGAAATAATTCTTCTGTTAGTTGTTTTAGCATTTCTGTACGATTTTTTATGACAGCAATATATCTATTCACTTTTTCACTTTTTTCTTCTTGTTCAAGTAAATCCAAATAGCCATATATTGCGGTTAGCGGTGTGCGTAAATCGTGAGAAACATTTGTAACAGCATTTTTTAATTCTATATCGCCTTTTTGAAATTTTCTGCGTTCAGCTCGGAGCTTTCGTAGCTGGATATTTATTTCATTTGCTAAATGACACATATATTTATCGTTGCTTGAAATATCAATCAGAGTATTACTATCGGTTATGAGCTTTTCAGCGAATGAACATTCTATTTCTTTTGCAGATTTTCGT
>ERZ857745.4935-NODE-4935-length-11265-cov-3.738359_pt1 | contig 11265 bp, 9 predicted proteins | sample MGYA00519699_ERZ857745 | MGnify/ENA primary metagenome ERZ857745 (study PRJEB31778, sample SAMEA3449357) | human gut metagenome | biome: human gut; feature: human-associated habitat; material: faeces | place: United Kingdom | collected 2010/2012 ...
CATATTCAAGTCTTTGGAGTTGAAAATATATGTTCCACGTTCATTTTCATACACTGGCATATATTCTCCTGGTCTTGTCTGTTCCATCACAGAGTATTTCCATCTGCAAGGATGTGTGCATTCTCCGCTGTTTGCATTTCTTCCTGTGAAGTAGTTACTTAACAGGCATCTACCGGAATGAGAGATACACATAGCACCATGAATAAATGATTCGATTTCCATATCATCTGGGATATGAGCACGGATATCTTTGATCTCTTCCAGAGATAATTCTCTTGCAGATACGACACGGCTCGCTCCCTGATCATACCAGAACTTGTATGTTGCATAGTTGGTACTGTTTGCCTGTGTACTGATGTGGCGGTCAATATCTGGACAAACTTCTTTTGCGATCATAAAAACTCCAGGATCTGAGATGATCAGTGCATCTGGTTTGATCTCTTTTAATTCTTCAAAATATTTGCGGATTCCTTCTAAATCTTCGTTGTGTGCCACGATATTAGCAGTGATATAAACTTTCACTCCGTGTTTATGTGCAAATTCAATTCCTTCTTTAACATCTTCCATGGAAAAATTCTTTGCTTTGGCTCGTAGTCCATACATCTCTCCACCGATATAAACGGCATCTGCTCCATATAACACAGCAACTTTTAATACTTCTAAGTTACTTGCCGGAATTAATAATTCAACGTCTCTCATTACTTTCTCCCATCTTGATACTGATTGCTACGCCATCACCTACCGGAAGGATCGTTGTCTCTAACTGTGGGTGATTCTTGATCGTATATAAATAGTCTCTCATTCGTTTATGAATGGTGCGGTCTCTTCGCTCGATCGCATAACGTGATTTGGCAACGTCTCCGTCTTGAAGTACGTTATCTGAAACCAGCACACCTTCTGGTGCCAGAAGTCTTAGTACATCATCAAGGAAATGAATATACTGTCCCTTGGCTGCGTCCATAAAGATAAAATCATAACTTCCCTCCAGCGTCTTTAAAATTTGGGCCGCATCACCTTCTAATAAGGTAATCTGCTCTTCTTTTCCTGCTTTTTTAAAATTTTCTCTGGCAATCGGTATTCTCTTCTCATAATTTTCTATCGTCGTGATTCTGCAGTCTTTCGGTGCATACTCACTCATAAGAAGAGTGGAAAAACCAACAGCAGTCCCCACCTCTAAGATGAGATGGGGACTTGCTATCTGTAGCATTACTTTTAAAAAGCTCTGCATTTCCCGCCGTATAATCGGCACATAATTTTCCTTTGCATCCTTTTCAAGCTGAGTCAAAAAAGGCGTATTTCCTTTGTCCAGAGAGTTTATATAGGTAACCATTCTTTCATCAACAATCACTTTTTTTCCCTCTTATTCAGCCGTGTCTCCTGCCTGTTCTCCTGACGCATCCTGACTCTCATCTGTAACGGCCTCTTCTGTTGTCTGCACATCTGTACCATCCGCTGAGGTATCCAGAGAATCCGTGGAATCCTGCTCCGGCTGTCCTGTCATATCTTCTCTTGCAAGCACTGCCAGCATTTCATCTGTCGTCATAGAAGTATTTAAAATATAAGTTCCCGACTGTAATTTATCTTTATAATTTGAAAGACTTTCCTGTACCACAAATACTTTTGCATCTTTAATCAGACCTTTGCTTTTTAAAATCTTTCCAATCTGATACACCGACGCTCCGTCTTTGATTACAACAGTTACATCTTCTCCATGGTCTTCATCATCCACAGGTATCTGGTCGAAAATCGCATATCCAAAATCATACGCTGATTTTCCAACATAAATCACGGCACACACCACACAGGCATACACAGCAAAGCGGAAAAATCCACCTGCAAAAATTGATGCCGCACCCTGTTTTCTGATTCCTCTTCCCATTTTTTTCTCCTTTTGAACAATATTATAACACTAATTATTTTTCATTGCTACATGTTTCACGTGAAACATTTATTAATTTTTGTGCAATTTCACTTTTATAACTATTAAGATTCTTTTCGTTTTTATATTGAATGTTTCACGTGAAACATTTATTAAATAATCAATGCATACTACTATTTTTCAAGAAGAAAAATGGAGTGTCTTCACAAATAAGAACACTCCATAATTCCACATATTTTTTTAAAATCTTATCATCTGCTATTTATTTACTCAAATTTGATTTTATTACATTTGTTCAGGACACTGAATTCCTAACAGATCCAAACCATCTTTAATTACTTGTTTTGCTAAGATCACAATCTTAACTCTCGCTTCTTTTAACTTCTGATCTTCCACATTACACTGGTTTTCATGATAGAAACGGTTAAAACTTTGAGCTACTCCCATTACATATCTTGAGATTACAGATGGTTCTAATCTATCTGCTGCCACCTTGATCACTTCAGGGAATCTTTCAATCTCTTTTAATAATGCAACAGATGTTTCATCTGTTACTAAAGATGGATCGATCTCTCCAACTTCTGTGATTCCTGTTTTTCTTAATACACTTGCCGCACGTGCATATGTGTACTGAACATAAGGACCTGTTTCCCCATCAAAGCTGTGTATCTTCTCCCATGTAAATGTTACATCTTTAATTCTCTGATTATATAGGTCATTAAAGATAATTGCTCCGATTCCAACTTTCTGTGCAACATCCTCTTTATCCTTCAGATCTGGATTCTTCTCTGCAATAATTTCTCTGATCTTAGATACTGATTCTTTTAAGATATCTTCTGCATATACGATGTTACCACTTCTTGTAGAAAGTTTTCCACCTTCTAAACTTACTAATCCATAAGGTACATGAATTAAGTTTTCTTTAGCCCATTCATATCCCATTAACTCAACAACTTTAAATACTTGAGCAAAATGTAATTTCTGCTCTAATCCTGTAACATAAATACATTTATCAAAGTTATATTCTTTCTTACGATAGAAAATAGCAGCAAGATCACGAGTTGCATAAATACTGCTTCCGTCTTTCTTCATAACCAGACAAGGAGCCATATCATATTCATCAAGATCAACGATCATTGCTCCTTCACTTTCTTTTAGCAGATTCTTTTCTTTTAATTCTTCTACAACTGCTGCTGTCTTATCACGATAGAAACTTTCTCCTGTATAATGATCAAAATCCATATTCAGCATCTTATAGATTCTCTTATATTCTACCATACTGATATCTTTGAACCATTCCCAGATAGATAAAGCTTCTTCATCTCCTTGTTCCATCTTCGCAAACCATTCACGTGCCTGATCATTTAATGTATCATCTTTCTCTGCTTCTTCATGAAATTTTACATAGATTCTTAACAGTTCTGGAATACCTTTTTCTTCAACTGCTTCTTTGCTTCCCCATTTTTTATATGCAACGATCAGTTTACCAAACTGTGTTCCCCAATCACCTAAGTGATTAATTCTTTCTACCTTATATCCAAGCTTATCAAAAATATGATATAAAGAGTTTCCAATAATCGTTGTTCTTAAATGTCCAACGTGGAAGTTTTTTGCAATGTTTGGAGAAGAATAATCGATACATACTGTTTTTCCTTTTCCAATTTCCTGTGCACCATAAGTACCGTTTACCTTTGCCAGTACTTCTTTTACATAATTCTCTTTATTCAAGAAGAAGTTTACATATGGTCCCATTGCTTCTACTTTTGATACATCTTCACTTGCAGGAATCTTTTCTGCAATCTCTGTTGCGATCATATTCGGAGCTTTACGAAATACTTTTGCTAACTGAAAACATGGAAATGCAAAATCTCCCATATCATCTTTTGGTGGTATTTCAAGAATCCCATCAATTTTTTCTTTATCTAATTCTTCAATTGTTTGATCTAGTAGATCAATAACTTTATTTCTCATAATCTTCCCTTTCTACATCTCTATCATAGTCTGGATCACCACTGCATTTGTTTTCCATCGTTCAATAGAAAATTCTTTTGTTAGTTTATTTTCTAAAACAGAACGCTTCTCATAGAAATCTTTTGCATTTTTTATCACTTTTGGTTTCGCTTCAATATTAATTAATATTTTATACTCATCAATATTAATTTCAAAATTAAGAACAAAAACACCTATCTCATTTAAAAGACTCTCCAACACTGCCTGAAAACCTTTTAAAAATGAAAATGTCATGCATACTTTTGAACTCTCTGATGAATCCTGATAATTGATACGTTGTGTTGGATAAAGTTTCTTAACATATCCCATCAACTGTTCAAATGCTGGAACAAACAATATTTTCTGATCTTCCCTTTCCACAAATTCTTCTGCAAAAAGGCAAGTCTCTTCCAGTCCCTTCTGGTAATCATGTAATTTTGTTATCTTTTCTTCTTTTTCACGCAGGATCATCTGAAATTCATGAATCTCTTTCTCAATCTGAATCATATCTTCAGAAACAGGCTGCTTCTCCTCCTCAATCTCCAGTGGAAGCGGAGAAAATACCTTTCGGATCTGATAGATCTTCTGCTGATTATTGATCGCACCTTCTTTTTCATTCTTCTCCTGAATCATATCCTGCATCTTATGATTCAGTTGATTTCGATCAGTTTTCAATTCCTGAATCTGTTCTTCCAAATAGTCATATAACTGATCGATCAGGTGACTTTTATCTTTGTTTTTTTCCATAATTTTCCCACTTTCTTTTTATCATAAACGATAAGGAAAAGAAATGAAAGTATAAACTTCTAGCAAATCGGTTCTTTTGTCGGCAATCCTGCTTTTCTCGGAAAACGTTTTGGTGTTGCTTTTGTCTTATGAATCTTTAAGATCGTTCTCGCCATATCCGTATCCGGAATCTCAAAAGAAATAATATCCTCAATGCTGCCGCCTAAAATTTTCACTGCTTTCTTTGAATTTGCTGCTTCCTCTTTAATATCTCCTGATTTATATGGCAGAAAATATCCATCCTCTTTTACATAAGGAAGACAATATTCTGATAAAACTGTCAGATTGGCAACAGCCCTTGAAACAACATAATCAAATTGTTCTCTATATTCCTTTTGTTTTGCAAAATCTTCCGCTCTTCCATGAATTGCTGTAATCTTTTCAAGTCCAAGTGCTTCTATCACTTCATTTAAGAATTTAATACGCTTATTTAAAGAATCCAGTAACACAATCTCTAATTCTGGAAATGCGATCTTTAATGGAATTCCTGGAAATCCCGCACCTGTTCCAATATCAAGAATTTTTTGACCAGTTAAAGAAACTCCACTCTTGATCAATGCAAGACTATCAGCAAAATGTTTATCGATCACTTCATTCTTCTCTGTGATTGCTGTCAGATTCATCACTTTATTCTTCTCAACAAGCATCTCATAGTATGTTTCAAACTGCTCTAACTGATGATCGCTCAATTTAATTCCAAATGCAGCTGCTTTTTCTCTTAATCTCTCCATCTATTATCTCCTGTGGTGCATCTGTTCCAGATAAATCAGTAATACAGAAATATCCGCTGGTGATACTCCTGAAATTCTAGATGCCTGTCCGATGGAAGATGGGCGGATCTTTGATAACTTTTGTTTCGCTTCAATTCGTAAGCTTCCAACATCTTCGTAATCAATATCTTCCGGAATTCTCTTCTTTTCCATCTTCTTAAACTGTTTTACCTGTGACAGCTGGCGTTTGATATATCCTTCATATTTAATATTAATATTTACCTGTTCCTGAACATCCAGATCATACTCTGGTCTCTCTGGATCGATTGGTGCCAAATCCATATAAGTAAGCTCCGGTCGACGGATCAGTTCTGTCATTTTAGCAGATGATTTTAATGTTGTACTTCCAAGCTCTTCAAGTAATGACTGCACATTTTTAGACGCACCCACATTAATATCCTCTAGTCGTTTCATCTCATCTTCGATCTGCTGTTCTTTTACTAATAATTTATCATATCTTTCCTGACTGATCAGTCCTGCTTCATATCCGATCTTGGTCAGACGAAGATCGGCATTATCCTGACGAAGCAACAATCGATATTCTGCTCTTGATGTCATCATACGATATGGTTCCTGTGTTTCTTTTGTTACCAGATCGTCGATCAAAACTCCAATATAAGCCTGTGAACGATCTAAAATAATTGGATCTTTTTCTTGCAGTTTGCGTGCAGCATTGATACCTGCCATCAGACCTTGTGCTGCTGCCTCTTCATATCCTGAACTTCCATTAAACTGCCCACCAGAAAATAACCCGTCAATCTCTTTAAATTCCAATGAAGCTTTTAGCTGTGTCGCATCAATACAATCATATTCAATTGCATAAGCATTTCTCACAATCTTAGCATTCTCTAATCCTGGCACACTGTGATACATCTTATACTGTACATCTTCCGGCAACGAGCTTGACATACCACCAACATACATCTCATTCGTGTATTCGCCCTCTGGCTCAATAAATACCTGATGTCTATTCTTATCTGGGAATTTCACGATCTTATCTTCGATCGATGGGCAGTATCTAGGTCCTGTTCCTTCAATTGCACCAGAAAATAACGGTGATCTGTGAATATTTTCTTTAATGATCTCATGTGTTTCTTCCGTCGTATAAGTTAACCAACAGGAAATCTGATCTCTCTTAATATCTTCTTCCTTATTTGTAAAACTGAATGGAACAATTCTCTCGTCTCCAAACTGTTCTGCCATCTTAGAAAAATCAATCGTATTCTTATCAATTCTGGCTGGTGTCCCTGTCTTAAATCGTCTCATGGAGATTCCATGACTCTTCAAGGAATCTGTCAGGTAATTTGCTGCCTGAAGTCCATTTGGTCCTGTATGATTGCTGACTTCTCCATAAATACAGCGCGCCTTTAAATATGTTCCTGTCGTTAAGACAACAGCTTTTGCATAGTAAACAGCTCCTGAATATGTCTTAACACCTTTGATCTTCCCATCTTCAACAAGAATCTCTGTAACTTCGCCCTGACGAAGTATAAGATTTGGTGTATTTCCCATCACCTGTGTCATGGAAATAGAATACATCTTCTTATCTGCCTGTGCTCTTAAAGAATGCACTGCCGGCCCTTTCGATTTATTCAACATCTTAGACTGTAGATAAGTCTTATCAATATTTTTACCCATCTCACCGCCCAATGCATCAATTTCTTTTACCAGATGTCCTTTGGAACTTCCTCCAATATTGGGATTACATGGCATCAATGCAACACTATCCATGCTTACTGTAAAACAAATCGTTTCAAATCCCATTCTGGCTGCTGCAAGTGCAGCTTCGCATCCGGCATGACCTGCACCTACAACAATAATATCATATTTTTCTTCTAAATTATTCATCTTTATTTACCCATACAAAATTCTGCAAAAATCTCATTTACCAGATCTTCTCCCACAGATTCTCCTGTGATAAATCCTAAATGCTCATATGCATCCAAAAGATCAATGGAGAAGAAGTCTTCCGGCATTCCATCTTCAATACTCTGCAACACCATAGCAAGACTCTTTAAAGCTTCACTTACTTCTATTTTATGTCTCATGTTCGTCAAATAAATCTCATCATTAAAGGATACATGTCCTTCAAAGAAAATATCCTGGATCAGCTGATACAATTCTTCAATTCCAGTCTGCTCTTTGGCTGAAATCTGCACAATCTGCTCAAATCCTTTTTCTTTGAGATCTGATACCTTCACCACCTGATCAAGATCTGCTTTGTTTAATAATACGATCGTCTGCTTATCTTCAATCAGCTCCATAATCTCTTCATCATCTTTTGTTAATGGATCTGAAGTATCCACAACATATAATACAAGATCCGCTTTTGTCAACAAATCTTTTGCTTTATCCACACCGATCTTCTCAATGAGATCATTCGTATCTCTGATTCCTGCTGTGTCAATGATATTCAACGGAATCCCTTTAATCTGAATAGATTCTTCTAACGTATCTCTTGTTGTTCCTGCAATATCTGTGACGATTGCTCGTTCTTCTCCAAGTAATACATTTAACACAGATGATTTTCCAGCATTCGGTTTCCCAACGATAACTGTCTGAATTCCCTCTTTCAGAATTCTTCCATTATCAGCATTCTCCAAAAACTCATTTAACTGATTCATGATCACTTCGACTTGATCTTTCAATTCATCTGAAAATCCGTCCACACTGTAATGTTCCGGATCATCTAATGCAGATTCAATAAACGCCACACTGTGAATGATCTGTTTTCGAATCTCTGTGATCTTCTTTCCTAACGCACCCTCTAACTGCTTTAAAGATGTACTCATTGCAAATTCATTCTTTGACTGAATTAGATCCATAACTGCTTCAGCCTCAGAAAGATCGATCCTTCCATTCAAAAATGCTCTCTTTGTAAATTCTCCCGGCTCAGCTGGCGTTGCTCCTGCCTTAAATACTGCTTCCAGAACCTTCTTCATAACAACCACACCACCGTGGCAGTTAATCTCAACAACATCTTCTGCTGTATAAGAATGAGGTCCTTTCATAACTAATACAATACATTCATCTAGCAATGTGCTTTCATCATAGACATGTCCATAATGTGCCGTATATGTCTTTACATCTTTGATCTTCTTATCTTTTTTCTTCGGTTTAAATACTTTTTCAATAATATCAAGTGCCTCATCTCCACTGATCCTGATAATTCCAATCCCACTGTTAGTCATTGGAGTGGCAATTGCTGCAATCGTATTTGATTTCATATAATATACCTCAAAAAAGGGCTGCCTAAATTAAGGCAGCCCTATATCTTATTTTTTAAGCATAACAACAACTTTACGATAAGGATCCTTACCTTCGCTCTTTGTGATCACTTCTGGATCTCTCTGCAATGCAGAATGGATGATTCTACGCTCATTTGGATTCATTGGTTCTAAGTAAATAGGTTTCTTATTCTTCTTTACTTTATAAGCAATGCTTCCAGCTAATTTCTCTAAAGTCTGCTGTCTTCTTTCTCTATAATTTTCTGTATCAAGCTTGATCTTTACAAAAGAATCGCTTTCTTTATTCACATAAAGACTTATAAGATACTGCAGGGCATCCAGTGTCTGTCCATGCTTACCGATCAATGCACCCATCTTCTCTCCAGATACATTGATGTTTAATACGTTATCTCTGCGGTTGTAGTAAAGATTCAACTTTGGATCAAGTCCCATTGCTCTTAATACTTCATCTAAATACTTCTCTGTATCTTTGACGATCTGATCAATGTTTTCTGGTGTCTTATTTTTTCTTGGTTCCTTTACAGGAACTTCATCTTTCACCTTTGGACTCTTCTTAGGCTGACGATTTGATTTCTCATCGACCTTCTTTGATGGCTTTTTCTCAGCTTTTTTCTTTGGTTGTTCCTTTTCTATTGTCTGAGACTTCATAACTTCTGTCTCTTTTTCTTCTTCTTTAATTTCAATGATCACAGGTTTCTTAAATAACCCTAAAAATCCATTACTACCTGAATCGATCACTGTATACTTGAGGTCTGTACTTGGAATTCCTAACTCCATTGCAGCATTCATAACTGCATCAGATTCAGTTTTACCAGTAAATCTCTTTGCTGACATCCTTATTTACCTCCCTTGTTTTTATTGAGTGCATTTGCTTTTGAAGCAATTCCTCCTTTAGAATTTCCTGAATATTCAATATTCTGTGTTGATTTCAGGTTTGCACTCTTCTTGATATTAGAATCTGCTCCTTGCTGTCCCTGCTGTTCTGCTTGCATTCCTAACATCTTTTCATATAGAGAAGGTCCTTTTTTCTTTTTCTTCTTTGCAGCCTTCTCACGGCTCTTTTCAATAATCTTATCCATATCAGCATGATCATAATGATAATTAAAAGCGACCTGCTGGATATACTGGAATAATGCACTTGCTGACCAGTAAAGACCGATACCGATCGGTAATGAAATACACATTACAAATGACATTAAAGGCATTGTGTACATCATACTTTTTGTCATTCCTGCTCCTGGTGTGCTGTCATCCATTTGTGTTGTAGACATAGATGTCTTTGCACTTAAGAACTGGAAGATAAAAGATAATACTGGAATGATCAATAATGGTGTTAATCTAAATCCTGGTGCTGAATTTAAATCCATACCTAAGAATAAGTTTGGTTTAAATTGTACATCTCTTGCGATCTGAGGAATATAAGTATTAACTCCACGAATTACATAATACAGTGCCATGATGATCGGAAACTGAATTAATGTTGGTAAACATCCACCTGTTGGACTTGAACCATATTTTGCATAAACCTTCTGCATCTCTTCCTGCTGTTTCATCATAGATGCCTGGTCTCTTTTATTACGATATTTTTTTGTAATCTTATTAATCTCTGGCTGCATATGCTGATTGATCTTCATAGATCTCTGCTGTTTCATAGTAACAGGTAATAAGATCAATTTAGAAACCAATGTAAATAAAATAATACATAAACCGACATTATAGATTCCCATTGCAGCTAATCCATCATAGATTGCTCGAATGATCCAACCAAAAATAATTACAAACGGAGCTAAGATTCCTCCGTTACCCGTGCTCTGCTGGGCTTGTGCCAATAACATCATTTTTTGCACCTTTTTCCTTTCCTTACTTCCGGAACAGGGTCATATCCGCCTTTTGAAAATGGATTACATCTTAATATTCTAAAAATTGCCAAAAGACTTCCTTTGACAACCCCGTGTTTCTCCAATGCTTCTATGGCATATTCCGAACAAGTCGGAACATATATACATGTTCCTCTTCCCTTTAATCTCGATAAATATTTTCTGTAAAACCTGATAATGGATATTAAAATCTTCTTCAATTGTAATCAACTCTTCTTCAGATGATGCAAATCTATCAAATGTAGAAATGCACTTTCAATTGTATGGTAATTCTGTCCTTTTGCAGTTTGTCTTGCAATTACTACCATATCATATCCTGTTTTCAAATTATCCTGATTCAAACGATAGCTTTCACGAATTAAGCGTGTAGTTCTGTGTCTGACTACACTATTTCCTACTTTTTTACTTACTGATATTCCCAGACGGTTATATTCTAGATCATTCTTCCTATAATAAAGGACCAAGTACCTGTTGGCTTTGGAGTTTCCTTCATTATATACCATCTGGAATTCTCTGTTATTTCTTAATGAATGATAATTCTTCATGGTTCTCTTCCTTATTAATAGAGAAAAGAAAAGGTCACATCTCTGCGACCTAAGCTGATAATCTATTTCTTCCTTTTGCTCTTCTGCTCTTCAGAACTTTTCTTCCGTTTGCAGTGCTCATTCTTTTTCTAAAACCATGAACTTTAGATCTCTGTCTTTTCTTTGGCTGAA
>ERZ857745.4940-NODE-4940-length-11257-cov-2.613551_pt1 | contig 11257 bp, 8 predicted proteins | sample MGYA00519699_ERZ857745 | MGnify/ENA primary metagenome ERZ857745 (study PRJEB31778, sample SAMEA3449357) | human gut metagenome | biome: human gut; feature: human-associated habitat; material: faeces | place: United Kingdom | collected 2010/2012 ...
GCGAGGCCGAGCCCCGTTCCCTGCGCATTGCCGCCGCGCGTCCGGCGGAAACGCTCAAAGATGTGCGCCAGCTCCTCTTCGGGAATCCCGATCCCCTCGTCCGCGACGATAACGGTATGCCCCTCCATCGAAAGGCTGACGCGCTTCCCCGCGGGCGTAAACTTCACCGCGTTATCCAGCACGGCGAGCAGCATCTGCCGCAGCCGGGCGTAATCGCCCGTCATCAAAAGCGCGCATTGGGGCTCGCTGCAAACAAAGACAACGCCCTTCCGCTCGCACAGCGCGCCCACGCTCATCGCCACGTCGCCCAGCAGCTCGCGCACATCCACCTCGCCCATATTGAGCGAAAAGCCCGCGTTTTGCAGCCGCGAAAGCTCCAGCAGGTCAATAATCATCCGCTGCAAGCCCTTGCACTCGGCCAGCATCTGGCCGATATACGCCCGCACGTCATTCTCGCCGGAAACAACGCCGTCGCGCAGCGCTTCCAGCGAACCGCGGATGACCGTGACGGGCGTTTTGAGTTCGTGCGAGGCGTTTTGGAAAAAGTCGCTTTTCTGCCGTGCCACGGGATCGATGGTTGCCATAAGCGAGCCAACCAAATCACCGACATCAACCGCCTGGAGGCGAAGCTCTTCGCGTCCGGCTTCGATTCGCGCCATCTGCAAGATATTGTCTATCATCGCCAAAAGTGCCTGATGGTTCTGCTCGAGTTCGTCCCACATGCGAGCATCGGACGCATCAAGCGCCGCAGCGCGCTCGGCATGGTCGCGAAGCACGCCAGCAAACGACATCGATGCCGCCAAAGGCGTCTTCAGTTCATGGCTCATCATGGCGAGGAATTCGCCTTTGTATTGGTTTTCGCTGGCCAACTGGGCATTGGCCCGCTCGAGTTCGCGCTGCTGGTTCTCGAGTACTTTGTTGGCATCTTCCAGCTCGTCGGTGCGCTCGACAACTTTTTCCTCAAGCGTCGCATACGCGTTTTGGATTTTGTCGGCCATGTCATTGAAGCCCTCGGCAAGCATCCGCATTTCGCGCGTGCTCCCCTCTTCTTTCAGGCGAACCTCAAAATCGCCGCCTTCGAACGATTCCATCGCAGCGTCGATTTTGCGCACGGGCTTTGCCACCAATACTCGAAGCGCAACGGCAAACAGCATCACTATAAGCACAGCAAGCAGGGCCGAGAATGCAACTGATGCACCCTTGTTGGACTCCGCCGCCGCGACATACGAATCCATGGGAATCTCCATGCTCAAGGCACCATACAAATCCCCAACTTTCATGCCCTCCTTGGCGTAGCCCGAAGGGTCAATCTCTCCCGCTGGCTCACCATGGCAGCCTAAACACTCATCGGTTATCCTCATTGCCGACATGTATCGAAACGTTTCTCCGCCATCGCCCTGCACAACCTCGTAATGTTCATCGTCGCTATCGGGCTCATCGAATTGGGCCAATACGGCCAACTCATAAGGTTGAGGATAATCGTGATCATTGCGAGGAGTCTCACTTACGTACGAAATGCGGTAATCCGTGCTTTGGGAGAAGATGGACCCAATGGAGCGACCCGCAATGGAGCATTGCAGCCCCTTGAACTCAAAATTGCCTTTGCTGTCATAGTTGATAAGATCTTGATTGATGGTCATGAAATGCCATACGGCATCCATATTGGCAGACAAAGCTCGCGCTTGTTCAAGAAGTTCGGCCTCAGTTTGCGCTTTTGTCGCCTTCGTTTCCCACGCCAAGTTCAGGCACGTGAAGCCCACGAGAATCCCTACGAGCAGAACCCCGAACTTCAGAGTCATCGAAAATCTTTTCATTATTCCCCCATCAGCCAATTAAGCAATAATAGAGCACGCATCGCCGCAAAATGAGAAAAGGCAATCGCCAAGAGTCCGAACGCAAAAATTGTAAGAATTTAGCAACAACTTGTCGGAATCCCGCAAGGCCTTATCTAGGGTCATTACCCCGCAATACTGGGATGCTGTCTGCAACGGTTCGGTTACAACAACAAAGGGGGAACGATGCAGGGCATTAATCTGGCGAAAGATGGCATAAGCCGTCGCAATTTCGTCGCCGCGAGCACCGCCGCTGTGGCTGCGCTCGGCGCAAGCGCCGCGCTTTCCGGCTGCGGAAACAACGTAAAGACCAAAGACGAGAAGACCGAAACGCCCGCTGAAGGGGGCGAATGGAAAATGCTGCCGTGTCTGCATGGATGCGGAACGCGTTGCATGAATAAAGTTCTGATGAAAGATGGCGTCGCCATTCGTCAGAAAACCGACGACACCCACGAGGACTCCATCGAATACCCGCAACAGCGCGGATGCCTGCGTGGCCGTTCTATGATGGATTTCGAAATGGGCGTCGACCGTTTGAAGTACCCCATGAAACGCGTCAGCTGGTCGCCCGATGACCCACATGGAGAACTACGCGGTTTGGAGGGCTACCAGCGCATCAGCTGGGATGAAGCCCTTGATTACGTCGCCGAGGAGCTGCGTAAAGCGTATACGAACTATGGGCCAAAATCGATCATGGTTCCCACAAGCCTTGAAAACGGCCGCACGCAATATGGCCCGCTTCTTAATGCACTAGGCGGATACATCACCGTTTCCGACTCGATTTCCTACGGCACCTATACCGCCAACACAGACATGCTCGGCATCGCGTGGGGCGGCGAAAACTATGTCAACGATCGCCTGGACATGATTCAAAACGCCGATGTGGTGGTTTTGCTGGGACAAAACCCGGCATGGGGCGCGCAAGGCAACCCTGCCACGTTTTTCCGCGCCGCCGCCGATAACGGTGCACAGATGATTGTCGTAGGCCCCAGCTGCAACGCTACGGCCACCATGCTCGGCGCACGCTGGATTCCCACGCTTCCCGGAACAGATACAGCATTTCTGATTGGTGTATGCGGTGAGATGCTCAAACTCGACCAGCAAACCAGCGACATCATCGATTGGGACTTTCTGCATCCCTATTGCATCGGCTTCGATGAGCAGTCCATGCCCGAAAACGCCGCGACAACCGAAAACTTCAAGGGCTATCTGCAAGGCGACTACGATGGCGTGGCTAAAGACGCCGCATGGGCATCATCCATCTGCAATACGCCGGCCGAAGATATCACCTGGTTTGCCCAACAAATGACAAAGAACAACAATTGCATTCTCTCGCACGGCTATGCTGCGGCCCGTTGCGCCGGCGCTGAAGACGTACCCCAGGCGTACATGACCGTTGCCTGCATGGGTGGCCACTTCGGCAAACCAGGCAACACGTGCGGCAACTACTACGTCGACCGCCAAGGTCCGGGCAACGTGTGGATTTGCTCGGCCGGCAGCGACGGCACCGAAGACATCGACACGCCCGAGCTCGAGCCGCTGTACGACACCAAGAAATTCGATGCCATCGACCCCGACGACCTCATTCCCGGCATCGAGCTGTGGAACGCCGTAATCGAGGGGAAATACCACAGCATCGGCAGCTGCTGGGGCGGCGTGTTCAACGAGCCCGTTGAAAAAGACCTCGACATCCATGTGATTTGGGGAGGGCGCGATGGCTCAGCGCGATCGAATCCAAACGCGTCGAAAATGCCCGAGGCGATGCGCAAAGTTGACTTCGTGTGCATGGAGCATTTTGTCACCACGCCTTCCGCGCAATACGCCGACATCATTTTGCCACTCGTGTCCGACCTAGAGCTCGATACCATTTCAGGCAACACCGACAAAGATCGCGAAGTGCTCTTCGTGTACAAACACCTGCAGGAACCGGTATTCGAGGCAAAATCGGGCCAGTGGATCGCTTCCGAGATTCTCAAGCGCCTTGGCTATAACCCAGAAGACGTGTACCCGCTCTCCGAACAGCAACAGTTCTTCAACAAGATTGCGAATTCCGAGTTCTGCGACCCGGACGGAAATGCTAGCCCGCTCGTAACCATCACGCAAGACGACATCAATGCCTGGGGCGTCGAGGGAACGCCGCAGGAGGGCGTCGTAGGACTTGAAGAGATTGTCTCAAACGGCGGTTACCAATATCAGCGCTCGTTTGGCGACGCGTATACGCACATCGCCTATAAGGATTTCATCGACGACCCTGAGAACAACCCGCGCGACAGCGAATCGGGCAAGTTCGAAATCTATTGCCAAGCCAAAGCCGACCAATTCAATACCGCCTCTATGGACGGCGAGACTTACAAGCCCTACCCCACGTTCCACGATTATCGCCCGCAAGGCGATTACCCCATGACAATGTTCAACACGCATTACCCGCGCAGCGCCTGCTCCGACTTCAACAACGTCGCAACCCTGCGCGAAGTATGGTTTGCGCCCGTCACCATCAACGCGGCTGATGCGGCGGCTATCGGTATCACCGAAGGCGATCCCGTAAAAGTATCGAGTCCCTATGGCGCCATCGTGCGCACCGCAACGGTGAGCCACCTTATCGTGCCGGGCGCGGTGGACGTTCCGAACGGTTCGTGGCAACGCGTTGGCGACGACGGTATTGACTACGGCGGAAACGCGAACACCTTGTTCGCGGGCACATGCCACGGCATGGGCGTTACTGGCTACAACAACGCCCCTGTCAAAATCGAGAAATGGAATGGCGAGGCGCTTGTGCCCGATTCCGAAACTCAGTTGATCCTCGATGTACAAGAATAAGGAAAGGCACGCATCATGACCCGCTATGCTTTCTATTTTGACAGCACCCGCTGCGTGGGATGCAAAACCTGCGCCGTGGCCTGCAAGAATAAAAACGGCCTTGGCCCCATGCAATATTTCCGCCACGTCACCAGCTTCGAGACGGGCGAGTATCCCACTGCCACCTTGTACAACCTGTCCATTGGTTGCAACCATTGCGACGACCCCGCATGTGTTCGCGTGTGCCCTGTCGAATCTATGCATATCGCCGATGACGGCACGGTGCAGCACGACGATGATTTATGCATTGGCTGCCAGTCGTGTGTGAAGGCATGCCCCTACGGCGCGCCGCAATATTGCGAGGATCTGACCATCGTTCGCAAGTGCAACGCGTGCGCCGACACCCGCGACATCGACGGCGCGCCTACGTGCGTCGCTTCATGCAGTATGCGCGCCTTGGAATTTGGCGATTATGACGAGCTTATGGCAGCCCATCCCGAGGCGTTAAACAAAATAGCCCCTCTACCCGAACCCACGACCGACCCAAGCCTGCTCATCAACGCACGCGAATCGGCGCTTGCCGAAGACTTCCGCCAGCGTTTCCTGTAACGCACGACCCGCTTGCCGCGAGCCTGCGGCAAGCTGCAACAGGCGGGGCTTTTTTGAATGCCCCGCCTTCAGAGAGGTGCCCCATGCAATTCGACGAAACAACCGAAATCGTGCTCGCAAACCGAATGTTCCTCTACGGGCTTTTCGCCCGAGGCTTCCTTGCCGAGCCCGACCACGATTTCTGCGCACTCGCGGAAAGCAGCGAATGCATGGTGTACTTCACGCTCATTGACGATGGCCTTTCGCGGCAGATCGCCGAGGCATTTGAACAGTGGCGAGCGCTTTCCTCCCAACCGCTCGTCACGCTTGTTCAAGAATACAACGCCGTTTTCGTGGGACCCGGGCCGCTAAAGGCGCCCGCCTGGGAAACGGTTTGCCGCTCGGGCAAACGTACCCTCTTCCAGAAGGAGCTGCTCGCTATTCGCGCATCTTACAGTGAAGCCGGCTTCGAGGCTACAGCGCGCGCGAAGTCGCCCGACGACTTCATTGGCACTGAATTCGATTTCATGACCAAGCTTGCCATCGACGGTTTGAAAGCTTTCCAAGAGCACGACGGCGAACGATGCACAGACAGGCTAAAACAATCGCTGGATTTTCTGGAAACGCATCTCCTGCTTTGGATTGGCGCATATGCAAAGCAGGTTGAAGACGCCTATGGCAAATGCTTCTATGGCAGCTTCGCAAAACTCTCGACCCTTATCTGCGAACAAGACCGCCGCGTAGTCAAGCAGCTCCTCGCATAAGGTGAATCGATCCGGCCGCCTACCCCTCCCCCCCCCTCGCAAGCGGCCGGGCCTGAGGCAACCGATAAAGCAAAGTCATCGGAATTCATCCAGAAAACGCCAAGAGCAGCGCAATAATGCCAGAACGCGTTAAGCACTCAGAGCATTTAACACGTTCTGGCACATTCGCGCATTTAGCAATGCGTCGTTTACTTCAGAATCAGAATCACGCCGATAATCGACAGCAACACATAGGTCACCTTGATGAACGTTGCCTGGCTGATACGTTTCTGCAGCTTGTTGCCGAGCCACGTAGCCACGAGCAGAAGTGGGATAGCAATGGCGACCATGACCAGGCAATCGGGCGTGTAGTGCCCCTGGCTAAGCTGCAGCGCGGCATACACGAAATTGAGCACCATCCAAATGCACGAAAGCGTAGCGCGGAACTGGTCTTTATCTTGAAGGCGCTGGAGCGCGTAAATCGCGAGAATGGCGCCGCCCGAAACGAACATGCCCTGAATGAGGCCCGCGAGCACCAGCAGCAAAACGAGCAGCCACTTCGGCATGAACCGTTGCTGTTTGAGCACCAATCCGCGCACACCCACGACCACCACAATGGCGCCGTAAATCTTCGACAGAATGCCCAGCGGCAACACCGTGTCGAGCCAAATGCCCACAAACATGAATGGCGTCATAACCGCAAGCATAATCGCGAGCTCACGCCAGTTGATGTGCTTCCAATTTTGAATGGCGATAAGACCGCAGCCAATCATGCCGGTGGCGTTGAGCATGGCGACGCTCTCTTGCATGCCGACGGTCGCCATGCCCGCAGGCATCGCAATAATATTGCCGGCAAAACCCGTTATCGCCTGAATGGCGTAGGCGATGAAGAACACGCCCAAAAATAAACCGCGACCAACCACGAAAAACAGCCTTTCAATCTCTCATATTTGAAGCAAGCAACCTTATGCCAGCGTGTCTCATTCGGAAAACGTGGCAGTATGTCTCACAAGCGATTCGCCCAAAGGGCAAGCCCGACCAGGGAGAAGCCCGCGCTGCGGAAACGAACCGCCTCGTAAGTTTCGCACGCATTCTCGCCGCTTGCGGTTGCTAAATTGTAAACAACGAAGTCTTCGCGTCAACTCTGTACTATCGTGCGCTAAAGTATACAAAGCAATTAACCGACGCGGCACGCCACGCCGCGCATTTCGCCGAACGTTCAAGCAAAACTAGAGGGAGTGCACCCATGCGCCCTTATCAAATCAGCGTGTGCGGAGATTCCGCCATCAATATCGTTGTCGCCGATACCATCTCGGCCGAAGCAAGCGCCCTTGTGCGCAGCGCCGCCGCGCGCATTCAGGCAGCGGGCATTGCAGGCATCGAAGACATCGTTCCCACGTTTTGTGCCGTCATGGTCGCATACAACCCCGAAACTATTTCCTATGAGGAATTGGTTTCGGCCGTGCACGCCAACCTCGACGGCCTTTCCGCCGAAGGAGCCTCGGCCGGCAAGACCATCGTGATTCCCGTGTGCTACGGCGGCGAATTCGGCCCCGACCTGGAACATGTCGCGCAATTCCACGGCATCACCCCCGATGAAGTGGTGCGCTTGCACACCGAGCCCACGTACCTCATCGCGATGCTGGGCTTTCTGCCGGGCTTCGCCTACCTAAGCGGCTTGAACCCCGATTTGGAAACGCCCCGTCTCGAGGTGCCGCGCGTGCGCATCGAAGCCGGCGCTGTGGGCATTGGCGGCGCGCAAACGGGCATCTACCCCTTGCCCTCGCCCGGCGGATGGCAAATCATCGGCCGCAGCCCGCTGCGCCCCTACGACGCAGAACGCGAGCCGGCGTTTTTGTATGCCGCGGGCGATTCCATTGAATTCGAGGCCATTTCCCCCGATGAATATGCGGAAATCGAGGCCGCGCTGCAGGCTGGAACCTACGAATACCGCGTGAAGGAGGCGATGTAAATGGCGAAATTCACCGTGTGCGTGCCGGGTCTTCTGACCACCGTGCAAGACCGCGGCCGCATGGGATACGCCGCGAGCGGCTTCTCGCCTTCGGGCGTCATGGACCGCCGCGCGTTCTCGCTCGGAAACCTGCTTGTGGGCAATGCGGCGAATGCGCCGGCCATCGAATTCGCCTTCGCGGGCCCTACGCTCGAATTCGAAAACGACGCCGTCGTCGCCATTACGGGCGCCGATTTCAACCCGCGCCTCGACGAAGAGCGCGCGCCCATGTACCAGGCGTTCGTGGTGCGCGCCGGCCAGCGCCTCTCAATGCCGGCCGCCGAGCGCGGCGTATACGGATATTTGGCCATCGCCAACGGCGGCGTGGATGTGCCCCGCGTCATGGGCAGCGCTTCCACCAACCTAAAATGCGGCTTGGGCGGCTTCGAGGGGCGGCGCTTCGCGTTCGGCGACGTGGGGAACTTCCACGACACCACGCCGAACCCCTACTACGATTTCGGCCCCAACCACTACCGCAACGACCCGTTCTACCATTTCGAATACCTCACGCAGGAAATTCGCGTAGTGCCCGGTCCGCAAAGCGATTTGTTCACGAGACACGGCATTGACACGTTCTATAAGGAACGCTACCAGGTAAGCGCGCAAACCGATCGCATGGGCTGCCGCCTCGATGGCCCGCAAATCGAATCGAGCCGCAGTTCCGACATCATTTCCGACGGCATTGCGCTGGGTTCGATCCAAATTCCCGCGCAGGGCACCCCCATCGTAATGCTCGCCGATCGCCAAACCACGGGCGGCTACGCGAAAATCGCCACCGTCGCGAGCGTCGACATTCCGCTGCTCGTACAGCGCGCGACCAAGCAGTACGTGCAGTTCAAGCCCGTTTCGGTCATCGAAGCACAGCGGCTGCTCGTGGCCGAACGCGATTATTACCGCAACGTGCGCGCCAACGCGCGAGGCAGGCTCACGCTGGAAATGCCCTGCATCGAGCCGAACGACCACGCGGGCGAGCCCACCATGCCGCCGGTGGAATAAGCGGAGGATGAAACGGGCGCGGCCCGAAAAACGAGCCGCACGAACAAATCGATGCGATACGCGCGACATGCGGCTTTGGCCGAGCGCCGCGCGCAGTATACAAAACGCGACCACGGCGTATGAAGTGGCGGGCGCCGCCCCGACAAAGCGGCAGAAAGATACGCGAGGAAGCACCATGGCACAAGAACAGCTCAGCATTTCCGACATTCCCGCAAACATCACCCCGCGCGAAATGCGCCATATCATTCGCGAAGGACGCTTCAGCGGTCCTACGAGCGGCTTGTGCCCAGGCTACGCGCAGGGCAACCTCATCGTGCTGCCGAAGGAAGACGCCTATGACTTCCTGCTGTTCGCGATGCGCAACCCCAAACCCTGTCCCATTTTGGAGGTTTCAGAGGTGGGCGGCCGCTTCTTCCATACCAGCAGCGCCGACTGCGACATCGCCAACGACTTCCCGCGCTACCGCGTCTACCGCGACGGCGTGATGGTCGACGACCCCACGAGCGTCGAAGATTTGTGGCGCGACGATTTGGTCGCATTCCTCATTGGCTGCTCGTTCAGCTTCGAAAGCGAGCTCATCGAGGCCGGCATCGAGATGCGCCACAACACGCAGGGCCGCAACGTGAGCATGTATATCACGAACATCGCGTGCGAGCCGGCGGGCAAGATGTCCGGCAACATGGTCGTGAGCATGCGCCCCATCCCGTATGAGCAGGTCGTGCAGGCCGTGCAAATTTCAGGCGCCATTCCGAAGGTCCACGGCGCTCCGATTCACATCGGCGACCCCAGCGTCATCGGCATTGACGATATCTCCAAGCCCGATTTCGGCGATGCGGTCGATATTCACGAGGGCGAGGTGCCCGTGTTCTGGCCGTGCGGCGTCACCCCGCAGTCGGTCGTCATGAACGTGAAGCCGAAATTCGCCATCACCCACGCGCCCGGCTGCATGCTCATCACCGACACGAAGAACATCTCCCTGAAGTTTTAGCAACCTTGAACCGCACCTGTTAAATGCTCGTAGCGTTTAGCACAACCTGCTCGACCTGCTAAATGCTCGTAGCGTTTAGCAGGTTTATCGCAACCCGAAAGCGCCCGAGATAATTGCCAAACACAATTGGCAGGAATCGCGTCGGCAGAAACCGCGTTAACCCATCGGCGATTTTCCATCCGCAATGCCGCCCGCGACCCGCACTCCATGACGCATTCGACCTTGAACCTGTTAAATGCTACGAGCATTTAACAGGTCTCAGTGCAAAGCAAATTCCGCCCCACCACATCCGAAAGGAGCGCCTTTATGGCACGCGTAGATCTGAACAGCGATTTGGGCGAAAGCTTCGGCCGTTATTCCCTCGGTCTCGACGACCAGGTGATTCCTTTGGTCACGAGCGTGAACATCGCATGCGGAATGCACGCGGGCGACCCGTGCGTCATGCGTCGCACCGTTGCCGCCGCAGCGGCCGCCGGCACCTCGATTGGCGCGCACCCGGGATATCCCGACCTGCAGGGCTTCGGCCGCCGCGACATGGCGCTTTCCCCCGATGAAGCCTACTCATTCGTGCTGTATCAAATCTCGGCGCTTGCCGGTTTCTGCAAAGCGGAAGGCACTGCGCTCGCCCACGTGAAACCGCACGGGCAGCTTTACAATCGTGCCGCAAAAGACGCCGCCCTCGCCGAGGCAATCGCCGCCGCAGTGCACGATTTCGACCCCACGCTCGTGCTCGTAGGCCTCGCGGGCGGAAAGCTCATCGAAGCGGGGCGAGCAGCGGGCCTTGCCACCGCGCAGGAATTCTTCGCCGACCGCAATTACATGGCCGACGGCACGTTGGTGCCGCGCAAGCAGGAAAACGCCGTGATCGCCGACGAGGACTTCGCCGTAGCGCGCGTGGTGCGCGCGGTTCAAGAAGGCACCATCGAAGCGGTTGACGGCAGCACTATCGAGGTTGCCGCCGACACTATTTGCATTCACGGTGACAATGCCCACGCGCTCGAATTCGCCAAGAAAATTCGCGAAGCCCTCATGCAAGCGGACGTCGAACTGAAGCCTAGCTACGGATAAAGACAACAAGGCCACACACAGAAAAACGACCGAGGCTTGCGTCTCGGCCGTTTTTGTATTGCGGAAGATGGGCGCGAGACAAGAATGTCACGCGCCCATTCGAATAGAGCTAGTCCATCCGCTGGCAGTTCTTGCACTCGCGCTTCGCGCCGTGGGCAATCGCCTCGTCGACGGACGAGTACGTATCATAGTTATCCACCGTCCCCATTGTTCTGCACCACTGAGTGTGGTAGAC
>ERZ857745.4944-NODE-4944-length-11248-cov-2.788350_pt1 | contig 11248 bp, 14 predicted proteins | sample MGYA00519699_ERZ857745 | MGnify/ENA primary metagenome ERZ857745 (study PRJEB31778, sample SAMEA3449357) | human gut metagenome | biome: human gut; feature: human-associated habitat; material: faeces | place: United Kingdom | collected 2010/2012 ...
CCCTCTGCGAGATGAAGCGCCGCGGGATAGACCGCATGGCGATAGGCACCGACGGAGCCGCAAGCAACAATTGTCTTGATATGTTCCGCGAAATGTTCCTTGTGACTGCATTGCAGAAGTACCGCGAGAATGACGCGGCGGCGTTCCCGGCGTTTGACGTGCTGAAAATGGCATGCACCGGCGGCGCGCTTGCAATGGGACTTACAGACTGCGACATGCTGGCTCCTTGCGGTCATCGACCTCATGCAGCCGAACATGCAGCCGATACACAATATTGCGAAGAATCTCGTTTACGCGGGAACAAAGCAGAACGTAGTCATGACTATGGTCGCCGGAAAAATCCTCTACGAAAACGGAAAATTCACGACGGTTGACGCGAACGAGGTCTACGAAAGGGCTGAGAAGCTCACACGCGAGATCTGCGGATAATACAAATAAGGCAATGCGGCAAGCGTTGCCTTTTTGCTATTGACAATCTCCTTATTTTATGGTAAAATAATAATAACAGTTATTGTTTTATATAATGGAGGGGAAAAATGAATTTTTCACGGCAGAGAGAGATAATATATGAACAGGTGAGAAATTTTCCGGTGCACCCGACCGCCGAGGAAGTGTACCGCGCATTAAAAAACGACAATCCGAATCTGAGCTTGGGAACAGTATACCGCAATCTGAATCAGCTCAGCGAAGCGGGAATGCTTCTTAAAATCCCGATAGCAGACGGCTCCGACCGCTTCGACGGCAGAACCGACCGGCACTATCACATGATATGCGAGAAATGCGGCAGAGTCTTTGACGTTGAGCTTGACTGCCTTGACGCGATACCGCAGACGGTGCTTCAGTCAACGGGGCATCACATAACCCGCGTAACGCTGAATCTGAAAGGCGTTTGCGCTGAATGCTCGGCTTCAGAACAAGGCTCCGAGCAATAATTACATCAGATTTGTGAAACAATTTCCTTTAATAAAAAACGCCGCAGTGAAAATAATATAACTGCAAGGGCGAAGTGAAAACGCTTCCGCTCCTGTAAAAGATACGGAGCGGAAGTTCCGTATAATAAAAAAGGTTTTATTAAAGGAGAACAAGATTATGGCTTCTAATAAGCAGACCAAGAGCGCACTCAATTCCATGAAGATGCAGGCAGCCAGCGAGGTAGGCGTTCCGCTGAACTCCAATGGCTATAACGGCGAGCTCACTGCAAAGCAGGCAGGCTCTATCGGCGGCCAGATGGTAAAGAACATGATCGCAAGCTACACTCAGCAGAACTCTGCTCAGTAATTACGCTGAATAACGCATAAACAAATCCCTCCGCAGCAGCGGGGGGATATTGTTGTTTACAGAATGATACATATGAGACCGCCGCAGCCTTCGTTGATGATGCGCTGTATCGTCTCCTGCAGCTTCATTCTTGCGTCGGCGGGCATGCGGTAGAGCTTGTTGTGGAGCCCTTCGTTCACCAGCTCGTGAAGTGACTTTCCGAAGATGTTGCTTTCCCATATCTTTTTCGGGTTTTCCTCAAAGTCGGTCAGCAGGTATGCGATTAGCTCCTCTGACTGCTTCTCGCTGCCGACTATCGGGTTTATCTCGGTTGTGATGTTCGCGGACATCATGTGTATTGAAGGCGCGCTCGCCCGCAGCCGGACTCCGTATTTGCCGCCCTGCTTTACTATCTTCGGCTCATCGAGCTTTAGTTCGTCCATCGTTGGCATGACGATCCCGTAGCCGGTCGCCTCGACTTCCTCGAGCGCGGGCCTTTTCGGCCTCGCCTGCGCTTGCGTGTCGTTCATCTCGGTTCTCCCTCCGTCTGAGCTAATCGTCGTTGAACTCGCTGAAGTCGCTGTCGGCGGCCACGCGCTCGGCGACGCTCATGGCCCTCTTCGCGCCAGACGGGCCGGACTTACGGGCGGAGCGCGGCGCGGGCTTGCGGCGCCAGGTGTTCACGACGTTCTTCCATCGAACGATCGGCACGCCGCCCGCGCGGACCCAGCCGGTGGCCTCGTAGTAGTCGAAGAACTCATCGGGGTCGATCACGCGGTAGGCGGGATTGTCCGGGTCGGGGGCGTCATAGCCCTTCTCGTGCACGTACTTTCGGACCTGCTCGCGGGTCGGCGCCTTCGACGGGGCGGCCTTCTCCTCGGCTGCGGCCACGGCGCCGGAATCGACGAGATCGGCCCTCAGGTCGTAGAACCTCAGGCCGTTTCCGGCGGCGAGGAACTTGGGCAGCGACATGATGTAGCGGCCGTCGGTGTGCGATGCCGCGTACTCGCGGCGGTATGTGTCGTAGGCGCGGCCGATGCGCGGAAGCGTCCAGCCGTCCGCGAGGGCGCGGGCATAAGCCTCGGCGACGTCGGCGAAGACCTCCGCCTTGCCGATGGACATGCGCATGAGGGCAAGCACCTCGGCGTTGGGGACCGGGACCTCCGTCTCGAGACCGAGGCCGTCTTCCGATGCGACCTTCACGACCGTGACCGAGTCGCCCGCGGCCTTCGACACCGCCGGGTTTTCGACAGACGGCAGCGCGCCCGCGCGCCCTCTCCCACTAACATCAATAACAACATCCTTGTTAGTGTCGCAAAAATTGGTACACGGTGAAAACGTTTCCCCAGTTGGGCCCGTGTACCAATTTTTGGTACACGGTGAATCTAGTTGCAAACTAACGTTAGTTTGGTCGCCCGTGTACCAATTTTTGGTACACGGTGAATCCTGCGGGTTGTTGATAACCTCGTTTTCGACCCCCTCCCCCGGCAAGTTTTCAACAGCGCCCGCCCCAGTCGATTTCGAGTTATCGACAGGCACGAAACGGCGCTCCTTGGGGATCTCGGCATTGACCACGTAACGGTTCGAGAGGTAGCGGCCATGGCCCTGCGCGCGGCCCTGATGCACGCTGATGTAGCCGCACTCGACCAGGGTGCGGCGGTGGCGGTAGTAGGTATTGCGCGACATCGCGAGGTGGGCGCAGATCGTGTCCACAGACGGGAACAGCACGTGGGTGCCCGCGCCGGCGTGGGCGCAGAAGTAGGCGTAGACGCCCTTGGCCGACGACGACAGGCGGGTGTCCTCGGTCGCCTTGGCCGAGACGATGCCGAAGCCGCGCTCCATGAGGTCGCCGCCGAAGACGACGACCGCGCCGTCGCGGTCCAGGATCTCGAACGTCTCGTCGAGCTCGTCTCGGGTGCGGCGCGCGGGCTGTACCGATGCGTCGTGTCTCTTGGCGCTACCCACGGCACTGCACCCCCTCCTTCACGATCTCGGCGGGGATCGGGACCATGCAGAGCTCCCGGTCCCTGTCCTCGCCGTAGGGCGTCACGATATCGACGATATAGCCGCCGCGCTCGAGGGCGTCCAGCGCCTCGTCGTACTCGCGCCGCGACAGGCCGGCCTCGGCCGCCGCGATGTCGCGCGCCGGGCACTCGATCGCCACCGACATCGGGTCGCGCGCAACGATGCAGCAGAAAACCGACTTCTGCTCGAGCGTGAGGTCGCCGTCGTCGAAGATCGGGCGGATACGCCGCGCCCAGAACCTATCGCCGACCGTCATCCTCGCCGCGCCGGCCTGATTCCCGGCGGAATCTTTCCTTCCCATATGCCATCCCTCCATGGTCATCCATCGCGGGCCCGCGCCCGCATCCTGTGTCTGTATCTACCCAAATGTGCAGATGCGTAATCGCACAAATGCGCAAAAACGAAAATGTGCGGTTGCGCATATGCGCATATGCGTATGTATGCTGATGTGTGGGATGAAAAAGGCACAGGCCGTTTGGACCCGTGCCTGAATCAGCGCGCGTCGACCTTGAGGAAAGTCGATACCTTGATCTCGCTCTGCCCGCCGGCCTCGGCCCTCCTCGGACGGCCGTCGAGAAACGATGCCGCCCTCGCCTCGGCCAGCTCCCCCTCGAGCACCACGGCCACGCCGGGCGCGAGGGATGCCGCAACGGCCATGGCCGCCGGGCCGAACGCCACGCAGCGGAACCTGTGCTCGACGCGGCGCGAGCCGGCCGATTTCTCCTGGGACAGGCAGAAGCGCGCGTGCGCGGGCCCCCTGTCCGGCTCCGTGAACTCCACGGGCCCGAACACGACCCCCGACACCACGATCCTGTTGACCGTTTCCAAACCCCGACTCCTTCCTTCCCAAGCCATCCGTTTCGGAGAGTAAGCCGCCGGCAGCGGCGGCCTGGGGGTCTTTATGCCCGCTGAGGGGGAATTTCAACGCGCGGGTTGCGCGATTTACGGCAAACGAAGGCGCTTTTCTCCATAAACGGTCCATATGGAGAGAAAAACACAACTCGATTGGGGGCATTTTCGGTAGTCGCCCATGGGAATAGTCGGCTTTGGGTCGAATCTTGAGCCATGGTGCCGGGAGGTTTCCACACCCTAGAAATGAAAAAGCCCCCTGAACAGGGGGTTTGAAAATAGGAGGGGGCGATAATTGCAGCCATCGAACAGCAGGATCTTCTTACGCTGCTTTGCCATCACGCACCCCTCCTTTCATACGATACAAAAATAATCGCCGCAGGCCCGCTGAAACCAGCGAGGGCGATTGAACGCCTCGTTTCCTGGTCACGGGCGGGTGCGGTTGCTGCTAGGCGGTGTGGATGTTCTGGCGCAGCCACTCGTACATGACGGCGGTGGCGGCCTGCGCCACGTTCAGGCTGGCCACTTCGCCTTCCAGCGGAAGCTTTGCGTACATGTCGCAATGCTCGAGCACCAGGCGGGACACGCCATCGTGCTCGTTGCCCAAGACGATGGCGATCTTGCCCTTCAGGTTCGCATTCCACACCAGGTCGTCGGTGTGCTCAGTTGCGGCGCACACCCAGAAGCCCTCCTCTTGCAAGCGGTGGATGCTCTGCACGATGTTGGACACCTGCGCCACAGGCACGTGCGTGATGGCGCCCGCGGAGCTTTTGTACGTGGAGGCCTCGACGCGTGCGCTGCGCTTGTTGGGGATGATCAGGCCCGATGCGCCCACAGCCTCGCAAGAGCGGCTGATGGCGCCCAGGTTGCCCGCGTCGGTGAGGTGGTCGCACAGGACCACGAGCGCGCGGCCGTCGTGCTCCTCGGCGTAGCTGTTGGCAGCGTCGACCACCTGGCCGATGCCCACGTAGTTGAACGGCGCGGCCTCGGCCATGACGCCCTGATGGCTACCGCGAGCAGACTTCTGGTCAAGCTCGTCGCGAGGCACCTGGATGACCTTCACGCCGTTGCGCTTGGCCTTGCGCATGATGTCCTCGATCATGGGATCGCGCTTCATGTAATCGCCCATAAGGATACGGCGCATGGGCACGCCGGTACGGAACGCCTCGATGACGGGGCGCTTGCCTTCGATGTAATCAGCCATGTGATGGGCCTTTCGGTTCTGCAAGATAACGTAGATCGATTGCGCTATTGTACCAGCCGCCGCGCGCCCAGGCTTCCCACAGCGCCAATCGCCGCAAGACCCCCATGCACCGCTTAACGCATGTTGGCGGGCCAATCGCTGTTCGCGGCATCGCTGCCGCCCGATGAGCCCTTACGCGCTTCGTCATCACGGCTGGCGCCGCGGGCGATGCGCGCGCCGGCGTGCCGCTGATGCCGCTCGGAGTCGCCGCCATGCAGGAAAAGCCCCGACAGCACTTCGCCCACGCGATGCATGCCGCGGGCGATGCGCGGCGTCAGGTCGGCTTCGGAGGTTGTGCGCCAATCGAAGTACACGCTCCAATAACGCAGCGCCACCACGGCGAGCACGCATGCGATGCCAGCGAGCGCCAAGGGACATCCGAAGCGCGCCAGCACCACGTACACCGCCGCGCCGCCAAGCCCCGCGACGGCATAGTAGTTGCTGCGCTGGAACACGCCGGGCACCTCGCCGACGCAGATGTCGCGGATGGCGCCGCCGCCGACCGCCGTGATGCCGCCCATGATGACCGACAGCACCATACCCTGCTCGAAAGCAACCGCCTTCGAAGCGCCGGCCAGCGCGAACAGGCCCACCGACAACGCATCGGCCAGGAAAACCGTTGCCTCAAGATGCTTGAATATGCCGCGGAAGTAGAACACGAACGCGCAGATGAGGATGCAGGTGACGATAAGGTCGGGATGCGAGGTGAAATACACGCCCGTGCCCTGCATGAGCGTGTCGCGCAGCACGCCGCCGCCGTAACCCGTGATCAACCCGCACACCACCGTGCCAATGATGTCGAGCTTGCGGTCGCACGCGAACAGCGCGCCGGTGAGCACGCCGGCGATGACGCTGAAATAGTCGATGCTCCACGGCACCGTGAGCACCGACGTGTCGGCGAAGATCCCCTGCAGCCAAGCTTCCATGTGAACCCCTATTCAGCCCGCCGAACGTGAAAGCGGGCGCGCCAAAGGGGCGCGCCCGCTTCGCTTGCTAGCGATTATGAAACCACATAAGAAGCCAAATTACCAGGGATGACATGTTGCGGCGAGCTTGTCCTGAGGCTATTCCTCCCCTGTGCCCTTCACATCCACGTTGCCAGCCAGAACGGCACGGTAGTCGGCCAGGTTCTTCTTCAGAAGCTGGGGAATATCCAGCTCGTAAGGGCAGCGAACAGTGCAGGCGTAGCACTCGGTGCAGTCCTCGATGGCGTTCATGCGCTGCTGCCACTCTTCGCCAAGCCACCCCTTCGACGGCGCGCGGCGGATCATGAGCGACATACGGGCGCACTGGTTGATGACGATCTCCTGCGGGCACGGCATGCAGTAGCCGCAACCGCGGCAGAAATCGCCGGCAAGCTCGGCGCGCTCGGAGGCGATGAACGCGCGCATCCCTTCGTCAAGCTGCGGCGTTTCGGTCATGAACGCAAGCCACTCATCGAGCTCTTCCTCGCGCTGCACGCCCCAGATGGGCAGCACGCCCGGGAACTGGGTCATGAACGCCATGCAGGCGCGGGCGTTAGCGAGCAAGCCGCCGGCCAGGCCTTTCATGGCGATAAAGCCGACGTTGCGCTGCTCGCACAGGGCAACCAGCTCAAGCTCGCGGTCGGAGGCAAGGTAGCTGAGCGGGTACTGCAGCGTTTCGTACAGGCCGCTTTCCACGCACTCGAAGGCAACCTCGAGCTTGTGCGCCGTCACGCCGATGTGGGCAATCTTGCCCTGCTCCTTGGCCTTGAGCATGCACTCGTACATGCCGGTGCCGTCGCCTGGCTTGTAGCACTGGTCGACGCAGTGGAACTGGTATAGGTCGACATGGTCGGTGCGCAAAAGGCGCAGCGACGTTTCCAGATCTTTCCAAAACGCCTCGGGCGTGTGGGCCTGGGTTTTAGTGGCGATGGCGACCTTACCGCGCATGCCCTCGAATGCAAGGCCGACGCGCTCCTCGCTGTTGGAATACGCGCGCGCCGTGTCGAAGAACGTCATGCCGCCCTCGAACGCGCGGCGAAGCAACGCCACGGCATCCTCCTCGGAAACGCGCTGAATCGGCAGCGCCCCGAACGCATTCTGCGGCGTGACGATACCGGTAGACCCCAACGTAATGGTGCGCATGCTTAACCCCCTGTCGAAAAAAGGCCTGCCCTCCGTTGGGAGGGCAGGCCGAAAAACCTGTGGACTATTCTATTCCTTCGCCGGCTATTCCGTTCGCAACATATGCCCGAATTTATACACCGCTTCGGAAAACGCTTCGTAGTGTTCGACGCAGTGGGCATCGCTAGCGATGTAGGTGTACAAACCGGCTTCGAACAAACGCTGGGCAGGTTTGCGCTCCTTGCCCATACGCCCGCCGCGGATGAAGTCGGACGATGCCTGCAACACGCACCCACAGCTGACCAGGCGCTCCGCAATGGAGGTATCCTCCTGGATGGCCTTGTAGCGCTCGGGATGGGCGATGATCACGTCGAGCCCCATGCCCTGCAGCTCGTAGATCTCACGTTCGTATTCCTCGAAATCGCGTTTGGTGGCGTGCGTGGAAAGCTCGAGCAGCAGCGTCTTGGAATCCTGGAAGCACAGGTAGGGCGCCCAGTCCATTCCCAGCTCGCGCAGCTTGCGGATATTCACCTCGAAGCCCATGCGCATGGGGATGGGCGAACGCGGGGCCAGCTGGTTGAACGCATCCCACATGGCATCGAAATCGAAGTACGGGTCGCGGCAATGCGGCGTGCACACGATCTCGGTGATGCCGGCCTTGTACGCGGCATGGATCATGCGCACGCTCTCGCCGAGGCAGCTTGCCCCATCGTCAACGCCGGGAAGGATATGGCAATGCAGGTCAAGCACGTCGACTACCCTCTGCGAGCACCGTTGTTCTGACGTCCGTAGTTAGCGGGGTTCGCGGCGCCGCCATGCTTACCGCCGCCGCGCGGGACGTTGGGACCGAGGTTGCGGGAATCGACCTTCACCGCGGAAGAGGTGCCCTTCTCGCGCTTGCCCTGCTGGTTGTAGTAGGCGTAGTAGTACTCGGACTTCTCGACGTTGCAGTAGTTCATGACGACGCCCACCACGTTGCCGCCGGCCTTCTTCAGCTGGTCGTAGGCCTGCAGCACGGCCTGGCGCTTCGTGAAGTTCTCGCGCACCACCAGCACGGCGGCGTCGACGATGGTGGAGACCACGGCGGCATCGACGAACATGCCGACGGGCGGCGTATCGAAGATGACGTAATCGAACATCTGCTCAAGCTTATGGGCCAGCGCGGCGAAGCGCTTGGAGGCGAGGATGTCGGCGGGATTGGGGATGTGCGGCTCGGCATCGAGCAGGAACATGTTCTCGGTGTTGGTGGAGACGATGGCCTGCTGGATGGGCATGGTATCGGAGAGCACCGAGTACAGACCGCCCGTGGAGCGCACGCCGAGCATGCCGGCCAGCGTGCGATTGCGCATGTCGCACTCGACCAGGCACACGCGCATGCCCGAGGACGCGATGGCGCGGGCGACGTTGCACGTGACCGTGGACTTGCCTTCGTTGGGGATGGAGCTAGTGAACACCAGGGAACGGATGGGGTTATCGACGCTCATGAAGCGGATGTTGGCCATCAGGGTCTTCGCGGCGTTCTGCATCTCCATATCGTCGCCGCCTTTAGGTTTGCGAGCCATAGCTTATTTACCTCCCTTGAGAGCAGGCATGCGGCCGATGACGGGCAGGCCCAGCAGGTCTTCGATCTCGTCGGCGTTGCGCACCTTCGTGTTGAGCATATCGGACACCACAACGATGGCGATGGCGACGAACAAGCCGGCGAGCAGCGCGACGGCGATGTACATGGGACGATTGGGGCCGGAGGGCGTCGTGGGGGCCGTGGCCTGATCGATGACATTGACCGACTGGACGTCCATGACCTGCTGCGCCACCTTCGACACGTTGGACGCCATCTCGTTGGCGATAGCGGCGGAGGTGTCGGGGTCGCTGCCGGTGACGGAGAGCGTGATGACGCGCGAGGTGGTCTCGCTGGTGACCTTGGTGGAGTACCCCTTCAGCGACTCGAGGTGCAGGTCCTTTGCGGTGTCGGCCTCGATGCGGTCGCTCTTGAGCAGCGTGGACACGTCGTTGGCCATCATCTGGCTGGCGTTGAGGTTGGAGTAGTTCGCAGCATTGTCGGAGTTTGCCGAAGTTTGCTTGGCAAGCACGTACATGCTGGTGGAAGCCGTGTAGGTGTTGGCCATGAAAGCGTAGCTGTACACGCCCATGGCCAGGGCGCACACGATCGGAAGCAAGATGACGAGCTTCAGATGCTTGCGCATAAGCTGAAGCAGCTCGAGCAATGTCATGAATAAACCTCTCAAGTCTCGGGGCAATAGCCTTACCATTATACCCCGCAATGGAGGGGCGGGTACAAAGTTGCTCCACTTCAGCAGAAAAGACCGAAAGCCGTGGAGATTCGTGCACAATCGCGGTCTTTTCGGGCTCAAGCGCTTCCCTTTTGTGAAAACACCATCATAATAAGCGGGTTGCTTCTCACGAAATTCTTTCTAAATCTTCTTTTCGCGCGCTCTTACACGCACCGCGCAAGGCATATAGAAAGCGGCTCGCGTCAAGCGCAAGCACGCCGCCTGGGGCGGGTGCGATGAATTGGTACATAGGTTGCAAGCGCTTGACTGAAACCGATGCCGCCCGTTTCCGGACGCCTTGGTTTGCTGCGCGCTGCTTCCGCGAAGAGAAACGGATCTTACATGACCGCATTTGCAGAACTGGGCCTGTCCGAGGCAGCCCTCGCCGCCGTCGAGCGCATGGGCTACGACTCCCCCACGCCGGTTCAGGAGCAGTCCATCCCCTACATCCTGGAAGGCCGCGACGTCATCGCCGCCGCCTCCACCGGCACCGGCAAGACCGCAGCGTTCCTGCTGCCCACGCTGTCCACGCTCGAGCGCACGAAGGGCCGCGGCCGCGCCCCACGCGTGTGCGTCGTCAGCCCCACGCGCGAGCTGGCTCAGCAGATCAGCCGCACGTGCATGCAGATCTCCCGTAAAACCGGCCACTTCGTGACCACCGTGTACGGCGGCACGCCCTACGGCCCGCAGATCCGCGAGCTGCGCGGCGGCACCGACGTGCTCATCGCCACTCCCGGCCGCCTGAACGACCTGATGGACCGCGGCGTGGTCGACCTGTCCGAGACCAAGGTGCTCGTGCTCGACGAGGCTGACCGCATGCTTGACATGGGCTTTCTGCCCGACGTCACCAAGATTGTGGAGCACACGCCGGCCGAGCGCCAGACGCTGCTGTTCTCCGCGACCATCGACAGCTCCATCCAGAAGAACCTGGGCAACCTGCTGAAGGACCCGGCCATCATCGAGATCGCCCGCAACGGCGAGACCGCTGCCACCGTGGCCCAGTACATCATGCCCATCGCCAACCGCAAGAAGCAGGAGCTTCTGGAAGCGGTGCTCAACGACAAGGGCCACGAGCGCGTCATCGTGTTCGCCCGCACCAAGAACCGCACCGAGGAGTGCGCCGAAGCGCTTGAGGCCGCCGGTTTCCACGCCGAGTCCATCCACTCCGACAAGACCCAGGGCCGCCGCCGTCGCGCCCTTGAGAACTTCCGTCGCGGCAAGACCGACATCCTGGTGGCCACCGACGTGCTGGCGCGCGGCATCGACGTGCCCGAGGTGAACTACGTCATCAACTTCGACCTGCCCGACATGGCCGAGGACTACGTGCACCGCATCGGCCGCACGGGCCGTGCCGGCGAGGAGGGCTTCGCCATCTCCTTCGTCACGCGCGAGACCATGAAGACGCTCAAGGAGATCGAGAAGCTCATCGGCAAGGATATCCCCTTCACCACCATCGAGGGCTACGAGACCGACCCGTCGGTGCTGGAGAAGCCCAA
>ERZ857745.4947-NODE-4947-length-11237-cov-20.701037_pt1 | contig 11237 bp, 10 predicted proteins | sample MGYA00519699_ERZ857745 | MGnify/ENA primary metagenome ERZ857745 (study PRJEB31778, sample SAMEA3449357) | human gut metagenome | biome: human gut; feature: human-associated habitat; material: faeces | place: United Kingdom | collected 2010/2012 ...
TGATGCCGAGAGCGAGTACGTGGGCGACTTCATGGGCGCGTTCTCCAACGCTTCCTCCGGCGCCGGCCTGGCCATCGGCTCCATGCTGGCTCTGGTGTTCACGTTCATCTACTTCTGGCTGCGCGGCTCCATCGGCTTCGAGAAGTCCTTCGAGTCCGTGCCCAACGGCTTCATCCAGATGATCTCCCCCATCCTGATCCTGACCTTCGCGTGGACGCTGTGCGGTCTGACCCGCTACGGCATGTACTCTGCCGACTTCGTCGTCAACGCCATGTCCGGCGCCGGCGATCTGGCCAAGTTCCTGCCCGCTGTGATCTTCATCATCGGCGCTGCCATCGGCTTTGCCACCGGTACCTCCTGGGGCACCATCGGCATCATGGCTCCCATCGTTGTCCAGGTGTTTGACTATAACACCCAGCCCATCCTGTGCACCATCGGTCTGGCGGCGGCCTGCTCCGGCGGCGTTATGGGCGACCACTGCTCCCCCATCTCCGATACCACCATCATGGCTTCTGCCGGTGCGCACTGCTACCACCTGAACCACGTGTTCACCCAGATCCCCTATGCTCTGACTGTGGCCGGTGTGACCTTCGTCAGCTTCATTCTGGCCGGTCTGATCCAGAACGTGGTCATCTGCCTGGTCATTGCCTGCATCCTGATGGTCGCCACTCTGCTGGTCATCCGTGCCATCGTTGCCAAGAAGCACGCTGGCATCTTCCAGGAAATGGCTGAGGCCAACAAGGCTATGGCTGCCAAGTAAGACATCCGTACATCAAAAAAAGAAAGCCCTGCGGGGCTTTCTTTTTTTGCCCGGGGCAAACAAGCAGGGGAAATTTTGCGAAAAGGTGTGACAAACTGCCGGACTTGTGATACAATATTGCTATTGTATTTCTACCATCGATTGACAAGGGCAGACACGGTTTTGACGGGCAGAAATGCGCCCATACTGCGTCAAGCCCCTTGACAATACGGCAAGTATTCTCTGCGGGTCTTTTCTTGTCTGGACACATTTCTGCTCCGACAAAACTGCTCCGCACCTTCCAGCGATGTATTTTCGAGTGATTTTTGCTTTTTGAGACGCAGGCTTGCTGGCGCAAGCCAAGGCGAAAAGGGCAAAAAGCGCCGGAAAGACACGCTGTCAGGCGTGTTTGCCCTTGTCAATCGATGGTGTTGAAATTAAATTTAATTCGTATGGAACATAAACAGGAGGTGTCGCTGTGCGGCAGTATCCCCAATTGGAATTTGATCTGGCACTTCTGCGGAGCAACGCGGACGCCGTGATCTCCCGCTGCCGCGGAATGGGCATCCGCGTGTGCGGCGTGGTAAAGGGTGTGGACGGCTTGCCGGAGGCGGCGCGTGTGCTGCGCGCCGCCGGAGCGGAGGAGCTGGGCACCAGCCGACTGGAGCAGGTGGCCAAGTGCCGCGCCGCCGGGGTGCCGGGACCGTGGCTGCTGATCCGTATTCCCGGACTGACGGAGCTGCCCGACGTGGTGGCACTGTGCGAGACGTCTCTGCAAAGCGAGTGGCCTACGCTGCTGGCGCTGGAGGAGGAGTGCCTCCGGCAGAACAAGACCCACCGCGTTATCGTCATGACCGATCTGGGCGACCTGCGGGAGGGCTTCTGGGATAAAAAGGAGCTTGTGGACGTGTGCGAGCGCGTGGAGCGCGACCTGCCCCATGTGCATCTGGCGGGTATCGGCGTCAATCTGACCTGCTATGGCTCCACCAAGCCCACGCCGGAGAAGATGAACGAGCTTGTGGGGCTGGCGCGGCAGGTGGAGCAGCGCATCGGGCGGAAGCTGGAGATCGTCTCCGGCGGTGCCACCAGCTCCTTCACGCTGGTACACTGGGGAACCATGCCCGCTGGGGTGAACCACCTGCGTATCGGGGAGGCCATCCTGTTGGGCAAGGACTTGCAGGTGGATTGGGGCATCCGCGACATGGACTATCTGCGCATGGACGCGCTGACGCTCCGCGCCGAGGTGGTGGAGGTCAAGGACAAGCCCACCTATCCCATCGGGGAATTCGCCATCGACGCCTTTGGCCGCAAGCCCGTCTACGAGGATCGGGGCATCCGCCGCCGGGCGATCCTGACGCTGGGACGCGCCGACGTGGGCGAGCTGGAGAGCCTGATCCCCCGGGAGCCGGGGCTGACGGTCATCGGCGGCTCCTCCGACCACTGCATCGTGGATGTGGAGGACTGCCCCCGGCGCTTGCAGGTGGGCGACATTGTGGAATTCTCGCTGTGCTACAGCCACATGCTGTACGCCACGGCGCGAAGCGATATGCGCATCATATTCAAAAACCAGTCTGCACAGGAGGAGTAAGGGAGAAAATGGGAGATTTCGGTATTTTGATCATCGGTGTAGTCGATACGTTTTTTGCGTTCTTCGTGGTGGCACCCATGATGCTGCAGGCGGCCAGCCTGTTCGGTGTCCAGAAGCAGTTCGCCAAGGCCATGGTGCAGGAGGGCGTGGTGACGCAGGAGGCCGTGGATCGCATCCACCCCAAAAAGCAGATCGCCGGTGTGGTGATCTCGCTGCTGCTGCTGGCGGTGCTGGCGTATACCTGCACCAAGTCCGAGCCGTGGGGCTACATCTGCGGCGGCGTGGGTCTGGTGGCCGGTATGCTGAAGTATCGCGCGCTGGTGCAGTACAACAGCGAGACGGTGAAGCGCTTCAAGAACACCTACAAGGACGAGATGGACGTGAAAAAGTTCAACAAGTTCGTGGAAACGCACTTTTAAGCGAATAAAAACGCGGCACATCGTGCCGCGGTTTTATTCGCTTTTTTCGATGGTGCCGCCGCCCAGCACCACGTCGCCGTCGTACAGTACCACGGCCTGTCCCGGCGTGATGGCGCGCTGGGGCTGGTCGAACACCACCCGCAGCCCGCTGTCCGGCAGGGAATAGGCGGTGCAGGGCGCCTCCGTCTGGCTGTACCGGGTCCTGGCGGCGCAGCGCACCGGCTGGGCGGGCGTCTCGCCGCTGATCCAGTTCACATGGGAGGCCAGCAGGGAGGAGGCGTACAGCTCCGCGTCGTCGCCCAGCAGGATGGTGTTGTCCGCGCCGTTCTTGGACAGCACGTACACATGCTTCCCGGCGGCTACGCCCAGCCCCTTCCGCTGGCCGGCGGTGTAGCAGGGAAGCCCCTTGTGCCGCCCCAGAACGCGTCCGTCCCTGTCCACAAAGTCGCCGGGCGTCAGCGGCAGACCCTCCCGCCGCAGAAAGCCCACATAGTCTCCGTCCGGCACGAAGCAGATATCCTGGCTGTCGCCCTTGTCGGCGTTGTCCAGCCCGGCCTGCCGCGCCTTGTCCCGGATGGCGGGCTTGTCGTAGTCGCCCACCGGCAGCAGCAGGTGCGCCAGCTGCCGCTGGGTCAGCTGATAGAGCACATAGCTCTGATCCTTGCGCCGCTCCGCGCCCCGCAGCAGCCGGTATTTTCCGCTGGCCGCATCAAAGTCCACCCGCGCATAGTGGCCGGTGGCGATATAGTCGTAGCCCAGCGTCAGCGCCCTGTCCAGCAGCGCGCCGAATTTCAGCTCCCGGTTGCAGTCGATGCAGGGGTTGGGCGTGCGGCCTGCGCCGTACTCCGCCACGAATTTGTCCATGACGCAGCGCCGGAACCGCGCCGTCTCGTTGAACACATAAAAGCGCATACCCAGCCGGGTGGCCGCCTGCCGCGCGTCCTCCGCATCGTCGGCGGAGCAGCAGCGGCTGTCCTCGTTGGGCGCCAGCTTCAGCATGGCTCCGTCGCACTGATAGCCCTGCTGCACCAGCAGCGCGGCGGCGGCAGAGCTGTCCACGCCGCCGGACATGGCCACCAGCACCTTTTTCTTTTCGCTCATAGTGATCGCTCCGAATAAAACATGCAAAATGTGGAAAGGATACCATCGATCAACAGGCTTGCCCTTGTCAATCGATGGTACAGGGCGGAAGGAGTCGTCCCTCCGCCCGGAATGTCATTGGTCAAGCTGCTTGATGAGATACGCCTCCGCCGGCAGTGCGCCCGCCAGCTCCACCAGCGCCCGCTGGAAGCCGCCGTGGTACTCGATGGCTGGCTCGTGGAGCACGGCGGATGTCCGCTCCGCCGGCAGCGCCAGCGTTACGGTGGTGCCGGTGCCCTCCTTGCTGTCCAGCAGCATCTGGCCGCCGTGGAGCTTCATCACCTGATGCACCACCGGCAGGCCGATGCCCAGTCCGCCGGTGAGATACTCCGGCGTTGCGGGGCGCAGATGCCATGTCCGCAGCATGTCCTGCTGCTCCGGCGGTATGCCCCGGCCATTGTCCGTCACCTTGATGAGCACATGGGCGCGCTGCGCCAGCAGCGTCACCGTCACCCGGCCACCCTTGCCGCAGGCGGCCAGCGCATTGGACAGCAGGTGCCATACGGCCTGCTCCAGCCAGCGCTTGTTCACCGCGGTGATGACGTAGCGCTCGCTGCACAGCAGCTCCAGCGTTACGCCCTTCAGCTCGAAGGGTACCTGGCATTCCCGGATGATCTCATCCAGCCATACCAGCAGATCCAGATTTTCCCGGGGCAGCGGCTCCTCGCGCCCCAGCAGCTCCACGGACTCCAGATCCTTGGCCAGCCGCAAAAGCTGATAATAGCTGCGGTAGAGCACCGCAGCGTTCCTGTCCAGCTCCGGGTCGTTTTCCCGCTCCTCCGGCGTGGCCAGCCTCCGGGCGCCGAAGTAAATGCCGCCCAAGGCCGTGCGCAGCTGCATGGCGGCCAGAGGCAATCTCTCAAACAGCAGCTTCTCCCGCTGGGTCAGTTCCTCCATGCCGTCGCCTCCTTCCACGGTCAGCATGCCAGCCTTTCGCCGCCGCCAACCGTGCCAACTGTCCCCTGTGTAGCCACATCATACCAAACAAAGCGTAAAAATACAAGCAATTTGTCAAATTTCCGTGAAAATTAAAAAGTTTTGAAAAAAGGCTTGCATTTTGCTGTGAAAGTGCATATAATTCTAAACATACCATACATTTAGGATATTCCATCAGAGAGGAAGATGTTTTATGAGTATTAAAGTCGGTATCAACGGGTTTGGCCGTATCGGTCGTATGGTCATGCGCTGCTGCATGGATCACCCCAACATCGAGATCGTGGGCATCAATGATCTCTGCCCCGCCGATTATCTGGCGTATATGCTGAAGTTCGATACCATGCACGGTAAGTTCAAGGGCACCGTCTCCGCCGAGGGCAGCAACATCGTGGTCAATGGCAAGTCCATCCCCGTGTTCGCCGAGCGCGACCCCGCCAACCTGCCCTGGGCCAAGGTGGGCGCTGAGTACGTCATCGAGTCCACCGGTCTGTTCCTGACCAAGGAGAAGGCCGCCGGTCATATCGCCGCCGGCGCCAAGCACGTGATCATGTCCGCGCCCTCCAAGGACGACACCCCCATGTTCGTCTGCGGCGTCAACGAGAACACCTACACCAGCGACATGCAGTTCGTGTCCAACGCCAGCTGCACCACCAACTGCCTGGCTCCCATCGCCAAGGTGCTGCACGATAACTTCGGCATCGCCGACGGCCTGATGACCACCGTACACTCCACCACCGCCACCCAGAAGACCGTGGACGGCGTGTCCCTGAAGGACTGGCGCGGCGGCCGCGCGGCCTCCGGCAACATCATCCCCAGCTCCACCGGCGCTGCCAAGGCTGTGGGCAAGGTCATCCCGTCCCTGAACGGTAAGCTGACCGGTATGTCCATGCGCGTTCCCACGCTGGATGTGTCCGTGGTGGATCTGACCGTGAATCTCAGCAAGCCCGCCTCCTATGCGGACATCTGCGCCGCCATGAAGAAGGCCAGCGAGAATGAGCTGAAGGGTATTCTGGCCTACACCGACGAGGACGTTGTCTCCTCCGATTTCCTGGGCGACACCCACACCTCCATCTTTGATGCCAAGGCCGGCATCGCCCTGACCGACACCTTTGTGAAGGTGGTCAGCTGGTACGATAACGAGATGGGCTACTCCGACAAGGTGCTGTGCCTGATCGAGCACATGTACAGCGTCGACCACAAGTAATTTCGCTTACTACCGAAAGGTTTTCCTTCTTTTTGTTCCGCAAACAGCGCCGCATCAGCGGCGCTGTTTGCGTACCGCCCTGCGAGGTGGGGGAAAACCGACAGGGTGATAAAAAATTTTTGTGACCCCCTACCATTCCGCCGGATCGTATGGTACAATAGGTACAACTTACCGCAAGGGAAAGGAACCCGATCATGGAACAGAACCCGATTCTACATACCACGCTGTCGCTGGACAGCGATATTCCTCTGTACGCACAGCTGGTGGGCATCATCAAGCGCAACATCTCCACCGGCGTTCTGGCGGTGGGGGCGCTGCTGCCCAGTGAGGCGGAGCTGTGCCGCTGTCTGAGCATCAGCCGCAACACCGTACGTCAGGCCATCGGCGAACTGGAGGACGAGGGACTGGTGGTGCGCAAGCGCGGACGCGGCACCTTCGTGGCCGACCCCGCTACCAACCGCCGGGGCGTTCGCTACTCCTTCACCACGGAGGTGTCCTCCATGGGCAAGGTGCCCTCCTCCACGCTGGTGGACTTCGCGGTGGAGGTTCCCGGCGCCGCTATATGCAAGAAGATGGAGCTGCGGGAGGGCACGCCGGTGTACTGCTTCACCCGTGTCCGCAACGTGGACGGCGAGCCGCTGATCCTGGAGACCAGCTACTACCCCCAGTATATCTACCCGAACCTGACCCGCGACATGCTCCAGACCCACAGCTTTTACAGCCTGCTGTACCATGTGGGCATCGTCCCCTTTGCCGCCGACGAGAGCTATGAGGCGGTGATTTTGGACGACCACCGTTCTATGCTGCTGGGCGTGGAGCCGGGCAGCTGCGCCTTCTTCCACCAGCGGCTCACCCGCACGGAGGACGGGCGCATTTACGAGTATACCCGCAGCTACATCCGCGGCGACCGCGTCCGGCTGGATGTACACATGCAGAAAAGCGGCATGAGCTTTGTGCGCACCATTGATTGATATAAAAAAGAACGTCCCCGTGGGGACGTTCTTTTTTTGTGTCACAGCGCCGCGGCGCCGATGATGCCCGCTTCGTTGCCCAGCCGGGCGGCCTCGATCACCGGCGGAAGCCTGTCGTGACCGCCGAAGCAATTGGCTGCCACATACTCCCGCACGGGAGAGAGCAGCCGCTCTCCCTGACGGCTGATGCCGCCGCCGATGAGCACCATCTCCGGCCCCAGAATGTTCACCAGATCGGTGACGCCTGCGGCCACATAGACGTAATACTGCGCCAGCACCACCTGCGCCGTCTCATCGCCGCCGTCCGCCGAGTCAAACACGTCCTTGGCGGTGAGAGCGTCGCCGCAGCGCGCCAGAAGGGACTCCGGATGCGCCAGAGCTGCCCGCCGTCCCTGCCGGATCAGGGCAGTGGCGGAGGCATAGGCCTCCCAGCAGCCTTTACGTCCGCAGGTGCACGGCTCGCCGTCCAGCACCAGTATGGCGTGTCCCGCCTCGGCACCGGTGCCGCCTACGCCCTCCAGCAGCTTGCCGTCGGACACGATGCCCACGCCCACGCCGGTGCCCAGCGTCACCAGCACCATATTGCGGCAGCCCACGGCGGCGCCCGCCACCGTCTCTGCCAGCGCCGCGCAGTTGGCATCGTTGCTGAGCCGGCAGGGAAGCCCCAGCCGCGCCGTCACCATGTCGCACACGGGTACGTTGAACCAACCCAGATTGTACGCCCGCACCACCACGCCGCGGCTGCCGTCGCAGGTGCCGGGGGAGCCGATGCCGATGCTGGCGCAGTGCGCCGCCGTGATGCCCGCCTTGGCCATGGCCAGCTCCGCCGCCCGGCAGATGTCCGCCACCACCGCCTCCGCGCTGCGCTCCGCGCCGGTGGGTACGCTGACCTCCGCCACGATGTGCTGCGATTCATCCACCACACCGGCGGCAATATTGGTGCCGCCCAGATCAATGCCGATACGATACATGTGCTACCTCCTGTTAAAACGGGGCGGGCTTACGCCCGCCCCGTGTGCTCAGAACTCTCAGATATGGGTCACGAAGTCGGTGTTCACCGCCACAGGCCGCGCAATGTCGGACGAGCGGATGCTGCCGAAAATGGTGCGCATGGTGGTCAGCGCCTCCTTGCCGGACACCTCCGGATCACGGTCATGTACCAGCGCGTCCACGAACTCGTCGATGACGCCGGACTTTTCGGAGGTGGTGTCGAAGGCGAAGCTGGTGCGGTTGCCCTCCAGATCGCTGACGATGATGGGCGCAGAGGGCTCGCTGTAGATCATCATCAGACCCTTGGTGCCGTAGAGCACGGTGGACTGGCACTCGTGGCCGTACACCGTCCAGCTGGCCGCCATGGTGCCCAGCGCGCCGCCGGACATCTTCAGGATGCATAGGGCGTTGTCGTCCACGCTGATGAGCTTGCCCTCTGCGTCGCGCTTGTTCAGCGTGACCACCTTGGCGGTGGTTTCGATGACCTTCTGCCCCAGCAGGTACTGGATCAGATCCACCTTGTGGATGCCCATGTCGGACAGGGCGCCCATGGCCGCCTTGTTCTTGTCGAAGAACCAGGCGTCACGATCCTCTGACCAGCCCTCCGGCCCGGAGTTGCCGTATACGCTGCGGAAGGTGATCACATCGCCGATGATGCCGCTGTCCAGCAGCTGCTTGGCCTTGCGGTGCACCGGATCGAAGCGCATGTTGTGCCCCACCATCAGGTGGCGGCTGTTGCGCTCGGCAGCGGCCACCATGGACTCGCACTCCGCCAGCGTGATGGCCATGGGCTTTTCCACCAGCACATGCTTGCCCGCATACAGCGCCGCCGTGCAGATCTCCGCATGGCTGCGGTTCTCCACGCATATAGATACCGCGTCCACGTTGGGATCGTCCACCAGCTCATAGAAGCTGTTGTAGACCTTCCCGCCGTATTTTGCGGCCATGTCCTGGGCGCGGGTCATGTTCTTGTCGTAGAACGCCACGATCTCGGCGTTGGGGTTGGCTGCATACTCAGGCAGATGGCGCACCTGTGCGATCTTGCCGCAGCCGATGATACCGACTCGGATCATAAAAAGCGAACCTCCTCTGTCCGTCCTCAAATCGCCGCGCATATCCGGCGGCGCTTTCTTACGGGACTATTGTACCAAAAGAAAACCGTTCTGAAAAGACCTTTTTGCAAACTTTGCAAAAATTTTCACAAAATCTCGGCGGCCACCGTCAGGGCGCAGCCGTTTTTCTCCATATAGTCCAGCGCCACGCGCTCCGGCAGGGCAAAACGGCTCAGCTTCAGCAGAGGCCCTTTGCCCGTCAGCTTGAACAGCGCTTCCTTGGCCGTCCAGATCTCCCAGAAGCGGCGGCAGTCGCCGTCGTCGCCGGGGCGGATGCAGGCCATCTCCTGCTGGCTGCACACCCGGCGCATGAACTTCTCCTGCGCCGAGCGCACCACCTCCACGTCCACGCCCACCGGCGCGTCCGCCGTGACGCACACCGCCCACGCACCGGAATGGCTCACGGACACGTAGACGCCCTCTCGTTCCACAGAGGGCTTGCCCAGCTCGTCCCAGCTGAGGGGGACATCCTTCTCCGGGCAGCCCAGCCGCGCCGCCAGCATCTGCCGCGCCAGCAGCTCCCCGGCGATGGTGCGATTTCTGTCGTCCTCACCGGCGATGTCGGCCACCCGCCGCCGCCGCGTCTCGTCCATCATGCCCATCACGGCCAGCGCCGCGTCCTCCGTCAGCTCCCGGATGTCATACCACTGCAATTCCATAGTATCCCGCGCCTCCCGCGTTTTGATTTTCAACCCCTATTGTACCATATTCCGCACCGCCGCGCCACTTATTTTTGCAGGTCTTGCAATTTGTCTGAAAAAGGCGTACACTGTCACTGTTATGTGTTGGAACAGGAGGTTCCCTATGGTTTCTATCGTGGAAGTAACGACAAAGGCGCAGCTGCGGAAATTTGTGGACTACCCCAACCGGCTGTATGAGGGCGTGCCCCAGTTCGTCCCCGCCACCTACGACGACGATCTGTCCGACTGGGATCGCAGCAAGAACCCGGCCTTCGAGTATTGCGACGCCCGGTGCTGGCTGGCGGAGCGGGACGGCGATATCGTGGGGCGCATCGGCGCTATCTATTCCCGCAAGGCCAACGACAAATGGGGCGCCAACCGCCTGCGCTTCACGCAGGTGGACTTTATCGACGACCGGGAGGTGTCTGCCGCCCTGTTCGCCGTGGTGGAGGACTGGGCGCGGCAGCTGGGCTGCACCGCCGTTCACGGGCCGCTGGGCTTTACCGACATGGATCGGGAGGGCATGCTGGTGGAGGGCTTCGACCGCCGCAGCTGCTTCTTTACATACTATAACTACCCCTACTACATCGACCACATGACTGCGCTGGGCTACGGCAAGGACGTGGACTGGATCGAGGAGCTGATCACCGTCCCCACGGACGAGGCCACCATCCAGCGCTGGGAGAAGATCTCCGATTTTGTCCTCAAGCGACACCATCTGCACATCCATGAGGCGAAGAACCGCCTGGCCTATCTGCCGCTGCTGAAGCCGTTTTTCGAGCTGGTGAACGTGGCCTACGCGCCGCTGTACGGCACGGTGGAGCTGGGCGAGCGGCAGATACGGAAGTATTCCGCCAAGTTCGCGCCGCTGATCAACCCGAACACCACCTGCTTCGTCATGGACGAGAAGAACCGGCTGGTGGCCTTCGGCGTGGGCGCACCCAGCCTGGCTGCCGCTTTGCAGAAGAACCGCGGGCGGCTCATGCCCACCGGCTGGATGGACGTGCTGAAGGCGTTCCGGAAGAACGACACCGTGGATCTGCTGCTGATCGCCGTCCATCCGGACTATCAGAAGAAGGGCGTCAACGCCGTTATCCTCAGCAAGGCCATGAAGGGCTGCCACAAGCTGGGTATCAAGCAGGCGGAGACGGGCCCCATGCTGGAGCTGAACGACAAGGTGCAGTCCCAGTGGAAGGACTTCCAGACGGAGCAGCACAAGCGCCGCCGCTGCTTTATCAAGGAGCTGTAAATAAAAAGAACCGCCGGAAGGCGGTTCTTTTTTGCTATTTTAATACGCCACGCCCCAGTAGATGTCCGTGGTGGCGGGCTTGCCGCACATGACGCACTTTCCCTCGGTGCCGGACTGCTTCAGCGGCATGCAGCGGCTGGACACGCCGGCCTTTTCCTTCATGGCCAGCTCGCACTCCAGGCTGCCGCACCACTTGGTACGGGCGAAGC
>ERZ857745.4954-NODE-4954-length-11232-cov-5.225552_pt1 | contig 11232 bp, 9 predicted proteins | sample MGYA00519699_ERZ857745 | MGnify/ENA primary metagenome ERZ857745 (study PRJEB31778, sample SAMEA3449357) | human gut metagenome | biome: human gut; feature: human-associated habitat; material: faeces | place: United Kingdom | collected 2010/2012 ...
AACATCTGTATCATTAAAGAATTCTGCCAGAGTAATACCAAAGGTCTGGCATATAGTTTCAAGTTTGTCTATTCACGTTCTTCCCGTAAAGAGGTTATTTCTTCTAATATATCAAACAATTTCGCAACTCCTTAATTCCATATTACGTTAAGAATATTGTTGACTCTAATGCCGAAAAATATAGACATAAGAAAAGATAAAATGATATAATTAGTTTATTATAACAGATTAATATGTTTGTTGAGAAAACAAGGATAATTATTATTTGAGAAGGTGAAGAAAGATGAAGGAATATGAATTATGGCTGGATGAATCCGGTGAGTTCAAAAACGACAGGGAAGAGATAAAAAAAATAAATTATAATCCATCACTTATTGGGGGAATTCTATTTAATAAAAAGGATTTTTCAGAAAATCAGGCTCAGAAATTGATTGGTGAAGAAAGGATTCACAGTAATAAAGAAAATTTAAATGTTGTTTTTGAAAAATTCAAAGAGATTGCAGAAAGAGCAGTTACGCTGGTTGAAATCAGTAATGATGAATGTATATCTGTAATAGACTCAAACCTTACTTATCAAAACATTATGGCCGAAGGCTTAATTCAGGTTTTGAGTAAACTTAAAGAGAGTAATGGAAATAGAAATATCAAATTGAATATATTAATTGCCCAGAGAGGTGATTGTACGGAGGAAAACAAAAATAATAAAGTTGTGACTCCTGAGCAGTATAAAGCACGTATCATTGAAAGAATGATCCTTGAGGGGTATAAGAAAGATATTTCTGAGTCATTATGGGAAATTAATATTGCCGATGCCAGATCAGATCAAAGGCTTATGATTGCTGATATCATCTGCAATTCATTCCTTACCAGAAATACTAAATTTAGGGGAGATAAGGGCGATTATATTAATGCAATCCATGATGATGAAAATAGAACATGGAGATTTTCTGTTTTTGAACATTCTCTGGAAACAACAATTAACCAATTACTGCTTGAGGGACGTCTTGGAGAAGCAGTAATTGCTCTTTGTCAGAGCCAAAATAAACAATATATCATGAAAAAAATGAGCGATATTTCAAGCTTCATGGAAAACAGGGGATATGAGGACATACACCTTCAGTTTATGATTATTTCCTCCAGAATTACTCATTATACAAAAATAGAAAGAAAATATTCGGAATGTCTTGCCTTATTAGATAACATGCTCAAATATTGGATCCCTGTAGTGAAAGATTTAGATACAAACTGGAGCAGGGAAATAGCTGAAATTATGGAACTGGATTTTTATATTCAGAAATACACAATCTATACACATCAGGGATCTTTGAAAAAAACAAAAGAATGTGAAGAACACTGCGAAAAATTGTTTGAAGTTAAAAGAAAAATGAACGTTGAATCATTAGAATATCTTTTGATGTATACAAACCGAAAAATCACAAATAAAATAAATCTTTTTGATTTTGAAGGGGCACTTAAAGATAGTAACAATCTGGTTGAAAGATGTGAAAAAATTTCAGAAGCGCTCAGTCTTAGTGACGAAGGCATAATATCCTTTGATGAACTTGGAAAGGCTTTGGGAACACGGGCACAGATACATATGTTTATGATCAGGAAAAAATCTGATGCCTATCAGTTGGCTCAGGAAGATATCAAAAAAGCTATGGAAGAGTTTAAAAATCCCAGTGATATCAGAAGACAGCAGATATATCTGACACAAATTCATACGGAAGCCAAAGAATATGATAAGGCATTGGAAACATTATGTGAAAGTAGTTGTGATTTACAGAAGTGTCTGAAAAATGCTGAGACCAATCCGTTTGAGGCATATGCATACATACGCTTAATGTCTGAAGGAAAAAGAAATGGATGGGAAAAGGCAGATGTTATGTATCAGGAGCTGAATAAAACACAAATTATTTCTGATTTGAAAAAAATACAGGAGCTGGAACATCCTTATGAGGTTATTTTCTGGAAACTTGGATCTTATTATGCACATTGTGAAAGAAGTCAGAAAGCAGCACTGGATTGTTTTTCAGAGGCATTAAAATGTGATAAAGAAGAAAGATTAACAATCAGTGTGATTTGCTTTGCTGCTGAGTTGGAGAGATATGCATTGGCAATGAAGGAGGATCTGTCCGAAAGAAAAAATTATCAAAAAAAGTTGAAAAAACATTTTAAAACATTCAGAAACGAAAATGTACCAGATAGCATTCAGGATTTATATAAAAACATTGATTTTGAAAAAAAAGACTGGCATTATTTTGATCAACTGAGTAGAAAAATCACATATTAATTAACTACGTAATTATATGAGGTTGGTACAATGAGAACAAAACATTTAAATCAAATGAAAATCATAGAGTTTCTGCTCAGTCATAGAGAGACTACATGCCAGCAGATTCAAGAACAATGTAAATATGTAGAAAATATTCATCCCAAAACTCTTGCAAGGACTTTGAATGAACTTGTCCAGGAAGAATATCTGGTTTGTGAAAATAAAAAATATAGCTTGAATACAGATAAATTTCTGACCAATAAATTTGGTACGGGTGATATCTGGCAAAAATTACTGTCCTGTGCCATTGAAAGCGGTGAAATAGACTGTTATAAACGAATCAGGGATTTTATTAAACCTAAATTTCAGAAAGGTCTGTTGAATGATGAAGCATTAATGCGATTTCGCGAAACAATCATAGAAGATGTAAGAGTACTGAAAAACGATGAAAGTACAATTAGATATTTGAGATCTGCGATACAAGAAGAAACAGAACTTCAGATTGAGTATAAAGGAAATAAGATGCAGATAGTACCATTGTGTATTCTGATTAGCCGTGATGGAATCCGTAGCTATCTGTATGGAGTTCGAAGAAAAACTCTTTTATGTTTTGAATTATCACAGATACATATCCTGCAGTCTTTGGATAAAAAACCTTTAGTTAATCGTGATGGGTATATGGAAAAAATTCGAAAAAGCTGGGATATAGATATCCACGAACCGGTTCATATAAAAATTTTACTGAAAAAATATCCCGGTATAAATCCTGAAATTGAAAGTCAGCTTCAGGATTATTTGGGAAAGGGAACAAAAAAAGCTGAGGACAGAGTTTTATTCGAAAGTGACGTTATCGGTATTAATGATTTTAAGAGATGGCTGAGAGAAAACATGGATACATGTTTTCTCATTGAACCAGAAAATCTGAGAAAAGAATTGATGGAAGGAGTCAGGGTTAAAATAGAAAGGTATGAACACAATGGATGATGAATTAAAAAAAGCCTGTGCTTTGTATAGTGAAATATGTAATCGTTCTATAAATGGCAGAGGAATGTCTGTTTCTGAAGTGAAGAAAAAATATGGGTTTAAGAAGAGGGATGTAGTGGTGCTTTTCCAGTTCCTTATAGATATAGCAGACTTAGACCATTGTGTGGATTTTGTAAGATATGGAAGTAATAATGAAATAAAGGGTGTGGAAATGGATAATCTGGAAGAATCAGCCTCAGATGGAAGTATATATATCTTAATCTATGATAAAGGAGCTTTTTTATTGCAGGATCGAATAGATGAAACGGAAATCAGTCTGAATAATGATACATTTCTTCGAAGCATTAAAATCAATGGGGCAAATACAGCATTAAAAGAAATCAGTAATGTTTCTGACACCGATGAATTAAATCCGTTTGTTATCAATAAGGGATTGAGAAAAAATACTCGTATAGAACGCTGCAAAAAAAGTAAACTGATTAGAGCAATACTAGAACAGAACATGGTAAACATTGTTATAGAAAATGAGAAGCATGGCATTATTACAAAGACAATCAGTCCGCTTGGATTAAGGTATGTGAAACTGCTGGAAAAATATGAATTAATTTATGAAGAGAATGATAAAAAAATAAAAAGTGTGGATATGTCTGCAATTACTGATATAAAATTATTAGAAAAAAAATATAGCCGGTCATTTAACATTTATGAATACATTAAAAATGAAAGAAAGACCAAAATGGTTTTTAATGTATATGATGATGGGAATGTAATCAGTAAGTTAGATAAAATTCTTGCAGAATATGATGTGAGCAAACAGGAAAAAAAGGATTATATAGAATATAGTTTTATGGTAGAGAATGCGGATATGTTTGAGAATCTGGTAAAAAGTTATGGAAGGAGCGTAATTGTAATAGAACCAGCTTCTTTGCGCGATAAAATATATCAGGAAACAAAGAAAACTTTTGAATTTTATGAAACATTATCTGATGAGAAGCCATTTGAGGATTAAGGATTAATCCTCAATGATATCAAGGATGCTGTCAACAATAGAGACAAATTTGGAAAGTAAGACGGAAATAATGGAATCAGAGTCGTCAAAATCAGAAACTATTGTAAAAGCATTAACAAGAATGACAATAGCAATTGCAGAAGATGTAATACTACAGTTTAAACTATTAATTAACTCAGACATAATAAATACCTCCTGTGAAAATAGCCTGTAATCAACTCTTATGTTTTAATTGGGAAGCTTTTCGAGGATTAATCCTCGAAAAACCCACCAAGAAAACCGGAAACACCACCAAGAAAGCTACCAACAGCAGCCCCGGCTTCGGCGCCGACAGTGGCACCGAAGAAAGTGCCAACAGGACCAAAGAAAGAACCACCAACAGCACAGACAGCAGCAACAGCGGCAGCACCGAGAGTAGCACCAGTAGTACCGGCAAGAGCAGAAGAAGAAGCACCACGTTTTAAACGCTCATCAAAATTAGACATATCAGATACCTCCTAAATGTAATGTGAAATAAGTTCTTAAGTTTTACAAGATTATCATAGACCCCATAAGGGACAAAACTGTCAGTTTAAAAGCTTTAAGATGAAAAAAATAAATTTCTGTAAGTACTAAAGAAGATAATGTTTTAAACAGGATGTTTCTTATAAAACAATAACTGACCGTTTCTTTTTGTCTACAATCGAAGTATAATAAAAGCTAAGGACAAAACTGTTCGATTTTTGAAAAAATGTATATGAAAATGCAGAAAAATACCAAGGGGTGAAGTGCGTATGAAAATATCAAAAGTTGATCATGTAAAAAGTGGAATTGATCAAAAACTGTCCAGTCAGCGAGGAATGTTATATAAACAGCCTCAAAAGAAGTATGAAGGAAAGCAACTGGAAGAGCATGTGCGTAATTTGAGCAGAAAAGCTAAGGCTTTGTACCAGGTGTTTCCTGTATCGGGAAACTCAAAAATGGAAAAAGAACTGCAAATAATCAATAGCTTTATAAAAAATATTTTGCTTCGTTTAGATTCTGGAAAGACTTCAGAAGAGATTGTTGGATATATCAATACTTATTCTGTGGCTAGTCAGATTTCTGGCGATCATATACAGGAATTAGTGGATCAGCATTTAAAAGAATCTCTAAGAAAATATACTTGTGTGGGTGATAAGAGAATATACGTTCCGGATATAATAGTCGCTCTTCTTAAATCTAAATTTAATTCTGAAACACTGCAGTATGATAATTCCGAATTAAAGATATTGATTGATTTCATTAGAGAAGATTATCTGAAAGAAAAGCAGATTAAGCAAATTGTACATTCTATCGAGAATAACAGTACTCCGCTTCGGATAGCAGAAATAAACGGACAAAAAAGATTAATACCTGCAAATGTTGATAATCCTAAAAAATCCTACATATTTGAATTTCTGAAAGAATATGCACAATCTGACCCGAAAGGTCAGGAAAGCTTGCTGCAACATATGAGATATCTGATCCTTCTTTATTTATATGGTCCGGATAAGATTACAGATGATTACTGCGAAGAGATTGAAGCATGGAATTTTGGTTCTATTGTGATGGATAATGAACAGCTTTTTTCGGAAGAAGCTTCTATGTTGATACAGGACAGGATATATGTAAATCAGCAGATAGAGGAAGGACGTCAGTCAAAGGATACAGCGAAAGTAAAGAAAAACAAATCAAAGTATCGAATGCTTGGAGATAAAATTGAACATAGCATTAATGAAAGCGTTGTAAAGCATTATCAGGAAGCATGTAAGGCTGTAGAAGAGAAAGACATCCCCTGGATAAAATACATATCAGATCATGTGATGTCAGTTTATTCCAGTAAGAATCGTGTTGATCTGGATAAATTATCTCTTCCATATCTTGCTAAGAATACATGGAATACATGGATATCCTTTATTGCAATGAAATATGTGGATATGGGAAAAGGTGTATATCACTTTGCTATGTCTGATGTTGATAAAGTGGGAAAACAGGACAACCTGATTATAGGACAGATTGATCCGAAGTTTTCAGATGGAATTTCCAGTTTTGACTATGAAAGAATTAAGGCAGAGGATGATCTGCACAGAAGCATGTCAGGGTATATTGCCTTTGCAGTTAACAATTTTGCAAGAGCAATCTGCAGTGATGAATTTCGTAAGAAGAACAGGAAGGAAGATGTATTGACAGTCGGTTTGGATGAAATACCTTTGTATGATAATGTAAAAAGGAAATTGCTTCAGTATTTTGGCGGTGCCAGCAACTGGGATGATTCTATTATAGACATTATTGATGACAAAGATCTGGTTGCCTGTATTAAAGAGAATCTCTATGTAGCCAGAAATGTAAATTTCCATTTTGCCGGAAGTGAAAAAGTACAGAAGAAACAGGATGATATCCTTGAAGAAATAGTACGTAAAGAAACGAGAGATATTGGAAAACATTACAGGAAGGTGTTTTATTCCAATAATGTAGCAGTTTTTTACTGTGATGAAGATATCATAAAGTTGATGAATCATCTCTATCAGAGGGAGAAACCTTATCAGGCGCAGATTCCATCTTACAATAAGGTTATAAGCAAAACTTATCTTCCTGATTTGATCTTTATGTTGCTTAAGGGAAAAAATCGAACAAAGATTTCAGACCCTTCTATTATGAATATGTTCAGAGGAACATTTTACTTTTTGCTTAAGGAAATCTATTATAATGATTTTTTACAGGCATCTAATTTAAAGGAAATGTTCTGTGAGGGACTTAAAAATAATGTAAAAAATAAAAAATCAGAGAAACCATACCAGAACTTTATGCGGCGTTTTGAAGAACTTGAAAATATGGGTATGGATTTCGGAGAAATCTGCCAGCAGATCATGACAGATTATGAGCAGCAGAATAAGCAGAAGAAAAAGACAGCAACAGCTGTTATGTCTGAAAAAGACAAAAAGATAAGAACACTGGATAATGATACACAGAAGTACAAACATTTCAGAACTTTGTTGTATATTGGCCTCAGAGAGGCATTTATTATTTACTTAAAAGATGAAAAGAATAAAGAATGGTACGAGTTCCTCAGGGAACCTGTGAAAAGGGAACAGCCCGAGGAGAAAGAATTTGTTAATAAGTGGAAATTGAATCAGTATTCTGACTGTTCAGAGCTTATTCTGAAGGATTCTTTGGCGGCTGCGTGGTATGTTGTAGCACATTTTATAAATCAGGCACAGTTAAATCATCTGATTGGAGATATAAAAAATTACATCCAGTTCATTTCAGATATTGATCGCCGTGCGAAAAGTACAGGAAATCCTGTTTCGGAAAGTACAGAAATTCAGATAGAGCGATACAGAAAAATTCTCAGAGTACTTGAATTTGCAAAATTCTTCTGTGGACAGATAACCAATGTTCTGACGGATTACTATCAGGATGAAAATGATTTTTCGACTCATGTAGGACATTATGTTAAATTTGAGAAGAAAAATATGGAACCGGCTCATGCACTGCAGGCATTTAGCAACTCTTTATATGCATGTGGGAAAGAAAAGAAAAAAGCTGGATTTTATTATGATGGAATGAATCCTATTGTTAATAGAAATATTACACTGGCATCTATGTATGGAAATAAAAAGCTTCTGGAAAATGCGATGAATCCGGTAACAGAACAGGATATCAGGAAATATTATTCTCTTATGGCAGAGTTGGATTCGGTATTGAAAAATGGTGCAGTTTGCAAGAGCGAAGATGAGCAGAAAAACCTTCGACATTTTCAAAACCTGAAAAATCGAATCGAACTGGTAGATGTCCTTACATTGTCAGAATTGGTGAATGACCTTGTGGCACAGCTTATTGGATGGGTATATATCAGAGAGCGGGATATGATGTATCTTCAGCTTGGGCTACACTATATAAAATTGTATTTCACAGATTCAGTAGCTGAAGATAGTTATTTGAGAACCTTGGATCTTGAAGAAGGAAGTATTGCAGATGGTGCAGTATTGTACCAGATAGCATCACTGTATAGTTTTAATCTTCCGATGTATGTAAAACCTAATAAGTCCAGTGTTTATTGTAAGAAACATGTCAATTCTGTTGCAACAAAATTTGATATATTTGAGAAAGAATACTGCAATGGAGATGAGACTGTTATTGAAAATGGTTTGCGTCTATTTGAAAATATAAACTTGCATAAAGATATGGTTAAGTTTAGAGATTATCTGGCACATTTCAAATATTTTGCCAAGTTGGATGAAAGTATTCTTGAACTTTATAGCAAGGCTTATGATTTCTTTTTCAGTTATAATATTAAATTAAAGAAGAGTGTTTCCTATGTACTTACAAATGTACTTTTATCCTATTTTATTAATGCTAAATTGAGCTTTTCAACTTATAAGTCTAGCGGAAATAAAACGGTTCAGCACAGAACTACGAAAATTTCTGTTGTTGCACAGACAGATTATTTTACCTATAAACTGCGTAGTATTGTAAAAAATAAAAATGGTGTGGAATCAATTGAGAATGATGATCGCAGATGTGAAGTGGTAAATATTGCCGCACGAGATAAAGAATTTGTAGATGAGGTTTGTAACGTAATAAATTACAATTCTGATAAGTGATTCTTCCGTTTGCCACGCACCACATAAAATGGCCGTTTGTGAGCATTTTTAGAAAAATAGAAACGGCTGAAAATCCCCTGTAATGGTTTGCCACGCAAATCACCTCTGAAGCTCGCTAAAAATAAGGGCTCCGGGGGACAGGATCTAATGAGAACATCCCAAGATAACGGGAAATAACTGGTAACGATATTGTATGATGCCCCTACCATGGATCTAATGAGAACATCCCAAGATAACGGGAAATAACCATGTAATCGTCGACGTTCTCACTCCATGTTGTCAATCTAATGAGAACATCCCAAGATAACGGGAAATAACTGAAAAATGTCTGTCTAAAGCATTCAGATATAATATCTAATGAGAACATCCCAAGATAACGGGAAATAACTGATACGTTGCAAGTGTATTGTATACCTCTAATGTCATCTAATGAGAACATCCCAAGATAACGGGAAATAACTGTATCTAATACTATGACAAATGTCTGCACGTTCTGATCTAATGAGAACATCCCAAGATAACGGGAAATAACATTATTCTCGACAGCGGTCATGATGGCTTCGTGTATCTAATGAGAATATCCCAAGATAACGGGAAATAACTGTCAATTTGCTCTTTTGTGATTCTTCTTGCATCATCTAATGAGAACATCCCAAGATAACGGGAAATAACACTCATTCAACTCCACCACCTTTTACGATTTCAATGGCTCAATCTAATGAGAACATCCCAAGATAACGGAAAATAACGATCTATGGTTCCTTTAGCCCATGCGTGAAGTCATCTAATGAGAACATTCCAAGATAAAAACCAGAAAATGTCACCCTGTTTTAAGGAGGGTATATGAGTTATTTATATTTAGTTGATTATTCATCAAAGCTGGGATTCAGTGAAAACTGCCTTGTTGTTAAGAAAGACACAGAAATATATGAGCGTGTACCGATTGAAACATTGGAAGAGGTGAGTGTATATGGGAATTGTCAAATAACTACGCAATGTATCCATGAATGTATTAAAAAGAGCATTCCTATTATTTATTACTCTGCGGGAGGAAAATATTTAGGCAGGGTACAACCTGAAGGGCACATTGGTGTGAAACGACAGAGAAAACAAGCCTTATTTAATATGTCATCAATATCATTTGAAATAGCTCAATCTATTATTAGTGCAAAAATACATAATCAGATTGTAGTGTTACGAAGATATGCATCCTCCAGAGGCGAAGATTTGACAGAAATCTGTAAGTATATGAAGATATTAAAGAACAAAATTGCAGTTACTTCTTCTATAGAGGAAATTATGGGATATGAGGGAAATGCTGCAAGAAGTTATTTCGAAGGTTTGAGTAGACTGGTAGAATCAGAGTTTCATTTTGATGGCAGAAACAGGCGTCCACCTAAGGATCCCTTTAATGCAATGCTTAGTTTTGGATATTCCATGTTATTGAGTGAATTATATGGTAAGATTATTTCCAAGGGATTAAATCCATATTTCGGATTTATTCATCAGGATAGAGAAAATCATCCTACACTTGCCAGTGACCTTATGGAAGAATGGAGACCGGTAATTGTTGATTCTGCAGTAATGAGTATGATCAATGGTCATGAAATTTCTGCTGATCAGTTTCAAACTGGCGATGATGGTGGAATTTATATGTCATATGAGGCAAGAAAGGCTTTTGTGCGCAAATTGGAAATTAAATTTAATCAGCAGGTAAAATATTTGAAATATGTGGATTATCCGGTATCCTTTCGACGTGCAATTGAATTACAGATTAATTCTTTTGCTCATATTTTGGATGATGAAGAGAATGCTGCTTTGTATAATCCTGTTTTAATAAGGTAAGTTGGATGATATGGAAGAAATAGAATTTACAACACCCGATGAAAAAAAATCAAATGAAGTATTTGCGTTAATAATATACGATATTGTGGATAATAAACGGAGAAGTCAACTGGTCAAATATCTTCAGGGATATGGTTTTAGAGTACAGAAATCATGTTTTGAAGTAATATTGAATAAATCAGTGTTCAAAAAATTGAAGATGGAGATTGCCAAATATGCTACAGATGAGGACAGTATCCGAATATATCAGCTTCATGGTATTGGACAAGTGACATGTTATGGCAACAATTTTCTGGTTGTGCCACGAGATATCATTATAGTATAATACTGTTTGAACCGTTTTGCGGAAATGAAGGGACTTGAACCGATTTTTGGCGGAGATGTGAGCAACAGGTATGAGGTAGCTGATTTCTGCTGTGAAACGATAAAAGAATATTTTGACAACAGAATTCTATAATAGACTGTAATCTGTATATATGTAAAAATCCTCGGAACGTAAGTTCCGGGGATTTTCC
>ERZ857745.4969-NODE-4969-length-11181-cov-2.977620_pt1 | contig 11181 bp, 10 predicted proteins | sample MGYA00519699_ERZ857745 | MGnify/ENA primary metagenome ERZ857745 (study PRJEB31778, sample SAMEA3449357) | human gut metagenome | biome: human gut; feature: human-associated habitat; material: faeces | place: United Kingdom | collected 2010/2012 ...
CTCCGGTACCTCGGTGGGGCCGCAGCCGGCAACCGAGCAGCCTGCGACCACCGCTCCTGCGTCCGATGACGCTGCCGGTGATTCCCAGGCCGCGGCGGCGGGCAACTCCATTACGCTCAAAAACGGCCTCGTGCTTACGGTCGACGGCGTGGTCACCGGGCTTCAGAGCTACGATGGAAAGTCGATCACGCAGGTGAGCGTGACCTATCAGAACAACGGCAACAGCCAGGCGTCGTTCAATCCCTACGATTGGAAGGCCGAGGATGCCCAGGGTGCCCAGCGCTCGCAAGCGTTTTACACCGATGGCGAGAACGAGCTCAATTCCGGCACCCTTGCCGCCGGTGGCTCGGTTTCGGGCAACCTGTACTTCGAAGGCGATGTGGTGAAGGTGCTGTACGAAAACGCCTTTATCGGCCGCGGTTCGGATGTTTCCTGGAACATCGCCTAAGTTTCGCGAAAGGTCGTGCCCATCGGGTCAGGCGTTCGCGCCTGCATCCGATGGGCATTTCTTTGCTACTATGGAACCCAGGAAACCAAAACCGGCGAAGCGCAGAAGGAAGCGGCGAGTGAAAGAACCCATGACCGAGGACCTGCTCAACGAGCTGCTCGATTCGCCTGACCCTGCCGCTTTCGCCAGCAAGCACAAGCTTGTGTGCCGCAGCCTGCCCGATTATCTTCAGCAGCTGCTCGATGAGCGCGGCTTGAGGCGTCCCGAGGTGGTGCGCCAGGCGGGCATCAATCCCACGTTCGGGTATCAGATCTTCGTCGGCCAGCGCAATCCTTCACGCAACAAGCTATTGCAGCTGGCCTTCGCTATGAAGCTGTCGCTGCGCGAGACGAACCGTCTGCTGCAGGCAGGCGGCTGCAACGAGCTATATTGCAAAAACCGCCGCGACGCCATCATTATCTTCTGCATCGACCATGGTGAAACGCTGCAAACCGCCGATGAGCAGCTGTACGCCTTCCACGAGGACACCATCACCGAGTAGCTGGCGGCGTCAGGAGGCGTCGGGTTTACGGTCCCGTTCGCAGCATGCAGGTATTGGCGGGCCGGCGCATCTGCTACCATCATCATCGTTATGAATGAATCCCTCCAACAACATCTTGAATGCCTTGCGCGCGATGAGTGCTATCGCGTTGATGCGGTATTGAAGGAAGGACGTCTCGAGCGCACGGAACGCGTGTTCTTCGTCGGGGCCAACGGCGCCGAGCAGGGCCCCTACGTACGCAAGGTGTTCGAAGCCGAATCGGGGTTGGGCAGCGCGTACGGGCGGGTGCTGGCAGCGCAGCGTCAGGGGCAACGGTTCCTGCACCTGCCGCGCATCATCGATTGCTATTCGTTGGGTGAGCAGGATGCGGTGGTGATGGAGTTCGTGCCCGGGCGTACGCTTGCCGATGAGCTCTACGAAACCGGGCCGTCCCTTGATGCGGCCAAGCGGCTGTTCCCCGGCATATGCGATGCCATCGCCGAGTTGCATGGCCGTTTCGACCCACCGCTTATCCATCGCGTCATCAAGCCATCGAACTTCATGGTAGAGGGTGACACGGTCCTGGTGATAGACCTGGGCATCGCCCGCACCTTCGACGAGGACGCCGTGTGCGATACCAGCCATTTCGGAACGCGCGCATATGCGCCGCCCGAGCAGTTCGGTTATGGCCAGACTGATGTGCGCAGCGATGTGTATGCGCTGGGTATGCTGCTGTTCTACCTATTGTGCGAAGAGACGCCCGTCCCCTCAACGGTTCAAGGCTGCCTCCGTGCGCATGGGGTTCCCCAATCGGTGCGCGATGTGGTTGCCCAGGCGACGGCGTTCGACCCTGCCGATCGGTTCGGGTCGGTGGGAGCGATGCGCGCGGCGTTCATGTACGCGGTCGGGGTCCCCGTCGATTTTCGAAGGGGGATCTCTTACTGCTGGTACGGGTTGTGAGCGGGGCGCTGGCGATATTCCGCGTGGCGATTTGGCTTCCGAAGCAGGTTGTGCGCAAGATTCCGGATTCCAGCCTGGTCTCCGAATGGATGGCGCTTTACAGCCCGGCAGCGTTGGGCATGCCGCTGATTCCGATCTCGCCGGCGTCACGCCTGGTGCGGCAGAGCCGGCTTTGTCGTCCGCAGCGCCCGGTGCATCTACGTTGCGCGACGCCGAAGAGCGGGGAAGATTCAAGGCTTTTGCGCATGGCGCAAAAGTCGCCTTTCGATGGCTGTGGGGGTTTTGGTCCGGCATCGCGCATCGCTTGCCGTTAGGCGTGGGGGTGGTATGGGATATCCTGCTGGCCGCCTGGAACGCGGTCATGGCCTTCGCGTGCGTTGCCTCCGGCATGAACCCGCAAGGGGATATGGCTCGTTTGCCTGCGGTCGCTTGTGCGGTATCGTATGTGTGCGTCTGGCTGGTCATGGGCTGGCCGATCCCGTTGCTCGTCGATACTCGGCCGCTCGAGAGGCTATTCCCGTTATTCGAACGGTCTTCGCTCAAGCAACGGGTGATCGCGGCAGCGGGCATGGCGGGTGTCGCCTTCGCCGTGCTCACGCTGATAGGTATCCTGTTTCTGCGTGAATCCTAGTATTTGGTACTGCTATCCAACCATTTTTTGAAAATAACGCGCCGTTTATCGAATAGGGCCGCATCAGATTACGGTTCGGGTACAATACATGATGAAATCACGTGGAGATGGATGGGTCCTGGTGGGCCCCGCGGCCTTCAAAGCCGTTGTGAGGCGCGCAGAACGTCTCGGGTGTGTTCGATTCGCACGCGTCTCCGCCACATAAAACGCAAAAAGGAGCCTCCTAGGGCTCCTTTTTTATGCGTCGTTTTTGCTTGCGGAGCATGGCTGGCAATCGGGCGGACGATCCGTTATCCATTCGCCCTGAAAGCGACGACGCCTCCCTTCCATACAGAGCGGAAGGGAGGCGTCCCACGTCTGCCCACCGTGCGTTCGAACGGTGTTCGCATTCGGCGGTGGGCGTCTGAATCGGTTCGTTGCAACCCTGATCGGGTGTTTCCGGCTAGCTTGCCAACTCGCGTGCGTCGCCGACACGGCGGGTGACGCCCGTATCGTCGAAGTGCTCGAGCACGGGGATGGCGTGCTTGCGGCTCAGGCCCATGGCGTCTTTGAGGTCGGCAGCGGAGGCGGGGCCGTTTGCCAACGCGGCTCGCACGGCCTGCTCGAGTGCGGCAAGCGCGGCGGCGTCGAAGTAGAACTCCTCGCTGGCTTTGACCGCCCGGCCTTGCTTTTCCAGCAGCCCGAGCGCCTTATAACCCTGCTTCGGTGCCAGATCTGCTTGCTTGAGCAGGTCGGCAACCGTAGGTGGTTTCGGGCCAACCGTAGCTAGCAGCTCGGCCAGCTTTTCGGCATTGTCTTCCTCTAGCTTCCGGGCGCCGGCGCCGGCTTGCGGGTGGCTTATCATGCCGCCATCGGCCACGGCTGTGCCTTCCGCGCATGCGCGTGCAAGCGCCGCATCGAATGCGTCGGGCGCGCAGCGGGGCATGCAGGCTTGGCGCAGCGCCTCTTTCGACATGCCGGTTGCGGCGGGGTTTGCGCTATGGAAGCGAAGCAGCGTGTTCTCGATCGCCCCCGAAAGCTTCTGCAGCATACGTTTGGTTGCGAACCGCATGTTCGCGCCCGCGGCCCCGGGCAGCATCTCGGCGGTGCCGCGCTCGGCGAGCGCTTCAAGCTCATCTGCAGTTTGCGCAGGGGAAAGCCCGGTTGCATGGGCGATATCGGCGGGCGTGGCGGGGAACTCGGCCGCATCGAAGGCGGTTTGCACTGCTTTCGGGCCATCGCCCGTGCGCAGCGCGTCGAGCAGCGCACGGTCCGCCTCGGTTACCGTGGTGGTGCGTTTCGGGTGTGCGCGCAGCACCACGCCGCCGCCGATCACGTGCACGGGGGAGTACGAGCGGATGACGAATCGGTCACCGTATGCAACCGGTAGGTCGCACTCCGTGCGAATCTGCGCTGCGGCCGTTTGGCCTCGGGAGATGCTTTTCGCACCATCCATGAGCAGCACTCGCCCGATGCATTCCGTTGTGCCGTGGGCAACATGCACGCGGCAACCGGTTTCCAGCGGCTTGTCCTGGTCGGGCAGGCCCAGGTAGGTGATGTCGACGTCGAAGTGGTCGGTGGGGGTGACGGCGTCGGGGGTGCAGATGAAGCTGCCCGGTCGCACGTCGTCGGTGGTCACGGCGTTCAGGTTCAGCGCGGTGCGGTGCCCTGACGAGGCCTGCTCGACCGCCTGCCCATGCACCTGGATGCCGCGGATGCGCGTGCGCAGGCCCAAGGGCAGCACCTCTACCTCGTCGCCGACATGCGCGATGCCGCTCCACAGCGTGCCCGTGACAACGGTCCCCGCTCCTTTGATGGTGAAGCTGCGGTCCACGGGCAGGCGCATCGCCTCCTGCTCGGCGCGGCCGGCGGTGCCGCGGGCCGCAAGCTGTATGGCTTCCCGCAGCTTGTCCAGGCCCTGTCCGGTTCGGGCGGAAACGGGAACGATCGCGGCCTGCGCATATGGCGTGGCGGCCAGGCGCGTGCGCACCTCGTCCTCCATGAACAGCGCCCATTCATCGTCCACCAGGTCGCATTTCGTCAACGCCACTACGCAGGTCGGCACGGCCAGAAGCTGCAGCACCGCCAGATGCTCCTCGGTTTGCGGCATGATGCCGTCATCGGCGGCGATGCACAGAAGCGCCACGTCGATGCCGGTGGAGCCCGCGATCATCTGGCGCACGAAGCGCTCGTGGCCCGGCACGTCGACCACGCCCATGGCGCTTCCGTCGGGCAGCTCAAGCTGGGCAAAGCCGAGCTCGATCGTGATGCCGCGCTGCTTCTCCTCGCTTAACCTGTCGGGGTCGGTGCCGGTGAGCGCCTGGACCAAGGTGGATTTACCGTGGTCGATGTGGCCGGCGGTCCCGAGCACCAGGTCTCGTTTCGATTCGGTTGCCATTGCGCGCTACGACTCCTCTCGCCCTTCGATGGCCGCGAAATAGCTGGCCACGGCGCAGGCGATCTCGGGGATGTCCTCTTCGGTGATGGTGCGCGCATCGAACAGCACGCATTCTCGCTTGATGCGCCCGATCACGGGCACGTCGCGGTTGCGCTGAAGGTGTTCCTCGCAGCCTTGCGCGTTGCCGGCTGTGAAACGCATGCGCACGCAGAACGTGGGGATGTCGCACATGGGAAGCGAACCGCCGCCGGCGCGCCCTGTCTCCTCCACGATCTCCAGGTGCGCCTGCTCGGGCGTAACGCGTTCGGCCAGGGCCACCATCAACGCCTCGGCGCGTTCGCGCACCGTTTCGGCATCCTCGGTGAGCATGCGCAGGGTGGGGATGCGGCGAAGCGCGTCCTCGGGGTCCAGATACAGGCGCAGCGTGGCTTCCAAAGCGGCCAGCGTCATCTTGTCCAGGCGCAGCGCACGGGCCAGCGGATGCTTTTTCAGGCGGTCGATATAGTCCTTGCGGCCTACCACGATGCCTGCCTGAGGGCCGCCGAGCAGTTTGTCGCCCGAGAAGCTGACCAGGTCGCATCCTTCGGCAAGCGATTCGCGCACCGTGGGCTCGGCGTATTCGCCGAACACATCAAGGTGCATGAAGGCGCCCGAGCCCTGATCCTCGTAGACGAGCAGCTCGGGGCGATCTTCGCCCGCGGCGGCGCGTCGGGCGTTCTCGGCGTCGGCGATGTGGCGAAGGTCGGTCTTTGAGACGCTTTCGGTGAAGCCGATCATGCGGTAGTTGGAGGGGTGCACCTTGAGCAGCATGGCCGTGTCCGGCGTGATGGCGCGCTCGTAGTCGAAGGCGTGCGTCTTGTTCGTGGCGCCCACCTCCACCATGCGCGCGTTCGACTGCGCCATGATGTCGGGCACGCGGAAGCTGCCGCCGATCTCTACGAGCTCGCCTCGGCTGACGATGGCTTCGTGGCCGGCGGCGAACTCGGCGAGCACCATCATGACGGCCGCCGCGTTGTTGTTCACGGCGATGGCGGCCTCGGCGCCGGTAAGCGCGCAGATGAGGTGCTCCACATGGTCGTGGCGGCTGCCGCGCGCCATGTTCTCGATGCTGTATTCGAGCGTGGAGTAGCCGCGCGCGGCCTCCACCACGGCCTGCACGGCGGGCTCTGCCAGCACGCTGCGGCCGAGGTTGGTGTGGATGACCACGCCGGTGGCGTTGATGACGCGCCTGAGGCTCGGGCGCAGCGTGGCCAGCGCGCCGTTGACGGCATCGGTCAAGATTGCCTCGACGTCGACCGCATCCACTGCTCCCGCCAAGATGAGCTGGCGCTGCTCGTTTACCGCCGCGCGGGCGCGGTCGACAAGCATGGAACGGGGGACGATGGTTTCGAGCGCCTTCATAGGAGCGGCTTGCATCAGCTCTTCGACCTGGGGCAATGCGCGTAAAAGGTCGGTGCGTGGTTCGGGCATGGGTCCTCTTTCCTTATTGCGTGCAACGCCGCCCTGCATGCAGGGCGGCGCGGGTTTCCCGTAGCTCAATATAGCAGGCAAGCCCCCAACGCCTCGGGGCAAGGCGGCGAGTGCGCCAAATGTCCGGCAAATGCTATCGTAGGCGGGTCAATTCGCGCCGTTCGCGCCAATGAGGACGTTTCATGCGCGTAGCCATGCAAGAATTACCGTGTTTTTCCTAAAGGCGAGAAAACGCGAACAGGGGAGGTTTTCATGGCAATGGATCAATCGGATGTGAAGGCGCTACGATCTGATGCGCTCGGCCCCGCCGAGATCGAGGCGAAGGCCGAGACGCTGGCCGTGGGCAAGGCCGGCATGGCTGGTGCGAAGTGCTTCGTGCTGGCAATGCTCGCCGGCGTGTTCATCGCGTTCGGCGCATCGTATTTCCTGGTGTTCCTAGGCGACTCGGCCGTGCCGTTCGCCGCTCAGCGCATGGTCGGCGGCATCTGCTTCAGCTTGGGCCTGGTGCTCGTGCTGTGCTGCGGAGCTGAGCTGTTCACCGGCAACATGCTCATGGTGACGGGCCTGGCCTCGAAGAAGATCAAGCTTGACGGCCTGGTGCGTAACTGGGTCATTGTATGGCTGGGCAACCTGGTCGGCTCCCTTATCGTGGTGGCGCTCATCTATTGGTGCTGCGTCGGCGCGATGAACGGCGGCGCCGTGGGCGACGCCATGGTGTCGGTGGCCGTGGGCAAGGTCACCCCCGATTGGCTCGTGCTCATGGCCAAGGGCATCATGTGCAATGTCATGGTGTGCCTGGCGGTGTGGATCGGATTTTCCGCGCGCACCGTGGTGGACAAGGTCCTTGGCATCATGCTCCCCATCAGCTTCTTCGTGGCAGCCGGCTTTGAGCACTGCGTGGCGAACATGTTCTTCCTGCCCACGGGCCTGCTCATGAAGTCCGCCGGGTTCGGCGCAGCGGTCGCCAACGCCGGCGCGCTCGATGTGACGGCCATCCTGTACAACCTGTCCGCCGCCACGGTGGGCAACATCATCGGAGGCGTCCTGGTCGGCCTGGCCTATTGGTTCGTGTACGCTAGGAACAAGGCGAAGTAGCGTTGCGGTTGCGTGTTTCAGCCTTATCGGTTTTTGCGAACGGCACTTGCGGATTGCAGGTGCCGTTTTCGTTTTGTACGGCGGCGCGGTTGGGCGGCGGTGCTATAGTCGAACGAAAGACGCGTCGTTTTCTGCCATCGGGCGCGCTTGATTCTGCACCCGCAAGCATGCTTGCGTTCTATGCGCATGCCCTTTTGCGCGCATCATCACAGACGAGAAACGAATAGAGGCTTTCATGTTCGACCCCGCAAACGAGCCGGCGGTGCCTATCGACCTGCCCGGTATCTACGACACCTTCGACGAGGCGCGCCGCGCCAGCTTCGTCAACGCCATGAATTATAAGCAGGAAGGCGGCAAGCTGTGCGGCTACCTGTGCTCGTACAGCCCGCTTGAGCTGCTGGACGCCGCGGGAGCGGGCGCGGTGGGCCTGTGCGGCATGAACAACGAAACCATCCCCGATGCCGAGACGGTGCTGCCGAAAAACCTCTGCCCGCTCATCAAAGGCACCTACGGCTTCGCGCTCACCGACAAATGCCCCTTCACCTACTTCAGCGACATGATCTTGGGCGAGACCACCTGCGATGGCAAGAAGAAGATGTACGAGCTGCTCGCCGACATCAAGCCCGTGCACGTCATGCAGCTGCCCCAGGCCCGCAACCGCGCCTACGCCGGCGATATCTGGTACGAGGAATGCAAGCTGCTGAAAGAGGAGCTTGAGCAGCGTTTCGACGTGGAGATCACCGACGAGGCTCTGCGCGAGGCGGCGCGCAAGCGCAACCGTGTCCGTCGCGCCATGATGGACCTGTACAACCTGCAGCAAAACGAGCCCCCTGCAATGAGCGGCGTCGAGCTTATGGCAACCTTGCTGCGCGCCACCTTCAGCTTCGACGTTGACTCCTATGCGCAAACCCTTGAGGACCTGGCGGAGCAACGCCGCAGCGCCTACGAGGCGGGGGAGCGTCCGGTGCCCGCCAGCGCCAAGCGCATCATGATCACGGGCTGCCCTACGGGCGGCGTCATCCAGAAGGTGGGCATGACCGCCGAGCGCGCCGGCGGCGTGATCGTGTGCATCGACGATTGCTCGGGCGAACGCACGCAGGGCATGCTCGTCGACGAGGACGCGCCCGACATCCTGCGCGCCATCTCCGATCGCTATCTGCAAATCAATTGCTCGGTCATGTCGCCCAACGACGGCCGCATCGAGCATATGATGGACATGGTGGAGAAATACAAGGTCGACGGCGTGGTCGAGGTGGTGCTGCAGGCGTGCCACACCTTCAACATCGAGGCGGTGCGCGTGCAGCGCGCCTGCGAGCAGGCCGGCGTGCCCTACATGAAGCTTGAAACCGATTACTCCGCCAACGATGCCGGCCAGGTGGAAACCCGCCTGGGCGCGTTCATCGAGATGCTGTAGCGGGAAGATTCGCGCAAGCGCGGCGGCAAGCGCCGCGGAAAGGAGATGCTTATGGAGAAGCTCGATTGCAAGGGGCAGGCGTGCCCGTTGCCCGTGGTGAACGCGAAGAAGGCCCTTGCCGGCATGGGCGAGGGCGCCCTTGAGGTTGTGGTGGACAACAAGACTGCCATGCACAACCTGGAAAACCTTGGCAAGTCGCTCAAGGTCGAAACCGCCTCCGAGGAGCGCGGCGATGCCGAGTTCGCGGTGGTCTTTACCAAGGGTGCGCAGGTCGCCGATGCGGCATGCGAGGAATGCCAGCCGCTCGTGCCAGCAGGCAGCAAGGTGGTCGTGCTGCCCAGCGAGTTCATGGGTTCGGGCGACGATGAGCTGGGAGCCACGCTCATGAAGGCGTTCGTGTTCGCGCTCACCCAGCAAGACGAGCTGCCGGCGGCCATCCTGGCCTACAACGGCGGCGTGCATCTGACCGTCGAGGACAGTCCCGTGCTCGATGATCTGAAAAAGCTCGCCGAAGCAGGCGTTGAGATCTTCAGCTGCGGAACCTGCCTCAACCATTTCGGCATCGCCGACAAGCTTGCGGTGGGCGAGGTGACGAACATGTACGTCATCGCCCAAAAGCAGCTTGAGGCCGGTGTCGTCGTGCGTCCTTAGCCTTGGCGGTATGTGCGATGCAGCGATGCAAAACGCCGCATGCGGTGGTGACCTTCCATAGCACGGCCGATGCGATGGCCGTGCAGGCTGCCGCAGCAGGAGGCGTCCTGCCGGGGCGCGTCATCCCGGTGCCTTCCGAGATCTCGGCGGGGTGCGGCCTTGCCTGGAGCGTTCCCGTCGAGCAGCGCGAAGAGCTCGAGCAAGCGCTTGAGCGGCGGGGGCTTGCCTATGAGGCCATCACTGAAGTGGATTTGTACTAATCGCAAGGGGAGCCGTCGTTTGACGGCTCCCCTTTGTTGTGAGGATGGCTTGTTGCGGTCACGTGCGGCGTCGGGTTGGCTGGGGCGGTGCGGGGCGTGAGCCTTCGCGCTTACCAGTTCACGAAGATCTTGCCCGCCGGACCGGCTTCGCACACTCCGATGCGGGAGGGTTTGCGCCCTTGGCGCCGCTCGCACTCCGCCTCGAAACGGCTTGCATTCTCGGGCGGGATGGCCACGAGCAGGCCGCCGGAGGTTTGCGGGTCGCACAGCACGCCCATGCGGTCGTCGAACTCGAAGTCGTCGATGCCGCCTTGTTCCACGAACGCGCTTGCCCAATCAATGATGCCGAACGTCTTGCCGGGGCGGCAGTAGTCGCACGAAAGCTCGTACACGCCGTCGAACAGCGGCAAGGCCTCCCAGTCCAGGCGCGCTGCGCACCCCGACGCTTCGAGCATCTCGTGCAGATGCCCGGCTAGTCCGAAACCGGTGACGTCGGTGCACGCGTGCACGTCGCATTCCAGCATGGCCTCGGCGGCCGCGCGGTTAAGCTCCATCATGCCGTCGATGACCGGGCGCAAGTCCTCGTCGGTGCGCAGCTTCGCCCGCAGCGCGGCGTTCATGATGCCCGTGCCAAGCGTTTTAGTGTAGTACAACGCGTCACCGGGCTGCGCCCCGCCGTTTCTCACCATGCGCTCAGGGTGCACGAGGCCGAACACGGAAAGGCCGTACTTGGGCTCGTCGTCCTCGATGGAATGGCCGCCCACCACGAACGCCCCGGCCTCACGCACTTTGTCCGCGCCGCCGCGCAGCACGTCTCCCACCACTTCAGTGCCCATGCAGCTGGGGAAGGCCAGGATGTTGAGCGCGGTGACGGGCTTTCCGCCCATGGCGAACACGTCAGACAGTGCGTTGGCCGCGGCAACGGCGCCGAACTCGTACGGGTCGTCAACCACGGGGGTGAAGAAGTCGAGCGTCAGCACGGCGGCGTTGTCCTTGTCCACCTGCCAAACCGCGGCGTCGTCTGCGGTGTCGAAGCCCAGCAGCAGGTTCGGGTCGGGCACGGCCGGCGCGATGTCGCGTAAGATTTTGGAGAGGTCTCCCGGACCCCATTTGGCCGCTCAACCGCCCTTGTCGGTGAGCGTGGTCAGGCGTATGCGATCGCCGTCGCACATTGCGCCGCTCGCAGGATTGTCCGTGCTCATGCGCGGTCCTTTCTTATGGGGTCGGGCTGGTATCATTGCCAGTATAGTATAGTCGCAAGATGGTATGCATGGTTTTGCATCAAAGCCTCAGCGCAACAACGGCGGAGCCTCATGGGCCCGAAACCTTAGACAAGGAGCAACGTACATGGCGGG
>ERZ857745.4971-NODE-4971-length-11176-cov-23.169319_pt1 | contig 11176 bp, 11 predicted proteins | sample MGYA00519699_ERZ857745 | MGnify/ENA primary metagenome ERZ857745 (study PRJEB31778, sample SAMEA3449357) | human gut metagenome | biome: human gut; feature: human-associated habitat; material: faeces | place: United Kingdom | collected 2010/2012 ...
GCCAGCCCTTCGACTCGATGTACTTGGTGTACATGCGCAGCAGGTCGCCGGCGAAAAGTGCGGCCTCGTCGCCGCCCGTGCCGCCGCGGATCTCGACAATGGCATTCTTCGAGTCCTGCGGGTCCTTCGGGATGAGCAGCAGCTTGATCTGCTCCTCGAGCTCGGCGATCTGCGGTTCGAGTTCGGCGATCATCTCGCGGGCCATCTCGCGCATCTCCTCGTCCTTGTCGTTGGCGTAGGTGTCCTTGGCCTCGGCGAGGTTCGCCAGGGCCGTGCGGTAACGCTCCGAGGTCTCGATGATCGGTTCGAGTTCCTTGTACTCCTTGGTGAGCTGCACGAACTGCTTGACGTCGGCGATCACTTCGGGGTCGGTGAGCTTCTGCCCGGTCTCCTCGTACTTGAGCTTCAGACCGTCGAGGCGGTTCAATATGGAGTTGTCTGCCATAAAAGTGGAATGATTCGTTTTTTGTTTTGGGGCAAAGATACGGAAAATGCGCGAAGAATGAAAAACCCGCCGTGCGATTATTCGTTCTGCCGGGAGAGGCGCCCGAGCCAGTCGAGCACCGCCTGCTGCCACGCCTCGCGGTAGCGGAAGTCGGAGCGGATGCCCCATCCGTGGCCCCCTTCGGGGTAGATGTGCATCGAGGCGTCGATGCCGTGCTCCTTGAGTGAGCGGTAGTACTCCGTGGCATTGACCGGCGGAACCGTGCGGTCGTCGTCCGAGAGCAGCAGCAGGGTCGGCGGCGTTGCCGGCGTGACGCGCCGCTGCAGCGAGTAGGCCTCGCTGTCGGTCCGGCTGCGTGCTGCGCCCAACAGGTTGTCGAACGATCCGCGGTGGCAGCGGCCCTCTTCGGCCGTGATGACCGGGTAGAAGAGGATCGAGAAGGCGGGGCGGCATGATCCGATCGTCGATGCCATGGCCGCGAGGTGCCCTCCGGCCGAGAAACCTGCGATGCCTACCTCTTCGGCCGTGAAGCCTTCGGCTCCGGGGACTTCGCCCGAGAGGATGCGGAGCGCCTGCACGGCATCCTCGAGCGGTACTTCGGGGTGGCCGTTGGGCATCCGGTACTTGAGTACGGCGGCCGTGATCCCGTGCGCGGCAAACCATTTGGCCACGTCGTAGCCTTCGTAGTCCATGCAGAGCAGCCGGTAGCCGCCGCCCGGGCAGATCATGACGGCCTGTCCGGTGGCTGTTGCGGGGTCGGCCGGGAAGATGTAGAGTTCGGCCTGAGACGTATCGGCGATACGGTCCCTTTCGGGTTCCGTTTCGGGGGTCGTGATGCCGTTGGAATGGGGCGCAGTGCGGTTGTCCCAGATCCGCACCGTGGCGGCCTGCCCGTAGTCGCGGGCTGTGGCTGCGGCCGTCAGCAGCGAGAGGGCTGCAGCCAGCAGGGTCTTGTGTCTCATCTTGGTTCGTTATTTCAGGAATCCGCCCGATCGGGAGGGATCCCGATCGGGCGGAAACGGTTCATGACGGGCGGTGTGCCGGATCAGATCACGATGTTGATGATCTTGCCCGGGACGACGATCACCTTCTTCGGAGCCTTGCCGTCGAGCCATTTCTGTGCCTCGGGGGCCTGTACGACGTCGGCCTGGATCTCGGCCGGGGCCATGGCCGTCGGGTACTCCTTCTTGAAGCGCAGCTTGCCGTTGATCGATACGGGGTATTCGAACGAGCTCTGCACGAGGTACTTCTCGTCGCATGCGGGGTAGCTGGCGTCGCAAATCGATCCGATATGGCCGAGCGCCTCCCACAACTCCTCGGCGATGTGCGGCGCGAAGGGGGCCAGCAACACCGTGAGGGGTTCGAGGATGGCGCGCTTCGAACAGTCGCCCAGTTCGTTGAGGCAGATCATGAAGGCCGCCACGGAGGTGTTGAACGAGAAGTTCTCGATGTCGTCGGTCACCTTGCGGATCGTCTTGTGCAGCGTGCGGAGCTCCTTCTCCGTGGGAGCCTCGTCCGTCACGACAAGCCGCCCGTCGCGGTCGAAGAAGAGGCGCCAGAAACGACGCAGGAACTTGTGTACGCCGTCGATGCCGTTCGTATCCCAGGGCTTCGACTGCTCGAGCGGCCCGAGGAACATCTCGTACATGCGCAGCGTGTCGGCGCCGTAGTTCTCGACGATGTAGTCGGGATTGACGACGTTGAACATCGATTTCGACATCTTCTCGATGGCCCAGCCGCAGACATACTTGCCGTCCTCGAGGATGAACTCGGCATCCTTGAAATCGGGCATCCAGCGGCGGAAGGCCTCCAGGTCGAGGATGTCGTTCCGGACGATGTTCACATCGACGTGGATCTCCTGCGTCTCATACTGGTCGCGGAGGCCGAGCGAGACGAACTTGTTGGTCCCGACGACGCGGTAGACAAAGTTCGAGCGGCCCTGGATCATGCCCTGATTGACGAGCTTGCGGAAGGGCTCCGCCTCGCAGACATACCCCAGGTCGTAGAGGAACATGTTCCAGAAACGCGAGTACATTAGGTGTCCCGTGGCATGCTCGATGCCGCCGACGTAGAGATCGACGCTGCGCCAGTATTCGTCCGCCTCACGGCCGACGAGCGCCTTGTCGTTGTGGGGATCCATGTAGCGCAGGTAGTAGGCCGACGAGCCGGCAAATCCGGGCATCGTCGAGAGCTCGTAGGGATATCCCTCGGGGGTGCACCAACCCTTGACGCGGGCCAGGGGCGGTTCGCCCTCGGCCGTGGGTCCGAAGTTTTCGATCGGCGGCAGCTCGAGGGGCAACTGCTCATCGGAGAGCGGGCAGGCCGTGTCGCCCTTGTAGTAGATCGGGAAGGGTTCGCCCCAGTAGCGCTGGCGCGAGAAGATGGCGTCGCGCAGGCGGTAATTGACCAGCCGCTTGCCCAGGCCGCGGCGCTCGACCTCGTCGAACATCCGGGTGATGGCCTCCTTGACGTCCATGCCGTTGAGGAAGTCCGAGTTGATCATCCGCCCGGACTTGGCGTCATAGGACTCCTTCTCGATGTCGCCTCCCTCGACCACCGGGACGATCTCCAGCCCGAAATGGCGGGCGAAGGCGTAGTCGCGCGAGTCGTGGGCCGGAACGGCCATGATGGCCCCCGTGCCGTAGCCGGCGAGCACGTAGTCCGAGACGTAGATCGGAATGGCGCGTCCCGTGAAGGGGTTGATGGCGTAGGAGCCTGTAGCCACGCCACTCACGCGCCGCGTCTCGGCGATGCGCTCGCGTTCGGACCGCTTGCGGGCCTGGGCGATGTACTCCTCGACGGCACTGCGGTTCTCTGCCGTGGTGAGCTTGCCGACCCATTCGTGCTCGGGAGCGATGACCATGAACGTCACGCCGAAGATCGTGTCGGGGCGTGTGGTGAAGATCTCCAGTTTGCGCTCCGAACCCTGGATGTCGAAGAAGACCTGGGCGCCGACCGAGCGTCCGATCCAGTTGCGCTGGATCTCCTTGAGCGAGTCGCTCCACTCGAGGCTGTTGAGTCCGTCGAGCATCCGCTGCGCATAGGCCGTCACGCGCAGCAGCCACTGCTTCATGCGCTTCTGCTCCACGGGGTAGCCTCCGCGCACCGAGAGCCCGTCGCGCACCTCGTCGTTCGCGAGCACCGTGCCCAGTTTCGGACACCAGTTCACCATCGTGTCGGCCCGGTAGGCGAGGCGGTAGTTCTGCAGCACCTGCTCGCGGCGCGCCTCGTCCCATGCGTTCCACTCTTCGGCCGTGAAGTGCAGCTCCTGCGTCGAGGCGGCATCGAGCCCCTCGGTGCCCCTCTCGGCGAAGGCGGCCTTCAGTTCCTCGATCGGACGGGCCTTTTGAAGACGGTTGTCGTAGTAGTGGGCGAACATCTCGAGGAAGGCCCACTGTGTCCATTTATAATAGGAGGGGTCGCACGTGCGCACCTCGCGGTCCCAGTCGAACGAAAAGCCGATCTTGTCGAGCTGCTCGCGGTAACGGGCGATGTTGCGCTCGGTCGTCACGGCGGGGTGCTGCCCCGTCTGGATGGCATATTGCTCGGCCGGCAGACCGAAGGCGTCGTAGCCCATCGGGTGGAGGACATTGAATCCCTTGAGCCGCTTGTAGCGCGAGTAGATGTCCGAGGCGATGTAGCCCAGCGGATGGCCGACATGCAGGCCTGCCCCCGAGGGGTAGGGGAACATGTCGAGCACGTAGAATTTGGGGCGCGAGGGGTCCACCTCGACGCGGTAGGTCTTCCGCTCTCTCCAGCGTTGCTGCCATTTGGATTCGATCTCCTTGAAATTGTATTCCATATCTCGTTTCGGTTTATTGTCGATTTTCCCGCAAAATTAAGGAAAACTTTTCGGATTTTGCGTTTTTCGGGGGCTTATTCCCCGATAAAAGGGGTGGATTGCATGCTGTTCCGCTTCCGGTGCCTGCAGCCGGCCTCCCGGCCCGGCTTTTGCACGGCTCTGCATGGTTGTTTGCCGCCGGTCCCGGGACGGGCGGCGGGTGGGGGCCGCGGCGCCTTTTTTGTCATCTTGTGCGCCCTCTGGCGGCAGGGCTTTGGAAAAATGCGGCGCGGACTTCAGCGGGCAGATGCTTTTCGTGAGGCTACCGCCCGGATATAGGGATAACCTATTGGTATATAAAAAATAACGATTTGACAAATCGATCCTGTTGTATTACCTTTGCTGATGAAAAACAAAAACAGTATTAAAAATAACTATTAACAACTTAAATTTTACTACTATGAAAACGATGGATTATCTGCACCTGAATGCGTCGGCCGTCAATGGCGTTGTAAACTCGCTGAAGAGCCTTTTGGCCGACTATCAGATCTTCTACGCCAACCTGCGCGGACTGCATTGGAATATTCGTGGACGGGCCTTCTTCGTCCTGCATGCCAAGTTCGAGGAGCTCTACGACAATGCGGCTGCCAAGGTCGATGAACTGGCCGAGCGGATCCTGATGCTGGGCGGCGAGCCTGAGAACCGTTTCAGTGAGTACCTTAAGACGGCGCGGCTGCAGGAGGTTTCCGGAGTTTCGTGCCCCGATGAGGCGGTGAAACTCGTACTCGAGAGCCTCGGCCATCTGATCGGCGAGGAGCGCAAGCTGCTCTCCGAGGCGTCGGAGGCCGGCGACGAGACAACCGTGGCGCTGATGAGTGACTACCTCCGTGAGCAGGAAAAGTTGGTTTGGATGCTGGTGGCCTCTTCCGATTGTGATTGCGCCAAGTGATTGCCTGACTGAGGTTGGTGGGACCGGGGTTTTGCGACCCCGGTCTTTTTTTGTCCGTAGCTTGCGTCAAGACGGTGCGGGCTGGGGCGACGGGCGGTTCCCGGGTTTGACCTGCAGACGGCGGAGCGGCCGACGGCGTGTTGCGGCGTTGCCCGGACCGGTGGTATCGTATTGTCGGTATCGGCTTCCGGATCAGTCGGTTGCATCGGGGACTCCGGTTGTGCAGGTGTCTGCCGCAGCCTTGTTGCGGCAATTTGCGGCAACGTGTGACAACCCGCTGAGAAAAAGCCGGTTAAAACATCATGTATAAATAAATGCTTATTTGTTTTCAGAAACGATAAGAAATAAGTATCGATAAAGGCGCAAAATGCCCGAAAATCACGAAAAAAGAGGTGCATATATATTGTAATTCCAAAAAAATGCGTACCTTTGCAGTCCATTTTGGACAATGGAGATAGATTTTTTAACCATTAAAGGACAGTTTAAGAAATGCCAACTATTCAACAGTTAGTGAGAAACGGTCGAGTAAGCATGGAGGACAAGTCGAAGTCCCCGGCACTCGCAGCGTGCCCTCAGCGTCGCGGCGTTTGTACCCGTGTGTACACGACGACCCCGAAGAAGCCTAACTCGGCCATGCGTAAGGTGGCGCGTGTCCGCCTGACCAACGGCAAAGAGGTCAATGCCTACATCCCGGGCGAAGGCCACAACCTGCAGGAGCACTCGATCGTGCTCGTCCGCGGCGGTCGTGTGAAGGACCTCCCCGGTGTACGTTACCACCTCGTGCGCGGTGCGCTCGACTCGGCCGGTGTGGACGGTCGTCGCCAGCGTCGTTCGAAGTACGGCGCCAAGCGTCCCAAGGCCGGCAAATAGTCTAACGAGAAACATTTAATTCGAACATTTATTTAGAGCAATGAGAAAAGCTAAGCCAAAGAAGCGAATTCTACTTCCGGATCCGAAGTTCGGAGACGTGGCCGTGACCCGTTTCGTGAACAACCTTATGCTGGATGGTAAGAAGAGTATTGCCTACACGATCTTCTACGACTCGCTGGAGATCGTCGGCAAGAAGATGAAGGATGCTGATAAATCTCCGCTGGAAATCTGGAAACAGGCCCTCGAGAACATCACGCCTCAAGTCGAAGTGAAGTCGAAGCGTATCGGTGGCGCCACCTTCCAGGTACCTATGGAGGTTCGTCCGGAGCGCAAGATCTCTATTTCCATGAAGAACCTTGTCCTCTATTCCCGTAAGCGCGCCGGCAAGACGATGGCTGACAAGCTCGCAGCAGAGATAATCGACGCCTACAACCAGCAGGGTGCCGCCTTCAAGCGCAAGGAGGAGATGCACCGCATGGCAGAGGCCAACAAGGCATTCGCACACTTCAGATTCTAAAACAAGGACACAAAGATGGCAACCAGAGATTTACATTATACTCGCAATATCGGTATCATGGCGCACATCGATGCCGGTAAGACCACCACGTCCGAGCGAATCCTTTTCTACACGGGTAAGACCCACAAGATCGGCGAGGTGCACGAGGGTGGCGCCACCATGGACTGGATGGTCCAGGAGCAGGAGCGCGGTATCACCATCACCTCGGCCGCAACGACCGCCTTCTGGCACTACAAGGACCACCAGTATCAGATCAACCTGATCGATACCCCGGGACACGTCGATTTCACGGTCGAGGTGGAGCGTTCGCTGCGCGTGCTCGACGGTGCGATCGCCACGTTCTGCGCCGTAGGCGGCGTGGAGCCCCAGTCGGAGACCGTATGGCGTCAGGCCGACAAGTACAATGTTCCCCGTATCGGTTACGTCAATAAGATGGACCGCACGGGCGCCGACTTCCTCTCGGTCTGCGCGCAGATCAAGGAGCATTTCGGTGCAACGGCTCTGCCGGTGGTTCTCCCGATCGGTGCCGAGGACAAGTTCGAAGGTCTCGTAGACCTTATTTATAATAACGCGATCTATTACTTCGACGACAAGACCGTTCGCGACAACTTTGAGCTGCGCGAGATTCCCGAGTCGATGAAGGCCGAGGCCGCTGAGTGGCGTGCGAAGCTCATCGAGGAGGTTGCCTCGACGGATGATGCCCTGATGGAGAAGTTCTTCGAGGATCCCGATTCGATCACCCCCGACGAACTGCTCGCCGCTATCCGCAAGGCCACGATCTCGATGCAGATCGTTCCGATGCTCTGCGGCTCGTCGTTCCACAACAAGGGCGTGCAGAAGCTGCTCGACTACGTGATGGCTTTCCTTCCCTCGCCGCTGGACGTTCCCGCTGTTACGGGTACGAACCCCAAGACCGAGGAGGTGGAGACCCGTCAGGCTTCGGAGGACGAGCCCTTCTGCGGTCTGGCGTTCAAGATCGCAACCGACCCCTTCGTGGGCCGTCTGGCATTCGTGCGCGTTTATTCGGGCAAACTCGATGCCGGTTCCTACGTGCTCAACGCTCGCAGCGGCAAGCGCGAGCGTATCAGCCGTCTCTATCAGATGCACGCCAACAAGCAGAACCCGATGGAGACTGTCAGTGCCGGTGACATCTGCGCCGCTGTCGGCTTCAAGGAGATCCGCACGGGCGATACGCTCTGCGCCGAGAACGCCCCGATCGTCCTCGAGCAGATGACCTTCCCCGAGCCGGTGATCGGTCTGGCCGTAGAGCCCAAGACGCAGAAGGACCTCGACAAGCTCGGCATCGCCCTGGCGAAGCTGGCCGAAGAGGACCCCACCTTCACGGTTCATACCGACGAGGATTCGGGCCAGACCGTGATCAGCGGTATGGGTGAGCTCCACCTCGACATCATCGTGGACCGTCTGCGTCGCGAGTTTGGTGTGGAGATCAACCAGGGTGCTCCCCAGGTGAACTACAAGGAGTCGCTTACCAAGACGATCCAGCACCGCGAGGTCTTCAAGAAGCAGACCGGTGGTCGTGGTAAGTTTGCCGACATCATCTTCGAGATCGGTCCCGCCGAGGACGGCAAGATGGGCCTTACGTTCGTCGATGAGGTCAAGGGCGGTAACATTCCCAAGGAGTTCATCCCCGCGGTTCAGAAGGGCTTCGAGTCGGCCATGGCTAACGGTGCACTGGCAGGCTATCCGATGGACTCGATGAAGATTACGCTCAAGGACGGTTCGTTCCACCCGGTGGACTCCGACCAGCTGTCGTTCGAAATCGCTGCCCGCAACGGTTACCGCAACGCCGCTCCCAAGGCCGGTTCGGTGATCCTCGAGCCCGTGATGTCCGTGGAGGTCGTAACCCCCGAGGAGAACATGGGCGACATCATCGGCGACCTGAACAAGCGCCGCGGTCAGATCACCGGCATGGAGTCGAAGGGCACCGCCCGTGTGGTCAAGGCCAAGGTTCCCCTGTCGGAGATGTTCGGCTACGTGACCGTGCTCCGTACGATCTCGTCGGGCCGCGCCACTTCGTCGATGGAGTTCTCGCACTTCGAGGAGGTTCCTGCCAACCTGGCCAAGGAGATCATCGAGAAAGCGAGTGGTAAACGTAAGGATATAGAATAAGCAAACGATATGAACCAGAAGATTAGAATCAAGTTAAAGTCATTCGATCACAATCTCGTGGACAAGTCGGCCGAGAAGATTGTGAAGACCGTGAAGAGTACGGGCGCCGTTGTGAGCGGCCCCGTGCCCCTTCCCACGCACAAGCAGATTTTCACGGTGAACCGCTCGACCTTCGTGAACAAGAAGGCCCGCGAGCAGTTCCAGCTCTGCACCTTCAAGCGCATCCTCGACATCTATTCCTCGACGCCGAAGACCATCGATGCGCTCATGAAGCTCGAGCTTCCTTCGGGTGTGGAGGTTGAGATCAAGGTCTGATCCGCCCCGCAGGAAAATCGGAACGAAGATCACTTTTACTATTTATAACAAACAATTGACAACAAATGTCAGGACTTATTGGAAAGAAAATCGGAATGACTTCCGTTTACAGTGCCGAGGGTAAGAACATACCATGCACTGTCATTGAGGCTGGTCCCTGCGTTGTTACGCAAATCAAAACCGTTGAGACGGATTCGTATGCAGCGGTTCAGATTGCCTATGACGAGAAAAGTGAAAAGCACACCAGCAACAGTTTGTTAGGTCACTTCAAGAAAGCCGGCACCACCCCGAAGCGCAAGTTGGCTGAGTTCAAGGGGATGCCCGAAGTGAATCTCGGCGACACGCTGACCGTGGACCTCTTCACCGAGGAGGACTGGGTGGACGTGACCGGGATCTCGAAAGGAAAAGGCTTCCAGGGCGTTGTGAAACGTCACGGTTTCGGCGGTGTCGGCGGCCAGACCCACGGCCAGCACAACCGTCAGCGCAAGCCCGGTTCGCTGGGTGCATCGTCCTACCCGTCGCGCGTATTCAAGGGCAAGCGTCTGCCCGGCCAGATGGGCGGAGAGCAGGTTAAGGTGCTTAACCTGAAAGTTTTGAAGGTTATTCCCGAGAGCAACCTGATCCTCGTGAAGGGTTCGATTCCGGGTGCAAAAGGTGCTTATTTAACGATTGAGAAGTAGTATGGAATTAGCTGTTTTGAACACCCAGGGAAAAGAAACGGGTCGTAAGGTAGTCCTTTCGGATGCCGTTTTCGGCGTGGAGGCTAATGACCACGCTATCTATCTCGACGTAAAGCAGTACCTCGCCGACCAGCGTCAGGGTACGCACAAGGCCAAGCAGCGCAACGAGGTTGCCGGTTCGACCCGCAAGCTCAAGCGTCAGAAGGGTACCGGCGGCGCCCGTTGCGGCAGCATCCTCTCGCCGCTCTTCCCGGGCGGTGGCCGCGTCTTCGGCCCGCAGCCGCGTGACTACAGCTTCAAGCTCAACAAGAAGCTCAAGCAGCTGGCCCGCCGCAGCGCACTGACCTACAAGGCTCAGGCAGGTGCCATCACCATCGTCGAGGCCATCTCGATGGAGGCCCCGAAGACCAAGTCGGTGGCTGCTCTGGCCGAGGCTCTGAAGGTAGCGGACAAGAAGGTTCTGCTCGTACTGCCGGAGTCGAACGTAAACCTGCAGCTGTCGTGCCGCAACCTCACGTACGTGAAGCCCGTGCTGGCTCAGAACGTCTGCACGTACGACGTGATGAACGCTTCGGCAATCGTCATGGTCGAGGGCGCCGAGAATGTATTGAATACGATGTTAGCTTAAAAACGCAAGACAACAATGGAGATTATTATTAAGCCGGTTCTGACCGAGAAAATGACGATTCAGGGCGAAAAGTTGAATCGCTACGGTTTTATCGTCGACGTGAGGGCTAACAAGCTGCAGATTCGCAATGCCGTGGAGCAGATGTACAACGTCGTCGTTACCGACGTGAACACCGTAAACTACATGGGCAAGCTCAAGAGCCGCTATACCAAGGCGGGCTTCCTCTCGGGCCGTGCGAACAACTTCAAGAAGGCGATCGTCACCTTGAAGGATGGAGACAAGATCGATTTTTACAGTAATATCTAACGAAGATGGCAGTAAGAAAATTCAAACCTGTAACCGCAGGTACGCGACATAAGATTATCGGCACGTTCGACGAGATCACCAAGTCGACGCCGGAGAAATCGCTCCTCAGCCCCAAGAAGAGCACGGGCGGCCGCAACAACGTCGGCAAGATGACGGTTCGCTACATCGGCGGCGGTCACAAGCAGATGTACCGTAACGTGGACTTCAAGCGCGCCAAGGACGGTATTCCTGCCACTGTAAAAGCGATCGAATACGACCCGAACCGTACGGCACGCATCGCACTGCTCGTGTACGCCGACGGCGAGAAGAGCTACATCATCGCACCCAACGGCCTCCAGGTGGGCCAGACCGTCATGAGCGGCGCAGGCGTTGCTCCCGAGGTCGGCAACACGCTCTTCCTGAGCGAGATTCCCCTGGGTACGGTCGTGCACAACATTGAACTCTACCCCGGTCAGGGTGCTGCCATGGCACGTTCGGCCGGTTCCTATGCCCAGCTGCTTGCTCGTGAGGGCAAATTCGCCATCATCAAGCTGCCTTCGGGCGAGACTCGTATGG
>ERZ857745.4972-NODE-4972-length-11173-cov-9.692211_pt1 | contig 11173 bp, 12 predicted proteins | sample MGYA00519699_ERZ857745 | MGnify/ENA primary metagenome ERZ857745 (study PRJEB31778, sample SAMEA3449357) | human gut metagenome | biome: human gut; feature: human-associated habitat; material: faeces | place: United Kingdom | collected 2010/2012 ...
CCTGTGTCGGGCCCGGTGTCATAATTTTATACATAAGATCAAGTCCTTTTTCTTATTATTTTTTTAATCCGGTGTAACTGTTCAGTACCTTCACAGTTACGAGCCAAAATGCATTCCAGATCACCTTTGGTGATGGCATTTTGACTTGTATGTCTCGGGATTTTGACATATACATGTCAAAACACCTCGCGGGATATTACTTAAATTTACGTAAACCGACTCTTTTAGCAGCAACGTTCAGAGGTGCGATCACAACAAGTGTGATGACTGCTGCAACACCAATCTGTACGAGGTTTCCCGGAATGGAAGCAACCGGTGCAAGCGGATTACCGTAGATTACGACTTCCGCGATGTAGTATCCTGCAACTTTGATTACGCAGGCTGCGATGAGTGCGATCACATACCATTTGAAGTTCTGGTGTTTTTCGTCTTCGGTAAATCTGCCTACGGTGAAGCCCATGAGAGCAACGATTACAAAAGTAAATGGAGCCCATAAAGTCCAGCCGGAAAGCAGGTCAAACAGTCCCATTCCGACACCACCTGCGATCGCTCCGGTCTTTTTGCCGAAGATGATCGCGCCGATAAACAGCGGAACATTGCCGAGATGGATAAGTCCTCCGTTGGCTGCAATTGGAAGACGGACGTTGATGAATGCCGTAAAGATGTAAGTGAGTGCTACGAAGATAGCGGTCACGGTAAGAAACTGAACGGAAGAAGTAACCTCGCGCTCAGCGGCTGCTGTCTGTACGTTTGTGTTTGCCATGATAATTGTTCCTTTCCCGGAAGGTAAGAGCGTTTAAAGTGTTTTACTGCATATTGGGGCAGTAATAAAACTTACTTAACCTTCCTTTTTCCTATGTTTTTTGATTGGATATACTTTACAATAGAACTGTGCATTAATAAAGAGGCAATTTGAAGAAAAAATAAGAGGACAGTTTGCGACGACCCAATGTGAATGACCCTGTTGGTATTTGTACTTACTGTTGCTGGAGTCATTGGTAGCCTGAGAATTTGTGGATTTGTTCTGGATTTGCTTTTTTGGTGGTCATTTTTGACACGAAAATTTGTTGGTTTAATTTGCATTTGGTTGTTTTGGAGTCATTGATAGACTGTGGATTTATAGTTGAGATGAACAGGACGACATGGTATGATAATCTAAGATCAAAACAGATTTTTACACAAAATGAAAATATGAAACAGATTACGGAGGAAAAGCGTGAAAAAAATATTGTCTCCGATGGAAAAAATTCGATTTCCGGAAAGTGAAGAGCTTCCGGAGGGAGTGAAAGAAATCGACGTAAAGGACACATTCGGATATTGTACCGAACTTTATCCGGATGTTGAATACGCAGAGCACAGTGGCAGGAAGCTGCATCTTCAGATCATGGCACCGCTCGTTTATGGAAAAGATCTAAAATGGCCGCTGATCGTATATGTACAGGGATCTTCCTGGCATAAGCAGAAATTGTTTCAGAGTCTTCCGACACTGGTCAGGATGTGCGAAAGAGGATATGCCGTGGCGATTGTGGAGCACAGAGAAAGCGAGCTGGCACCATTTCCCGCTCAGGTGATAGACACCAAAGCTGCAATTCGTTTTTTGAGGATGAATGGAGCACATTATGGAATCAATGTGAGCAAAGTGGTACTCTGGGGCGATTCAAGCGGGGCACATACAGCGCTGATGGCTGGAATTACCGGAGATGCGGAGTATCTTCCGGAAAAATATCCACAGACAACAACAGAAGTGGACTGCATCATAGACTGGTTTGGGCCGACAGATCTTGTGGCAGCATCACAGTATCCGTCTGCAATCGATCATGATTCAGCCAAAAGTCCGTCAGGAGTATTGATCGGTGGAAAAACACTTCATGATCATCCGGCGGATGCTTATCCGGCAAATCCTGTGGTGCATTTGCACCGCAATCGAAAAACGCCGCCTGTTCTTATTATGCATGGTGGTAGTGACCCACTGGTTCCGTTTAATCAGTCCTGTATTTTATATGAGGCTTTAAAACGGATGGATAAGGAAGTGGAGTTTGTCAAGCTCAGGAATGCCGGACATGGATGGGGTGGTTTTATGAGTGAGGCGGCACTGGATATAGTAGAAGAATTTATAAAGAAGAAAATTAATTAAAAATACAGGGAGAACGAAATGGAACAGGAAACACAGACACCACACAAACGAAGAGTACGATATAAGGGAAAATATCCGCGCAAATTTGAGGAAAAATATAAAGAACTGAATCCGGAGAAATATAAGGATACGATCGAACATGTCATCAGTAAGGGCAACACTCCGGCAGGAATGCATATTTCCATCATGGTAAAGGAAATCCTTGATTTCCTGAAGATCCAGCCGGGCGAGACAGGATTTGATGCGACACTTGGCTATGGCGGACATACAAAAGCAATGATGGAATGTCTGCATGGGGAAGGCCATATGTATGCAACAGATGTGGATCCGGAGGAATCTGCAAAGACCCGTAAGCGTCTGGCAGAGCAGGGCTTTGGAGAGGACATTCTGACGGTCAGACTTCAGAATTTCTGTACGATCGATGAGATTGCAAAAGAAGCCGGTGGATTTGATTTTATTCTTGCAGATCTTGGGGTATCGTCCATGCAGATTGACAATCCGAAGCGTGGTTTTTCTTTCCGCGCAGACGGACCGCTTGATCTTCGACTGAATCAGGAAAAGGGAATCAGCGCGGCAGAGAGACTTGATACGATCAGCAGAGATGAACTTGCCGGAATGCTTTATGAAAATTCCGATGAGCCATATTGTGAGGAGCTTGCAAAAGCAATTACAGACGAGATCCGCAGGGGAAATCGTGTAGATACTACGACAAAATTGCGTGAGATTATCGAGAAGACACTTTCCTTTATTCCGGAAAAAGAACGTAAAGATACCGTCCGCAAGACCTGCCAGAGAGTATTCCAGGCGTTGCGTATCGATGTAAACCGCGAGTTTGAAGTTCTGTATGAATTTATGGAAAAACTGCCGGATGCCCTCAAACCGGGCGGACGTGTGGCAATTCTGACGTTCCATTCAGGAGAAGACAAGCTTGTAAAGAAAGCACTTAAGGCAGGCTATAAAGCAGGAATCTATTCCGACTATGCAAAAGATGTGATCCGCCCGTCCGCGCAGGAATGTGCCCAGAACGGCAGAGCCAGATCCACAAAAATGCGCTGGGCGATTAAAGCCTGAAGCATTTATGTCAAACAAAAATGAAGATTCTGTGAAGTGAATCAAAAGTATTGACAGTACAAAAAAGGATTATTACAATAAACCTATCATAAAGGTATGTTAAACAAGGCTGTTACAGTAGATAAACTATTGTGACAGTCTTTTGTTTTGACTTCATCAGAAAGGAAACAGAATGAAACATCAGAAAATATACGTTAATGGAATGACCTGTATTAACTGTCAGAACAGAATTACATCCACACTGCAGCAGACCAGTGGAATCACAGAAGCTTCCGTCAGCTATGAGACAGGAGCTGCAGAAATAACATATGACCCGGAAAAAATCAGTATGGAGCAGATCATAGCGAGGATTAATAGTCTGGGCTACAGCGCCTCCACTCAGAACACATCAAAAAAAGAAAACATAATCCGGGCAGTACGTGAAATTGCAATCATCGCAGTAATATTTTTCCTTTTGCAGCGTTTGGGAATTCTGAACCGTCTGGCACCGGGAAAGCTTGCGGACAGTGAGATGGGATATGGAGCATTGTTTGTGATTGGACTGATCACTTCCGTACACTGTATAGCCATGTGCGGCGGAATTAATTTATCACAGACCTTATCGCGGGAAAAAAATGAGTCAATGTTCCGCAATTCGCTGGAATACAACATGGGACGTGTGATTTCCTATACCGTGATCGGAGGTATACTTGGTGCTATTGGAGGGCTGGCAGGAATCGGAGCCGGCATTCAGACTTCAACCTTCTTCCAGGGAATGCTGAAGTTATTTGCCGGAATCATTATGGTAGTTATGGGAATAAACATGCTGGGAATTTTTCCGGGTCTTCGAAAACTGAAATTAAGTATTCCGAACTTTGGCAGAAATATAATTACAAGACCAGCAGGAAAAAACAGAACTCCATTTATAATCGGACTCTGTAACGGATTTATGCCGTGCGGCCCATTACAGTCTATGCAGATCGTTGCGCTGGCTTCGGGAAGTTATCTGACAGGGGCGGTGTCTATGTTTTGTTTTAGCCTGGGTACGGTTCCGCTGATGCTTGGATTTGGTTCTGCAGTGTCAATGCTAGGCAAAAAATTTACAAGACAGGTGCTGAAAGCCGGTGCGATTCTGGTGGTTGTTATGGGACTTTCCATGATGGTACAGGGCGGTACGCTGTCAGGTATAAGCAGTAAAACTACAGAGACATTAATGACAGAAAACACAAATGCGAGTACAAAAAATATAAATCAGCCAAAAACAAATTCAGAGAGTGCGATTGCAGACAGCTCAGCAGGAGATGAAGATCAAAGCAACGAGTCAGATCCAAACAGCGCTACAGATACAAACGGCATCCAGTATGTGACAAGCACTCTGCAGGCGGGAAGTTATCCGGACATTACGGTAAAAGCAGGGGAGCCTGTAGAATGGACGATTGATGCACCGGACGGAAGCATCAATGGATGTAACTATTCAATCATACAGCAAGATCTGGGGATTCAGTACAGCTTCAATCCGGGAGAAAATGTGATCGAATTTACCCCGACAGAAGCAGGCACGTATACCTATACTTGCTGGATGGGAATGATCACAGGAAAAATTCATGTGGAAAGTTGAGAAATAGATTATGAAAAAGTAATTGCAGCGGGGATCAGAAGACAAACATAAGGATGTTCTTTTGGGTAGAAAATATTATACAGAAATGCTATACTTGAAAAAATCAGGTATTATGCGGGAAATTAGATATGAGCGAGGAGATAGAAAGCATAGTGCTATTATCCTTGTCTGTGCTATACTGAAAATATCTTATTTACTACAAAACCCCAACTCACAGGAGAATATACATGAATAATTTACTGTACCAGATCCACCGCCCGGGCGCCTCTGCATTTACGCACAGCGGGAAATTTCATGCAGATGATGTTTTTTCGGCGGCATTATTATTATATCTGAACCCGGAAATTATGATCAAACGCGGCAATCGTGTACCGGAAGACTTTGACGGGATTGTATTTGACATCGGAAGAGGACAATACGATCATCACCAGAAAGACAGCAGGATCCGCGAAAACGGTATTCCGTACGCTGCATTTGGTCTTTTATGGGAAGAGCTTGGCGCAGACATCCTTGGGGAAGACCTTGCACAGAGATTTGATGAAGCCTTTGTGCAGCCACTTGACAACAATGACAATACAGGTGAAAAGAACGAGCTTGCCACACTGATAGGCAATTTCAATCCGACATGGGATGCAGAAGGAAGCAATGACGAAGCATTTTTTCAGGCGGTAAGTGTCGCAGGGATGATTCTGGAAAATAAATTCGAACGTTTCAGAGGAAACGAACGCGCGGACAAACGTGTAGAAGAAATCTATGCTCATCATAAACAGGCAGTGCATGACAGAGAAAAACACAGAGATGATGCACGTATTCTGATTCTTCCGGAATTTGTTCCGTGCCAGAAATTTCTCTCCGAAACGGAAATTGCATTTGTGATCTTTCCATCAAACAGAGGCGGCTATTGTATTCAGCCACAGAAAAAAGAATATTCCATGAATTATAAATGTAGCTTTCCGGTGGAGTGGCTTGGACTTGAAAACGAAGAACTGGTCGTAGCAACCGGATTAAAATCGGCGGGCTTTTGTCATAAAGGCGGCTTCCTTATGACAACAGGAGAGCTTGCCGATGCTGTGCAGGTATGCCGTATCAGCATGGAGCAGTTTCAGGAAAAACCGGTGATCGTAAACTTAGGCGGAACAGAAGAAGCGGATGAACTTCTCGTACAGTTACCGGGAGTATTCTCTGCAAAAGTGGTACATCTCGAGTTCCCTGAGCTTCCGGAGCTTGAAATTCAGGGAATATATGGCGAGGCTGCACTGGAGAAGCAGGAGTGGAAAAGCCTGATCAAAGAACAGGTGAAGAAAATTCTGAAATACAAACCAGAGGCAGTTTTTGTGGGAGAAAATCTGTTTGCCACATATCCGATCGTGCATTCACTTCGAAAAAAACACATACCGGTACTGACTCTGGTGCAAAAAGACGGGAAGAAGCTGATCGTGCGGATTCCGTCAGGATCATGAGGAAATATTAACGTATTCTCTTCTTGATCATCGGTCCGATGATCATGGCGATGATCATTTTTACCAGATCAGCCGGTATGAAAGGGATTACGCAGACTGCAAGGGCCGCTTTGAAAGTGTAATTTGCGACCAGGCAGAACCATATGGTTCCGAAAAGATAACATATGATGGTTCCGACGATCATGCCGATAAGCTGGATCCATGGTTTACGGCAGTTGTCGATTACCAGTCCGGCAATGACTGCCATTACGATAAATCCGATGATATATCCGCCTGTAGGACCTGCCAGCTTGGATGGACCGCCTGTGAATCCGGAGAATACCGGGAGACCGACGAGACCGAGCAGAAGGTAGATCAGATAGCTGATGGTTCCTTTTTTCCATCCGAGAAGATACAGGGACAAATAGATTGCCAGATTAGTGAATGAGATCGGAACCGGTCCGATGGGGATGGATAATGGGGCAAGAATGCAGGTGACCGCTGCCATCAGTGCGGTCATGGTTATTTCGTAGGTTTTGCTGCGGGGTGCAGTAATGCTTTGTGTCTGGTTCATGTTAAAAATTCTCCTTCTAAAGTTTGGCGGTTATGCGGATTCAATTTCATAAGTAAATCCGGCATCTGTGATAGTTTTCAGAGTATCTTCGATTCCCTGACCGCCTTCTGTCAGATAACCTGAGGCAAAGATAGAGTCAACTACACTGAGCAGTTTCTTTTCTTCCCCTTTGAAATATACTTCTCTTCCGGCGGCACAGCGGATATCTGCTTTTGGCACGAGAAGTCTTGCAAGACAGAGGACTTTCATGCAGTATTCGGTAGTCAGAACGGAGATATCGGCATCTCCGAGCGGAGTTCCTTTAATCGGCAGGAGGAAGTTGATTGGCAGTGCTTCCGGCTGGATTTCGCGGAGTTCAAGAAGCATGTCAACTACATCTTCTTTACTTTCGCCCATGCCAATGATTCCGCCGCTGCAGATTTCGAATCCAAGTCCCTGCAGCATGTGGATATTCTGTACACGTTGCTCAAAAGTATGTGTACTGCAGATATTATGGTAATAAGAACGGCTGCTGTTCAGATTGTGATTTATTCGGTCCAGGCCGGCTTCTTTGAGCATTCGGGCCTGCTTTTCTGTCAGAAAACCGATGGAGCAGCAGAGATGTGTTCCGTGTTCTTTCATCTTACGGATTCGGCGGGCAAGTTCTTCAATTTCTTTATCTGTAAATTTCATACCGCTCAGACCGATGCAGTGTCTGGATAAATGATAATCGTTTACAAAGTCATTATCCTGATACAGCTTATCTTCATCTACCCATTTGTATTTATCAATATCTGCGGTAGAGCGACATGACTGTGCGCAGTAAGCACAATCCTGGGAACAGTTTCCGCTGCGGGCGTTAGTAAGAATATGAATGCTTACACGATTTCCCTTATATTGATATCGTAAACTCTTCGCGCGATCGATCAGCGCATCCAGTTCTTTGTCAGGAGTATTCAGGATGGCGATCGCATCCTCTCTGGAAAGAGCCGGTGTTTCTGTTTCATAAAATTCGGAACTCATAAATTTTCCTTTCATTTGTCACAGGCGCTCCCCACTGCCTTCTGGCAGGGGGAAAAGCCCTTTGATTTTTGCTACGGGTATCACTTTAACACATAAAAACATAAAATGTCAACCAGATAACAAAAATAGGTTTACAATTAGAACCAAATTACGTAGAAATACAATTTTTTTTAATTAGCACTCACCTCTTGATAATGAAAGTAGTTAATGGGAAGAGAACTTTTGGATATGATGAACCAATAATTTATAAGCGTGTATAATTAAATGGGAAATATATCTGTCAGTAGGGCTTATAAACGTAACTTACCTTTCGGAAGTGTCTGTTTTACAGGGATTTGGTTGTTACTGTTCACAGGTAACATTTGGTTTGATTCAGATGTCTATAGAAGATAAATTTTGTTTGACTTTTTAAAAAAGAGGAAATATAATTACAGTAAACGAGTAGCAAGTAAGCGTAAATCCAGTTTACCGGCTGCTCGTATTTATTTTGTAAAAATCTAATATTCGCCATGAAAAAGTGTGTAGCCAGTCAGCGTAAGTCCAGCTTATATGACGGGGTGCGCATTTTTTTGTGCCAAAAAAGAGAGGAGTTAAAACAAAATGGCAGAAAGCAACAAGATGAAGGATATGCCGGTAAATAAGCTGATGATCCAGATGGGAATTCCGATGATCTTATCCATGGCATTGCAGGCGGTCTATAACATTGTAGACAGTGCATTTGTAGGAAATATGAGAGTGGGCAGTGAAGCGGCATTAAATGCTTTGACACTGGTATTTCCGGTTCAGATGCTTATGGTGGCAGTTGGAATCGGAACCGGTGTCGGAACGAATGCACTTCTTGCGAGGACACTTGGACAGGGTAACAGTAAAAAAGCTGCAAAGGTAGCAGGTAACAGTCTGTTTCTGGGCGTGATCATTTATGTGGTCTGCTTATTGTTTGGTATCTTTGGGGTGAGAGCATACATTTCATCACAGACAGTAGATCCTGAAGTACTTGAGATGGGAGTCAGCTATCTGCGGATATGCTGTGTGATTTCTTTTGGTATTATCTTCTTTTCTTTATTTGAAAAGCTGCTCCAGGCAACAGGACGCTCTCTTTATTCTACGATTGGTCAGGTAGTCGGTGCGGTTGTAAATATTATCCTTGATCCGATCATGATCTATGGTATTGGCCCCTGCCCTGAAATGGGCGTGAAAGGTGCAGCCTATGCAACCGTAATTGGTCAGGTAGCATCAGCAGTTTTATTATTCATTTTCCATATGAAATTGAATAAAGAATTTGAGCATGGGGCGAAATACATGAAACCAGATGGCAGAATTATCAAGGAAATTTATGCAATCGGACTTCCGGCAATCATTGCTCAGGCCCTGATGTCTATTATGGTTTATGTAATGAACCTGATCCTGAAGTTCAATCCGTCAGCACAGACAGCCTATGGCCTGTTCTATAAGGTACAACAGTTTGTTCTCTTCCTTGCATTTGGTCTGCGAGATGCGATCACCCCGATCATTGCGTTTGCTTATGGAATGAGAAGCAAAAAGAGAATCCAGGATGGTATCAAATATGGTCTGATCTATACAATTGTATTAATGATCCTGGGAATTGCAATCACAGAGATTTTCCCTAGAGCGTTTGCTACTCTGTTTAATGCAGGACAGTCAAAAGAATATTTTATCAGTGCGATGAGAGTAATCTCAGTAAGCTTTTTGTTTGCCGGAATCAATGTTGCTTATCAGGGCATTTATCAGGCACTGGATGGTGGTATGGAATCACTGGTTATTTCACTTTTGAGACAGCTTATTATCATCCTGCCACTGGCGGGCATCTTTTCTATGTTTGTCAGAAATGGTCAGATGGGAGTTTCACTGATCTGGTGGGCATTTCCGATCACTGAAATTATTTCATGTCTTGTAGGATACGTGTTCTTAAAGAAAATCAGAAAAAATAGAGTTGCTGTTTTGAGCTAAGGAGGAATCAGAGATGGATAAAAGAATTATTACGATTAGCAGAGAATTTGGAAGTGGTGGACGTTTTATCGGAGAAGAAATAGCAAAGAAACTGGGAATTGCCTATTTTGATAAAAAGATTATCAATGAGATTGCAGAAAAGTCTGGTTTATCTCCGGAATATATTCAGGAAAATGCAGAGTTATCTCCGAAAAAAGGTTTGTTTGCATATGCATTTGCCGGACGTGACATCACCGGGAAATCAGTAGAAGATATGGTATATGAGGCACAGAGAAAGGTTATCTTAGATCTGGCAGAGAAAGAGCCATGTGTGATCATTGGAAGAAATGCGGACTATATCCTGAAAGACCGTGACGATGTGCTGAATGTATTTATTCATGGAAATATGCCGGAAAAAATACAGCGTATCACTCGTTTATATAATGTAGAAGAGAAGAAAGCTGTCAAAATGATGGCAGACACAGATAAAAGACGTATGACAAATTACAACTTTTATACGGATCAGAGATGGGGAAAAGCTGATAACTATACGTTGTGTCTGAATAGTTCAGAGCTTGGATATGACAGATGCGGGAAGATAATTATGGAATGTATTAAATGACAAACGCTCCGCGAGGATGCTGCCAGTACAGTTAATATCAGAATTTGCACCATCAGAAGAGATGTTTTTACCTGGTGTGACTGCATTGCGTATTCTAGGGCTCAGCTTTGTGTCTGGAGGAATTTCTGTTATGACCTGTTATGCCTTACAGGGCTTTTCGAGAGGAATATCCAGCCTTATCATTTCGTCATTAAGACAGGTTATTATTTTACTTCCACTTGCATCAGTCCTGAGTAAGATGATGGGAATCAATGGAATTGTGTTTTTCCAATCATGACGGAGAAACGACAGAGTATGCAAAAAAATGATTGTACAGGAGTATGATAAGTATAAAGAACAGCTGGATAAGAGCGGTACAAAGTACAAAATATTATCAGAAAAGACCAATGAAGATGGTTCTATCGTGATCGAGATTTAGAAACAGTATAATACAACGGCAGCAAAAGAATGTAATACAGCATATTCCGTATCAATCAGAGTACCATCAATATCAAAAATAATATGCTTATACTTCATGCTGTCCCTTGTCCCTGTCTGTATCAAAATAACGTATTACTCTGTATGGAAATCCCTACTGCAACACAATTAGGAGGGATAGGACGGGTAACTATGCTTCCAGACCCTATCACGCTGTTTTCTACTGTTAAATAATATTCTGTAAGTTATTTTCTATAGATGTCCGCTGATAGTAGGCATCTATGATATCCTGTAAAGTAATCGTATTCATTTTTGCTTCGGCATCCTTTTGAATTTCATTGTAAAATCCCTGCAAAGATAACTGAATGTT
>ERZ857745.4980-NODE-4980-length-11152-cov-3.725511_pt1 | contig 11152 bp, 7 predicted proteins | sample MGYA00519699_ERZ857745 | MGnify/ENA primary metagenome ERZ857745 (study PRJEB31778, sample SAMEA3449357) | human gut metagenome | biome: human gut; feature: human-associated habitat; material: faeces | place: United Kingdom | collected 2010/2012 ...
CACAGCAAAGAAGAAAAAGCAAAACCAATCACCGAAGCTCCAAGCGGAATCATCGGTCTGGAGACTTCCCTTGCCCTTGGCATCACAAGCCTTGTAAGACCGGGACATTTATCTCTTATTCAGCTTCTGAAAAAGATGACCATCAATCCGGCAAAGCTTTACCACCTTCCATACGGACAGCTCGCCGAAGGAAAGGCAGCTGACCTTGTGATCTTCGATGAAAACGAATGTTGGACTCCAACCGAGTATGCATCCCTTTCATCCAACTCACCATTTACCGGAACGCCTATGTATGGCAAAGTGAAGTATACGATCTGTGGTGGGGAAATCGTATATCATGATTAAAAAAATCCACGGACTTTGAATCTTCTAAAGTCCGTGGATTTTTCCATCTTCTTATTTTTCTTCCAGCATAAAGTATTTCATACTTGTTCCGCTTTCCGCCACATCCGCAAGATTGATACAACTGTTTCCCATACGGTCGATCAGATGCAGGATATTGGTAAACGGAGCAGTAAGGCTTGCCTTACATTTTCCTTTATTGACACGCTCAATATGCGCTTTCCGCATCTTGATATCCAGATCCAGAAGCTTATCCTTTCGCTTCATCATCTTGCCTGGTTCGATACCATCATCTCCCTGCAGTGCCTTCAGCGAATCACAGAACATCTTATTCAGTACCTTCAAACTCTTCTGCAGCTCATCCATCGCTTCCGGTGTATATTTATACTTCCGGTCTGATCTTTCCAACATACATTCTGCCATTTCCACACTTAAGGTTCCCATACGTTCCACATCGCTGAGTACACACATGAGACTCGCCGTCTGCGCTGCCTGCTGCTCGGTCAATGAACCCGAAGAAAACAAAGCTGCAAGATATTCGGTAATACACTTTCCAAGGCGTTCAACCTGTTCTCCGTTTTCTTTCAGACCGTCAATGGATTTCACTTCTTCATTTTTCACAAGCTCAATCGTTTTCTTCAGAATATCTCCTACCTGGTCACTCATACGGAAAATCTCTTTTGCCACAAGCTGCAGCGCTGCTGCCGGCTGACTGATGATATTTTCATCCAGATAAATCGGGCTGCCTGGATCTTCAACACCTTTTTTGCCATCCGGGATCAGTGTCATGACAATCTTCACCATCAGTTTAATCAGGCATACCCAGATCAGTGTCATTGTGATGTTAAATACAGTATGTGCATTTGCAATCTGTCTGGAAATCGCTTCAATCTCCGGACCTTTCGGCGAAATGTTCTGGATCAGTGCCGCAAATGGTTTTACAAACCAGATAAACAAAAAGCAACCGGAAATATTAAAAATACAATGCGCCACAGCGGTTCTCTTCGCATCTTTTGACTGTCCGATACTGGCAAGGAGTGCTGTGATCGTTGTACCGATATTATCACCTAAAAGAATCGGGATTGCTCCTGCAAGCCCAAGTATACTCGTAACCCCGTCCGGTCCCGGCTGGGAAGCGAAGTTCTGCAAGACTGCGATCGTTGCACTACTGCTCTGTACAACCAGCGTCATAAATGTACCAACTGCCACACCAAGTACCGGAATATGTGCAACCCGTCCGATCAAGTCTGTGAATACCGGACTGGATGCCAATGGTTTCATGACATCTCCCATTGTTTCAATTCCAAGGAACAAAAGACCAAAGGCAAAAATCGTCTGACCGATACTTTTTACTTTCTCTGATTTTGTTACAAATGAAATCAGAAATCCTATAAAAATAATCACATAAATATAGTCACTGATCTTAAACGCAATAATCTGTGCTGTCATGGTTGTACCAATATTTGCACCAAAAATGATGGAAATTGCCTGTGGCAGGTTCATCAGTCCCGCACTTACGAAACCGATCGCCATAACTGTCGTCGCACTGCTGCTCTGGAGTACCGCGGTTGTAAGCGCACCGGCAAGCACACCCAGAAGCGGATTCTTCGTCAGAAGTGCAAGAATGCTTTTCATTTTATCGCCCGCCGCCTTTTGCAGACATTCACTCATCATATTCATTCCATAGATAAAAACTGCCAGACCGCCAAGCAGTCCGAAAATGATCTGAATTTTCTCGTTCATATTAATTCCTCTCTCAATTTACCCTGTGTTTGTTAATATCTTTTAAACTTACTTTTTACAATGATGTTTTCCCTTTCAGCTCATTTTCCATTTTATCTGTGGTCTATGCAATTCCAATCAAATCTATGTTAAATTTAGGTTAAATTTTCTTTCTTCTATCATTTTTTCTTTCCCATGATCATAGTTATGTAAAATCGCATTAAAAAAGATTGTGCCTCGGCACATTCTCGCGCTGAGCGCCAGTGGCGCTCGTTAAGCAACGACCGAAGCGGAGCGTAGACCGCTTGCGACATTCTTCATCTTCGTGCGAGTGCGCATCTCCGGCACGCAGTGCCTTTTGTTTCATAGGAAGTTTCTTCGGAATTTCCTATGAAACAAAAAGAGAGTTACCCTCTTACAAATCTTCAAATTTGCAAAAGAATAACTCTCCTGTTCTATCTATAAATCTATCCAATCCCAAGCACACCATATCCAACTATTCCAAACACCGCCGCAAGAGTGATCACCTTCGGTACTGACCAGTTCTTCTTCAATATCAGATAGAACATCAACACTCCGATCCCGCACCCAAACCAGTCAATCCTCGCATCCGGAAAATAATTTTCCTGCATCAGATCCAGAATCACCACAAGGATCATTGCGATACAGATTGGCTTGATCACATTTAACATACAGCTCATAATATCATTGCCACGGAACTTTGCGAAGCACACCGCTACGCCAAGCGTCAGCGTATAAGCTGGCATCAGCACGCCCATAACCGCTGCAATCCCACCCAGAACACCTGCCGTCTGCATCCCGGCAAAAGTCGCACAGTTAATCCCAAGCGGTCCCGGTGTCATTTCTGCGATAGCGATCAAGTTAGTCAGATCCTCCGCCGTCATCCACTGATTGACCTTCATCTCCTGCATAATAACCGGGATCATCGACATTCCGCCAAAGCTGGTAAATCCGATTTTCATAAACGCTGTAAAAAGTCTGAGATAGATCATGCCGTCTGTCCTCCTCTTGTCTTTTTCACCGCTCTTATAGAAAGCGCCAGTATCACTCCCGCTACGATCATCACCACATTACTGATATCCGTAAATACACAGAGCGCCAGTGCTAACGCACAGATCGGGATTGCTGATTTTCTGCGGAACGCTTCTTTCCCCAGTGAAAGTGCCGCACTTCCCATAATCGGAACTACCGCACAGCGGATTCCGCGAAGTGCCGCATAGCACCAGACATTACTTTTCAGCACCTTATAAAATGCAGTAACAAACGACAGGATCAGAACCGCCGGACAGGTCATTCCGAGTACTGCACAGACACCTCCGAACCAGCCACCTACATAATAACCAAACAGCATACTGATATTGGTGATCATAATTCCGGGAACTGACTTTCCAACTGCAACCATATCCAGCAGTTCCTCTTTTGTGATCAGCTTTCGTTTATCTACAAACTCCTGCTCCATCTGCGCCAGAATGCTCCATCCGCCTCCAAATGTAAAACATCCTATCTTAAAGAAAAATGCAAACAGCATCAGTCCATTTTTGATTCTCTCTTTACTCATCTCTTCTTCCTCCTGTTTCTTTACTTTATCATCTCTATTGACATTAGTAAAATATATGTTTTATTATTAAAAATATAGTTTAAACCTATGGAGGATTTTTTATGAACTGGAATCAGCTGCAATATGTCATCACCATTGCCGAAGAAAAAAGTATCACCAAAGCGGCGCAGAAGCTTTATATTTCCCAGCCTTCCCTTTCCTTAAGCATTCAGGCTCTGGAAAAAGAAACCGGAATCCCTCTTTTTGAGCGGAACCGTGGCGAGATGAAGCTTACCTATGCAGGCTCCCTTTTCTATGAATGGGCAATTTCTACCCTCCACTCTCATACCCAGTTGGAATGGAAGCTTGGTGATATCGTTTCCGGCTCCCGGACACTGATCCGGCTGGGTCTCAGTCCCCACCGAAGTGAACGGCTTCTGGCACCGGTTCTGGAACGCTTTTATTCCATGTATGAGAACTGTGATATCCAGATCATTGAGCAGCCGACCTATATCCTGCGGCAGATGCTGGAAGAGGACAAGCTGGATCTGATTCTCGATATTTCCAGCCCGGACACTATCAATTATGAGAGTGAGCTTCTGGTAAAGGAAAGTTTTGTCCTGGCAATCCCTGACTCTCTGTGTCCTTTTTCCGATCCATCACAAAAAGAGGAGGACATCTCTGCCACTCCCCAAATTCATTTGCCTGCGTTATCTGCAATTCCATTTATTCTGCTTTCAGAGGATCACGATCTCGGAAAGATCAGCCGCAAGATCTGCGAGACTGCCGCTTTCCATCCGAATATCCGCTGCATCTGTACCAGCAGTAATACTGCCTTTTCTCTTGCAAGACGAGGGATGGGTGCTACGTTTCTTCCGGAAATTTATGCACGAACAACTTCCTTTCCGAATATTCATTTCTTCACCCCGGATCACTTTCATGACACCAGGGACATCTGTGCTGTCTATCGGAAAAATATTTATCATCACGCACAGTTCCAGGCGCTTCTTGCTCTCCTCCGCGAGATCGTCCCGGCAATCTACAGGGCAGCTTAGTCTGCCCTGATCCGTACCTTAATTCTCTTATTTTCTGCCTCTTACTCTACATTTTTCAGTGCCTCATCCATCGGCACATGTTTAATCCTTCGATATTCTATCATTGCCACAACTGCATAGGTTCCGATCCCGATCAGAAACATTTCCACATAGATCTTCGGATCGATCCAAAGTGCGATCCATCCAGAAATACTCGTCAGCATCATTTCCCGGAACAGCACATTCATAACTGCTTTCTCAATCGGCAGGCTGAGAAGCAGACAGATGATCACCACGATAGTTGTCGACCAGATATAAAGCCTGCTGATCTCTCCATTGGTATATCCCAGGATCTTCGTCATGGAAATAGCCTGTGCATTTTTCTCAATAATGATCTTGGATAACAGATAGATCACGACCATGTAAATTCCAATTGCAAAGGCATTGACCATCCCCATCATATTTCCCATAGATACATCCAGCTGTCTCGAAATCTTTGTCAGTGCTTCCAGATCAAGCACCGAACCGATGTATTTCCCGTCAATATCCTTAATCTTCGAATTGGAAAAATATCCACTGAAATAATCGTTTCCCAGATCAAAGGTATCATTCAACTGCTCCTGTGGCATAAAGACACAGATTCCACCGCTGTATTTGTAGATTCCTTTAACCTTGAATGTATACTTTGTCTTTTCATATTTTTCTTTCAACGTGATCGAGTCTCCCGGCTTCAACAAAAACTTCTCTGCATAGGCACTGGAAATATAGACACCGTCCTCCAGATCTGCATCGATATATTTACTGTCCGGTTTGATTCCGTACAGAATCACTTCATCTGTCTTATATTTGCTCGGCAGTGTTTCCAGCGAATACGCACTGAATGCTTCCGCGTCTTCATTCTCCGTCTTTGTTCCGTAAGAGAACTGTAAAAGCTCCAGCATACTGTCCAGTTTGTTTCCGCTCATCGCACTTACCGGAACCTCCAGCATATACTGGTATTTTGCAAGCATATTGCTCTGGATATCCTGCTGATAGTGCGAAAGTACTGACGGCAGCAAAAGTCCAAAGAATAAAAGCAGATTCGCAAATATGATTCCAATAAAAAGTACAATGTAATTGCTCATATTCTGGAAGATCACACGGAGCCGGAATCGATGGAAAATTCCAAGCTTCGGACTTAGCCGGACTGCTCTTTTCCGCCTGCTTCCAGAAAGATCTCTTCTCAGAAATTTCAGCGGTGAAAGCCTCAGCTTGTAACGAAGGATTCCATAGTTGACTACCAGCATGATCAGCACCGGAACCACCGTTGTCATCCAGAAAGCCTCTGCATTCCATACTGTCACATAGGTCGGCAGACTATAGCTTCCATAATACATCCCCGCACATACTTTTTTCAGTGCTGTATAACCCAGAATATTTCCGATCACCGCACCAATCAGCGTGACGATCACCGGAAGTGCCATGTAATGTCCGATCAGTTCTTTTCTTGTATACCCGGAAGCCCGCAAAGTTCCGATCACGCCTGCTTCTTTCTGGATCGTATTGCTGATCGTGATTCCAAATACAAACGCCATAATCACAATGATCATATAGAGGAGCATTATGATCATTGCACGGTCACTCCCCATATCATCACCGGTAAATGTAATTGCCTGGTTCAGATACTGTGGCACAAAAGACTCCAGAGTGACTTCTTCCCCCAGTGCTTCCATCAGATCTTCCGACATCTTTTTTTCCTGTTTTTCATTTTTCGGTTCTTTGTCATACACCCAGGAATAACTGTACTGAATCTTATCCTGATTCAGAGATTCAAACTCTTCCGGTGTTACAACCGATACCCCGAATTTGATTGCATCAAACATGCTGTCATTATTGTTCTGGAACAGGCAGCTATAGTCAGACAGTGCCACAAATCCTGTGACTTTCCACTTTTGTGAACCACTTTTCAGTGTATCTCCGACAGAAATCTTATTATTGTCCGCATACATACGGTCAATTGCCATTTCTCCTGCTTTTTCAGGAAGCTTTCCTTCCATCAGGCACACCAGGTTGATCTCTTCCCTGTTTTTGAAAATACGCATGGTACTTCCATTATCCAGTGCCTCTTCCAGATAAAAGTTTTCATACAGCGTCACACCATTTTTCTCGATGTTTTCCTGTTGTGCTTTGGTAATTTTTTTCTTTACCCGGAAATTTCCATCTTCAATCTTGTATTTCTCAAAGCCTTCATTATATGCTTTTATCATGCTTCCGTCAGCAACCAGAAAGCCGGATACAAACCCAATCGTTGCAATCATAAGGATCAGAACCACCAGGTATTTTCCAATTTCTCCCTTCAGTTCTCTCGGAAGCCGTTTTCTCAACGGACTCTTCATAACACGCGTCCTCCTTACCATTCCAGCTCACTTGCAGAAAGTTTATGCTCATTACAGTAATTTTTGCGGATCATTCCATCACGAAGTTTTACCACCCGGTCCGCCATATCCTTGATCGCATCATTATGTGTAACCATCACGATCGTATTTCCATATTTCTGGTTAACGGTCTCGATCAGCTTCAGGATTTCCTTAGAAGTATTATAATCCAGCGCACCTGTCGGTTCATCACAGAGCAGGATGTCCGGATTTTTGACAATTGCACGTCCAATCGCGGTTCTCTGCTGCTGTCCTCCGGAAAGCTGGTTCGGCAGCTTGTTCTGATGTTCATAAATACCCAGCGTTTGCATCAGCTCATCCACATCCAGCGGACGATTACTTAAATAAGCACCGATTTCAATATTTTCTCTAAGTGTCAGGTTTGGAATCAAATTGTACATCTGGAATATATAACCCAGATGCTTTCTCCGGTACAGGGACAGCTTCTTCTCTGTCATATCCTCCAGCTGTTCTCCATCAATCGTAATACTTCCTTCATCTGCCCCGTCAATACCGCCTATAATATTCAGAAGAGTCGATTTTCCGGAACCGGATGGTCCCAGAAGCACACAAAACTCTCCTCTTTCAATTTCCAGATCAAATCCTTTCAGAACATTTACCCGGCTGTCGCCTGTTCCAAACGACTTTTTGATCCCCTTAATCTCTAAAAACATTCCTCTACTCCTTCCTTTAGTTACTCATATCATAGTAATGTTATATCCCATACACTCATGTTAGTTTAGGCTTACTTTTTTGTCAATATTTTAATTGTTATTTTTTCAAAAAGATATTGACAAATGGAAGGAAAATTTTTAAAATAATTATCTGTGTAATTTTATACCAAAATCTTTGTGGATTTTTCTGGATATCAAAATAGATATCTACTTTTCGCCACATAACTTGTTGCAGACAGCGGCAGTTATGTGGCTTTTTATGTATCGGGCTTCTGCCCTTTTTTACAGATTTTGTACCTTATGCTTTATATTTATCAGGAGGAATGTTTATGAACCAGACTTACATGAAAGAAAAACCGATTCTGCCGCTTCTGCTTTCCATGGCTCTGCCAATGGTGATCTCAATGATGGTCAACTCTCTTTATAATATTGTTGACAGCTATTTCGTTGCACGGATCAGTGAAGAAGCAATGACTGCTCTGTCTTTAGTCTACCCGATCCAAAATTTTATCACCTCAGTCGGTGTCGGCTTTGGAATCGGGATCAATGCTGCCATTGCCTTTTTCCTTGGCGCCCAGGATCAGAAAAAAGCGGATGCAGCTGCCACACAGGGACTTTTTCTCTCTGTCATCCACGGTATTGTTCTTACCGTAGTCACAATTGCCGTAATGCCGCTATTTTTACAGATTTTTACAAAAGACGTGACCGTTATTCAGATGGGAAATGCCTACTCCCGGATCGCATTTGGATTTTCCATTGTAATCTCTCTTGAAATTACCTGGGAAAAAATTTTTCAGGCAGTCGGACGGATGCGCGTGTCCATGATCTGCATGATGAGCGGATGTATATTCAATATCGTACTGGATCCACTTCTGATCTTCGGAATCGGACCGTTCCCGAAAATGGAAATTGAAGGAGCCGCACTTGCAACCGGTCTTGGTCAGGTTGTCACACTGGTACTGTACCTTGCCTTTTATTTTACCAGACCGCTTCCGGTGAAAATTCATAGAAGCTGCCACGTAGACCGTGCCATGGTCGGACGGCTTTACGCGGTTGGAATCCCTGCCACTTTGAATATGGCACTTCCATCCCTGCTTATCACCGCACTAAATGGGATTCTCTCCGCCTACTCCCAGGTTTACGTGGTGGTGCTCGGAATCTATTACAAGCTTCAGACCTTCATGTATCTTCCGGCAAATGGAATCATCCAGGGAATGCGTCCGTTGATCGGATACAACTACGGTGCCGGTGAGACAAAGCGTGTCCACAGACTGTTTGCCGATACCCTTTATCTGAGTCTTGGGATCATGCTCTTTGGTACCGTTTACTGCCAGATCTTCCCGGATTCACTGATCGCACTGTTCAGTTCTAATCCGGAAACCATTCAGGCAGGAGGAATGGCACTTCGGATTATCAGTCTCGGATTTTTAGTTTCTTCCGTGTCCATCACCAGCTCTGGTGCACTCGAAGGACTTGGAAAGGGAACACCGTCCCTGCTCATCTCACTGTGCAGATATACGATCATCATTATTCCGGCCGCATTTATCTTAAGCCGGATCTTCGGGGCTTCCGGAGTCTGGTACGCATTCGGAATTACCGAATTTGCAACTGCTGTGATCGCCTATATGACTTACCGGCGGGCAACCATAAAAAACTAGGCATATCTGCATCAAAAAGTTCTACTACTTTTTCGATACAACAAAAAACCGTAAATCCGGATTTGCTCTTTACAATACTGCAAATCTCCGGATTTACGGTTTTTAATTTTCTCTTTATTTTACTTTTCCATCCCAGTCCGACTTTTTATTTGCAGACTATTCTTCTTCGCTGATAATATGTCTCGCAACATAAACACCACTTGCAGATGCATGGGACAGAGAATGTGTAACACCACTTCCGTCACCGATCACATACAGTCCCTTATGGCAGCTTTCCAGATTCTTATCGATCTCTACTTCCATATTGTAGAATTTTACTTCCACACCATAGAGAAGGGTATCGTCATTTGCTGTCCCAGGTGCTACCTTATCCAGAGCATAGATCATCTCAATGATTCCATCCATGATTCGCTTTGGAAGAACCAGACTCAGATCACCAGGCGTTGCTGATAAGGTTGGTGTTACCAGACCTTCTTCAATACGCTTTTCTGTACTTCTTCTTCCACGTACCAGATCACCAAAACGCTGTACGATCACACCACCGCCTAGCATATTGGAAAGTCTTGCGATACTTTCACCATATCCGTTACTGTCCTTAAATGGCTCAGAGAAATGCTTTGCAACCAGAAGGGCAAAGTTGGTGTTGTCCGTCTTTTTTTCATTTCCTTCATAGCTGTGTCCGTTTACTGTGATGATACCGTTGGTATTTTCATTTACCACAATACCGTTCGGATTCATACAGAAAGTACGCACATTGTCCTCGAATTTTTCTGTACGGTATACGATCTTGCTCTCGTAAAGCTCATCTGTCAGGTGTGCGAAGATCACTGCCGGAAGCTCTACACGGACACCAATATCCACACGGTTTGATTTGGTCGGGATTGCAAGATCCTTGCAGACCTTTTCCATCCATTTGCTTCCGCTTCGTCCGACAGAAACCACACATTTCTTACATTCATAAGCGCCATTTTCACATACAATGCGGTATCCGCCATCAGTGATCTCGATTGTCTCAACCGGTGCATCAAAGAAGAAGTCCATTTTATCCTTCATCTGATCATAAAGATTCTGAAGAACGACGTAATTGATATCTGTTCCCAAATGCCGCACAGAAGCATCTAATAACTTCAGTTCATTTTGAATACAAAGTTTTTTAATATCCGTTCCCGCAGTAGAATACATCTTTGTTTCTCCGCCACCGAATTTTACATTCAAATCATCCACGTAATGCATTAATTCCAGTGATTTTTTCTTTCCAATGTGTTCGTAGAGAGTACCACCGAAATCATTTGTGATGTTATATTTTCCATCAGAAAATGCACCTGCTCCTCCAAATCCACTCATAATTGCACACGTTTTACATTTAATACAGGTTTTTACTTTATCACCATCAATCGGACAGCGGCGTTTTTCAAGCGGTGCACCTGCTTCAAATACTGCAATTTTTAAATCTTTATTCTGTTCAAGCAGTTCATAAGCAGAGAAAATTCCACCCGGACCTGCACCAATAATAATTACATCATATTTCATAAACTTAAATCTCCTATACCCTACTTTGTTTTTGCTTTTTTCCAGACAAAAACCCCTGAGTCATTCTTTTGTAACGACTTAGGGGTCCTTATCCTGTTTTAAATCAAACCTTATTTATTTCTGTAAATAATATCATCTCTGCTCGGTCCGTTAGAAACCATTGTAATCGGGAATCCAATCTTTTCTTCCACAAATTCAATGTATTTTCTACAATTTTCCG
>ERZ857745.4984-NODE-4984-length-11147-cov-15.944374_pt1 | contig 11147 bp, 7 predicted proteins | sample MGYA00519699_ERZ857745 | MGnify/ENA primary metagenome ERZ857745 (study PRJEB31778, sample SAMEA3449357) | human gut metagenome | biome: human gut; feature: human-associated habitat; material: faeces | place: United Kingdom | collected 2010/2012 ...
GTCGATGCCGTTGACCACGCCGTGCATTTTCCAGCCGATGGCGTCCACCACGCTCCCCAGTCCCTCGGCGTACCGGGGATCGTGGAGCTGCGCGGCGTAGGTGGGGCTGACGGTGGTGACGGCGTCCGCCATGAGCATGGCGCCCTTCATCAGATTCACGTCGCCGTCCATGCGCAGGGTGCCGTCGTCATACCAGCCGCGATCCAGCCCGAACAGCTGATCCACGCTGTCCGCGCCGTAGCGCCCCTGGTACTCGATGTTGTGGATGGTGAACACCGTGCGGATGCCCCGTACCTCCGGCCAGCGGGTGGCCACATCCTTCAGATAGATGGGCACCAGCGCCGTCTGCCAGTCGTTGCAGTGGAGCACGTCGGGCATCCAGTCGAGGCTGGGCAGCAGGTCGATGACCGCGTGGCTGAAGAAGGCGAAGCGCTCGCCGTCGTCAAATTCGCCGTACAGCCGTCCCCGGCGGAAGTATTTCTCGTTGTCCACGAAATACCATGTCACGCCCTGCCGCTCCAGCGAGAACAGGCCGCAGTACTCGTGCCGCCAGCCCAGATCCACGTAGATATACCGGCGGAACGTCATCTGCCGCCGCCACTGCTCCCCGATCTTGTCGTACAGCGGCAGGATCACCGCCGCCTCCACTCCGGAGCGTGCCAGCGCCGGGGGCAGGCTGCCCGCCACGTCTGCCAGACCGCCGGTCTTGCAGAAGGGGTACGCTTCGCTGGTCACATACAGAACTCTCATGCCGTACCTCCTTGCCTTACACCGTGGCGCCCTTGGCGATCACGATGGGATATCTCTCGTGCCCCATCAGCGTCACATTCTCGCTGATGGTCACATACTTGTCCGTGATAACGCCCCGCAGCACCGCGCCCCTTTCCACCACCGTATCCTTGAACAGAATACAGTTTTCCACGCTGGCGCCCTTTTCAATGCGCACGTTGCGGAACAGCACGCAGTTTTTCACGCTGCCCTGGATGTCGCACCCGTCGGCCACCAGCGAATTCACGCAGCCGCCCTCCGGGTCGATGTAGCTGGAGGGCGAGTCGTTCTCCTTGCCGTATACCGGGCGCTCCGGGCAGAACAGCCGTCCGCGCACGCCAGTGTCCAGCAGCTCCATGCTGCGGTCGTAGTAGTTCTGCAATGTGCTGATGTGGGCGGCATAGCCGTCGTACACGTAGCCGTACAGCTTCAGGCGATTCCCCATCTCCTGCAATATGTTCCGCCGCAGGCTGTATCCGTTGCGGCTGATGCACTCCGTCACCAGCTGCACCAGCAGCTCCGTCCGCAGGACGAAGATATTCAGGCAGCGGTAGCCCGACGGGGTATACAGCTCATAGGCCGTGTCGGTGATGCGCCCGCCGCCGTCCAGCCGGAAATAGGTGTCCCGCCCGTCGCCGGGGGTGGTGGTACACACCGCCGTGATGTCCGCGCCGGTGGCAATATGCCGCGCCAGCACGTCCTCCAGCGGCATGTTGATGATCGTGTCGCTGTCCGACAGCACCACATAGTCCTGCCGGATGCCCTTGAGATAGTTCATCACGCTGTACAGCGCCTCCACCCGGCCGCGGAACTGCCCGTCTCCGTGGCTGCGCTCGTTGTAGGCAAAGGCGGGCAGCAGCGTCAATCCGCCATAGTTGCGGCTGAGATCCCAGCTCTTCCCGCTGCCCAGATGATCCAGCAGCGACTGGCACTTGCCGTGCATGATCACGCCCACGTCCGTGATACCTGCGTTGACCATGCTGGAGAGGATAAAGTCGATGATCCGGTAATCGCCGCCAAAGGGGACGGAGCCGTGTACCCGGTTTTCGATCAGCTCCCGCAGTCCGTTCTCCTTTTCGTAGGAGAAGATGATCCCGTGCAATCCCTTCATCTCCGTACCTCCTTGCCGTCCTCGCCCAGCATCATGTTCGGCTGGATGACCTGTCCGTCGCGTACCTGCGCATGGGGTCCCACCACGGCGATGCCCCAGTGGTCAAAGTCCACGCTGCCCGGCGCGCCGCCTACCACGGCGTTCTCTCCGATGCGGCAGCCCTCGCCGATGATGGCGTAGGATACCTTTGCGCCCTTTCCGATCACCGCGCCGGGCATCACCACGGAGTAGGACACCTCCGCGCCCTTGTCCACGCAGGTGCCGGTGCTCAGCACCGAGTTCTTCACCTCGCCCAGCACCGTGCAGCCCTTGGCGATGGCGCTGTTGCCCACGTCGCCCTGCGCCCCGATGTAGGTAGGCGGACAGGTGGGCGTGCGTCCGTAGATGCGCCACTTCTTGTCCAGCAGATTCAGCCCCGAGCCGGGGGACAGCATGTCCATGTTGGCGTCCCACAGGGAGTCCAGCGTGCCCACGTCCTTCCAGTAGCCCTCGAAGCGGTAGGCCGCCATTTTCTCGCCGTTTTTCAGCATGGTGGGGATGATGTTCTTGCCGAAGTCGTTGTCGCTGGCGGGGTCGGCCTCGTCCGCGATCAGATACTCCCGCAGCTTCTTCCATGTGAACACATAGATGCCCATGGATGCCAGATTGCTTTTCGGCTCCCTGGGCTTTTCGGCGAACTCCGTGATGTTGCCCTCGCCGTCCACGGACATGATACCGAAGCGGCTGGCCTCCTCCCAGGGCACCTCCATCACGGAGATGGTGCAGTCCGCGCCCGTCTCCTTGTGGCGGCGCAGCATGTCGGAGTAGTCCATCTTGTAGATGTGGTCGCCGGAGAGGATCAGCACATACTCCGGGTCGTACAGATCCACGAAGCCGATGTTCTGATAGATGGCGTTGGCGGTGCCCTTGTACCACACGGCGCCGCCGGCGCTCTGGTAGGGCGGCAGGATATGTACGCCGCCGTTCATACGATCCAGCTCCCAGGGCTGGCCGCTGCCGATATAGGTGTTCAGCTCCAGCGGGCGGTACTGGGTCAGCACGCCCACCGTGTCAATGCCGGAGTTGGTGCAGTTGGACAGGGGAAAGTCGATAATGCGGAACTTGCCGCCGAAGGGCACGGCGGGCTTCGCCATGCTGCCGGTGAGTACATACAGGCGGCTGCCCTGACCGCCGGCCAGCAGCATCGCCACACACTCTTTCTTCATCGTTGTGTACCTCCTGCTTCATCGTTGCGCCGCTTCTTTGTGTTCGTCCGCCGCAGCAGCACCGCGCCCAGCGGCGGCACCGTCAGCGACAGGGACTGCTCCCACCCGTGGGAGGGTATATCGTCCACGTTGATCCTGCCGCCGGCGCTCAGGCCGCAGCCGCTGCCGCCCCAGCAGGTATCGTCCGTGTTGAACAGCACCTCGTACCCCGCCGCCTTCGGCACGCCGAAGCGGTAGTTGTCCCAGGGCACCGGCGCGAAATTCACCGCGCAGATCATCTCGTGTCCCTTTCTGTCCCGCCGCAGGAACACCAGCACGTTATTGTGGTTGTCGTCGGCCACCAGCCACTGGAAGCCCTCCCAGTCCCGGTCGTTTTCCCACAGGCAGCGGTTGCGCCTGTACAGCCGGTTCAGCTGGCGGATGCACTCGTGGGCGGCGCGGCAGGCGGGGTCGTCCAGCAGATACCAGTCCAGCTGACCGCGGAAGTCCCACTCGTGCCACTGTCCCAGCTCGCTGCCCATGAACAGCAGCTTCTTTCCCGGATGGCACAGCATGTAGGTATAGAAACCCCTTACACCGGCCAGCTGCCGCCAGTCGTCGCCGGGCATCTTGCCCCGGAGAGAGCCCTTCATGTGGACCACCTCGTCGTGGGACAGGGGCAGGACGTAGTTTTCCGAGAAGGCGTAGACCATGGAGAACGTCACGTCCCGGTGGTGGAACTGGCGGAAGTAGGGGTCCATCTTCAGGTAGTGGCACAGGTCGTTCATCCAGCCCATGTTCCACTTGAGGTTAAAGCCCAGGCCGCCCTCCTCCGGCGGGTATGTCACCAGCGGCCACGCGGTGGACTCCTCCGCCACCATCAGCGCCGCGGGGTCGGCGGCGAAGGCCGCCCGGTTCAGCTCCCGCAGGAACTCGATGGCCTCCAGATTCTCCCGCCCGCCGTCCTTGTTGGGACGCCACGCGCCGCCCTGCCGGTCATAGTCCAGATACAGCATGGACGCCACCGCGTCCACCCGCAGCCCGTCGATGTGGTACTCCCGCAGCCAGTACACGGCGGAGCTGAGAAGGAACTCCTTCACCTCCGGCTTGCCGAAGTCGAACACACGGGTGCCCCAGCCGGCGTGCTCCCATTTCAGCGGGTCGCCGTATTCATAGAGGCATGTCCCGTCGAACTCGATCAGCCCGTGGCTGTCCTTGCAGAAGTGGGCGGGCACCCAGTCCAGTATCACGCCCAGCCCCGCCCGGTGCAGCGCGTCCACCAGCGCCATGAAGTCGTGGGGCGTTCCGTAGCGGCTGGTGGGGGCGAAGTAGCCGGTGCACTGATAGCCCCAGCTGTCGTCCAGCGGGTACTCCGTCACCGGCAGCAGCTCCACGAAGTTGTAGCCCATGGACTTCACATACCCCGGCAGCTCCCGCGCCAGCTCCCGGTAGCTCAGGGACGTGCCGTCCTCGTGGCGCTTCCACGAGCCCAGATGCACCTCGTAGATCAGCAGCTCGCCGTCCACCGGCGGCTTTTCCAGCCGCTGCTGCCGCCATTTCTCATCTCGCCACGAAAAGCCCGCGATGTCGTATACCTTGCTGTCCGTCCCCGGCCGCGTGGCCGCGTGGAAGGCGTAGGGGTCGGCCTTCCACACCACCCGGCCGTCCGCGCCGGTGACGACGTACTTATAGGCGTCGTACACCCTGGCGTTCTCCGCCGCCGCCTCCCATACGCCGCCGTCCAGCCGCGTCATGGGGCAGGGCGCCCAGCCGTTGAAGTCACCGGCCAGCGCCACAGCGCGGGCGTTGGGCGCCCACACCCGGAAGGTATAGCCCTCGCCGGTCGGGTGTGCGCCGAAGTAGGTATAGGCGTCATGCGCCGGATGCTGCATCATGCTCTCCGCTCCTTTTTCACTGTGTCAGTATAGCACTCCTGCCGCGCCGAGAGCGGCGAAACAGGTCGTTTTCGCTGCCCGGTATCGTTACCGAACATTGTACCTCTTTTTGCCCGTTCCGTCAACACGCAACCCCCGCCGTGTGTGAAAAACGCGAAAGGGAAACGCAGAGCACCTGCGTTTCCCTCCTCATTATGACTCCTTCTGCTGAACGGCGCTTCCCCCGTTCAGGCCGAAATCATCCGCTACGCTGGCGGTGTCGCGCCGCAGCATAGTCTCCATCACCCGTATATCGCTGTCGATGTCCATGGCGTCCGTGCGGTACAGCTCATCCAGCTGGTGCTCGAAGCCCGCCACGATGCTGTCCATGGTCTTTTCGATCTTGGCCTTGGCCTGGCTGAGATTCTCGCCGCTGACGCCGGCCTCCTCAAAGGCCGCGTAGTTCTCCAGCAGCTTCAGCGTGGTGGGCAGGTAGTAGCTCAGGAACGTACCGGCGGCCGCCCGCTTGTTCTCGTCCTCCTCGATGAGCCTGAAGATGCGTCCGGCCACCTGCTCCATGCGATCCATCTGCGCGCTGAGCCGCTCGTCGGCGATGCGGTCGTTGAGATCGCGTATCTGCGCCAGGATCGCGGCGTAGCCCTCCGGCGCGGCCACCGCCGGCTGCCGGGGCTGCTCCTGCTCCGCCTTGGCGCGGCGGGCGGCGTCGAAATACGCCGTGGCCGCCGCCTGCGACTTGAACAGCATGCCGCTGCCCAGATCCACATAGGCCTCGTCGCCCCACATGCCCTTTTCCAGCATCAGATTGATATCCTTTTCCACCCGTTTCCGGCTCACGTCGGCGGCTCTGGCCAGATAATCCAGCGGCACGGCGGCCTTCTGTCCCGCCGTGCGCAGATAGGTGGCAAACCGCCGCTGGCGGCGCTTCATAGCGCCGCTGCCCAGCAGCAGTGACACGCCGCCGGCCAGCATACCCACCGGGTAGAATATCTGCCGCAGCAGATACATCCACTCGCCGTACTCGATGGCATAGCCGAGGGTGAAGTCCAGCTGCTGCAGCAGGAAGAGTGCGCCCACTATACCCAGCACCGCGCCGACGATCTTCATGATCTTTCCGCTGCGGACGGAGTAATCCGGCGTCTCCGTGACCCTGCGCACGGTGTTCTTCGCCGCCGAGGCGCGCGCCTGCGCGGGCTTCGCCTCGGCGCTGCCCGCCGCCGTCCGCTGCCACGCGTCACGCGCCTGCTGGCGCATTTTCCGGCCGCCGCCCTCGCTGAGCTTGCTCAGCAGCAGGATCAGACCCACCGGCCACGCCACGGCGAACATCACCGCGATGAGGATCCACGAGCCAAGGTCGTTGTTGTTCTTTTTCGGAGGCTGCGGCTGCAAGCCGTTGTTTTCGTCGTATTCGTAGCTCATTCTTCCGGCTCTCCCTTTTTCCGCAGCTTTGTCTTGTTGCCCTTTTCGTCCACGATGTAGGTGTTCTCCAGCACGTCGCGGGCGTTGCGCATCACGGCATTCAGGTACTCCTGCCGCAGCGCCGCGCGCTCCTCGATCTCCGCGTCCGTCAGCCCCTCGGCCTTGGCCTTGCGCGCCAGCTCGTTGATGCGGTCGATCCTGCTCTGTTCCATATTGCATGCCTCATTTCTCTATGGTATGCGCCTGTCGGCGCGCTTCATCCTATGAATACCGCTGTATCACCACGGGGAGCCGCCCCTTCCGGGTAGGACTTCCCACGCTGCCCAGCACGCAGCGCCCCCAGCCCCGGCAGGTGATGACATCCCCCGCCGCCACCGGCTTGTCCGGCTTCAGGCAGACGGTGTGGTTCACCTGCACCGCGCCCCGCTGAATGGCCTCCGCCGCCCTGCCCCGGCTGACGCCGAAGCCTGCGGACGCCACGCCGTCCAGCCGCAGGGAGGCCACCGTGTCCCGCACCTCGGTAAATACCGGCGCCTGCGGCGCAAGGGCGGTGAGCGACGGCAGCGCCGCCACGGTCAGCCGTTCCCGTCCGGCGGACTCCCAGCTCTGCACCAGATGCTCCGCCACGGACGGCTCCACGATCACCTGGCAGCCGCCCTCTGTCAACAGTATATCCCCTATCTTTCCTCTGGTCAATCCCAGAGCCATCAGACTTCCCAAAAAATCCCGGTGTGTCAGGCTGCTTCCGCTGCGGCACCGCGCCTCCACCGCCGCCAGCTCCTGCTCGTCCGGCGCGTCCTTCCAGTCCGGCAGGAACACCAGCCGCCGCCGCTCCGCGCCCTCATAGCCTCCGGAGAAGGCATAGCCCTCCCGCATGCCCAGCGCGTTCAGCAGCCGCTGTGCCGCCGCCTGCTCCTGGGGCGACAGGAAGTCCGTGGCCGCGGGGATGTTCCTCTGGCGGCACTGCTCCCGCTTGTCCCACACGCGGCTGAGCAGCAGCCGCTCCTCCGCGTCCTGCGCCGTCCTGTCCAGCAATTCCCGTCTGTCCATGGTCACTCTCCCAGATTCTGCGTGCGGTACAGCCGGGCGTACACGCCGTTCCTTGCCAGCAGCTCCGTGTGGCTGCCCTCCTCGGCGATCACGCCGTCCTGTATCACCAGAATGCGGCGCGCCGCCCGGATGGTGGACAGCCGGTGGGCGATGATCAGCGTCGTCCGCCCCTGCGCCAGCCGGTCGAAGGCGCCCTGTATCCGCGCCTCCGTCACGCTGTCCAGCGCCGAGGTGGCCTCGTCCAGTATCAGGATGGGCGGGGATTTCAGGAACACCCGGGCGATGGCCACCCGCTGCTTCTGCCCGCCGGACAGCAGCGCGCCCCGCTCGCCCACATAGGTGTCGAACCCGTCGGGCATGGCGCAGATGTCGTCATAGATCTCCGCCTGCCGCGCCGCCTGCTCCACCTCCGCGTCGGTGGCGTCGGGACGGCCGTAGCGGATGTTCTCCCGGATGGTGTCGGCAAACAGGAACACGTCCTGCTGCACGATGCCGATGGCGCGGCGCAGGGAGCGCTGTGTCAGGGAGCGTACGTCGTGCCCGTCCACGGACACGCTGCCGCTGTCCACGTCATAGAACCGGGGCAGCAGCTGGCACAGGGTGCTCTTGCCGCCGCCGGAGGGTCCCACCAGCGCCACCGTCTCCCCGGCGGGGATGTGCAGCGTCACATCGTGGAGCACCTCGGCCTTTTCCCCGTAGGCGAAGGACACATGCTCCACGTCCACGTCGCCCTTCACCTTCCGCAGCTCCACCGCGTCCGGCGCGTCCTGAATGGACGGGTCGGTGCCCATCAGCTCGATGAACCGGTGCAGACCGGCAAAGCCGTTGGAGAACATCTCCGCGAAGTTGGCCAGCTTGCGGATGGGGCTGACGAAGGTGGTGACGTACAGGGAGAAGGTGATGAGATCCACATAGTCCATCTTCTCCTTCATAATGAGCCAGCCGCCCACGGCGATCACCGCCACCGGCAGTATGCCGGTGCAGAACTCCATCACCGCGTTGAAGCGCCCCATCTCCTTGTGGAAGCCGCGCTTGGCGGTCTTGAACACCTCGTTGGCCTCATCGAAGCGGCGCTGCTGCGCCTCCTCGTTGGCAAAGGCCTTGGTGGTGCGGACGCCGGACAGCCCCGACTCGATGGCGGCGTTGATGGTGCCGGTCTTCTGCTTGGCGGCGCGGGACGCGGCGCTCATCTGCCGCCGGCGGCGCAGCGCCACAGCCAGCAGCACCGGCAGCAGGAGCAGCAGCACCAGCGCCAGCTCCCAGCGCAGGCAGAACATCACCGCCAGTGCGCCCAGAATGGTCACGGCGGAGATGAACAGATCCTCCGGCCCGTGGTGCGCCAGCTCCGTCAGCTCGAACAGGTCGCTGGTCAACCGGCTCATCAGCTGGCCGGTGCGGTTGCGGTCATAGAAATCGAAGCCCAGCTCCTGAATGTGGTGGTACAGGTCGCGGCGGATGTCCGCCTCCACCCGGATGCCGAAGGTGTGACCCCAGTAGGCCACCACGAAATAAAGCCCTGACCGCAGCAGGTAGGCGGCCACCACCACGGCCATAACGATGAAAAACGTCCGGAACTGCCGCTGGGGGAGCCACGAGTACATGGCGGCGCGGGACACCAGCGGGAACGCCAGGTCGATGCACGCGATCAGGAACGCGCAGGTCATATCCAGCGCAAACAGCCTCCGGTGGGGCTTGAAATAGGAGAGAAATATCCGCAGAGGGCTGCGGGTACGGTAGTCTTGGGTAGTCATAGCACGCCTCGCTTCGTAATTTTGAGCATATAGTATAGCACATTTCCGCTTCTTTCGCAACGGATGTGAAAACGAAAACCACCGCAGTTTTTTATCCTTTGCCGCCGGTCAGCCTTCGTGTCATAACGGAGCCGGCAGGGGAGGGGACAGCCTGTCGATAAACCTGCACGGTCACGCATATCGGAGGGAAGGATAGTGTGAAAGGGAACCGTCAGGGTTCCCTTTCGCGTTCAATCACCCGCCGCAGCGACCAAAATCGCGAAATAAAATGCAGTTTTTTATTTTGCGATTTTGCAGGCAGCTTGTCGAAAAAGTCCATCCGGACTTTTTCGACAAGCTGGGGAGAGGCCTGCTTTTCGACAAAAGTTGTTTCCTGAAAAGAAATTTTCCATCGAGGTAAAACGCCGCTTTACGCATCCTTTATAACAGATGGATAAAGAAAAAGCGGCGCAGCGCCACCGGCACGTTAAGGAACGTGTGCCCCCATTTACACCGCCTTTTTTTCACGGTAAGATACAACCACGCCCGCCGGGTGCGGCGGGAAAAATCTGTGAAGGAGAGAAAACAATGGAAGAAAGAAAAGGCTTTGGAACCAATTTCGGTTTCCTGATGGCCGCGGTCGGCTCGGCGGTCGGCCTGGGCAACATCTGGGGCTTCCCCAATAAAATGGGCGCCTCCGGCGGCTTTACGTTCCTCATTATTTACCTCATTCTGGCGGTCTGCTGCGGCTTCATCGTTATGGTAGGCGAGCTGGCCATCGGACGCAAGACGGGCAAGGGTGCTGTGGCGGCGTACCATGCCATCTCCAAGAAGTTCAAATGGATGGGCTGGATGGGCATTCTGTCCGCGTTCCTGATCCTGTTCTTCTATTGCGCGCTGGGCGGCTACTGCATCAAGTACACCGTTGTCAACATCGGTGATCTGTTCAACGCCTCCTTCGGCTCCGGCGCAGCCGCTGAGCTGGCCGCGGCCAACGACACCTCCGTGGGCGCTGAGGTGTTCGGAGCCTTCCTCGGCAACCCCACCGAGGCCATCATCTACGGCCTGATCTTCGTGGCGCTGACCATGCTCATCGTTCTCGGCGGTGTGGGCGGCGGTATCGAGAAGGTCTGCTCCGTGGGTATGCCCGCGCTGTTTGTGGCGCTGCTGATCTGCATCATCCGCGCCTGCACCCTGCCCGGCGCTGTGAACGGCCTGAAGTACATGTTCGTGCCCGGCTGGGCGGTCGCCAACGGCGTTATTGAGGAGGCACCCGACTTCCTGACGGTGCTGGCCACCGCCGGCGGCCAGATGTTCTTCTCCCTGTCTCTGGGCATGGGCGCCATGATCACCTACGGCTCCTATCTGCAGAAGAAGGAGAACATCCAGAAAAACGCGCTGTTGATCGTGGTTATGGATACGCTGGTGGCTCTGATGGCCGGCCTGTGCGTCCTGCCCGGCCGCTTCGCTCTGGATCCCAACGGCGCTCTGGGCGGCCCCAAGCTGCTGTTCATCACCATGCAGAACGTGTTCGACCGCATGGATGCCGTGGGTCCCATCTTCGGCATTATCTTCTATCTGCTGGTGGTCTTTGCCGCCATCTCCTCCTCCATCTCCCTGCTGGAGGTCATCGTGGCGCACTTCGTGGACAAGGCGCGTGACGAGGGCAAGGGCGACAAGCGTAAGGCCTACACCCTTATCGCCGCGGCCTGCGTGGGTCTGGGCTGCATTCTGGTCTGCGCCGACGCGCTGGGCACCACCGGCTTCGCACCGGGCAATCTCCTGGGCATGACAGGTGATCTGCCCACATGGGCGGCCGACTGGCTGGACTTCTTCGACATGCTGTCCGAGGGCATCATGATGCCGCTGGGCGCAATGCTGATGTCCCTGATGATCGGCTGGGAGATCGGACCCGAGGTGATCAAGGGAGAGGTGGAGCAGTCCGGCCACGCCATGGGCAGCTACGGCTTCTTCAAGATCTGCGTGAAGTTCA
>ERZ857745.4986-NODE-4986-length-11145-cov-4.603246_pt1 | contig 11145 bp, 8 predicted proteins | sample MGYA00519699_ERZ857745 | MGnify/ENA primary metagenome ERZ857745 (study PRJEB31778, sample SAMEA3449357) | human gut metagenome | biome: human gut; feature: human-associated habitat; material: faeces | place: United Kingdom | collected 2010/2012 ...
CCCGACGGGTCCGGCCTGTCGTTTTGCAGAGAAACACATAAAGAGATGCCACAATAAAAATCCCCCTTTGGAAAGGGGGATTCGATATAAATGCGCAAAACGCTTGGAATCAGATATTCCGATCAATGCGCTTCGAGCCAGTTTCCGCCCACGCCGTAATCCACCACCAGACGGACTTTGAGCGCGGCGGCGGACTCCATGGCTTCGGTGACGATGGCCACGACGCGCTCCTGCTCGGAGCGGAGCATATCGACGACCAGTTCGTCATGCACCTGCAGGATCACCTTCGAGCGGATGCCTTCGGCGGCGAAACGGCGGTGTACGTTGATCATGGCGATCTTCATGATGTCGGCCGCAGAACCTTGAATCGGAGCGTTCACGGCGTTTCGCTCGGCAAGGCCGCGGGCGATGGCGTTGTGCGAAGCGATGTCGTTGAGGTAGCGGCGCCGGCCGAAAATCGTCGAGACGAAGCCCTCTTCCTTGGCCTTGGCAACCACGTTGTCCATATACTCCTGCACCTTGGGATAGGATGCGAAGTAGCCGTCGATAATCTCTTTGGCCTCCTTGCGGGGAATCTCCAGCCGCTGGCTCAGGCCGAAGGCCGAAATGCCGTAGATGATGCCGAAATTAGCGGTCTTGGCGCGGCGGCGCTCCTCGGAGGTCACTTCGCCGAGGGTTTTGTTGAACAGTTTGGCGGCCGTCGCGGCGTGGATGTCCTCGCCGTGCGCAAAGGCCGCGATCAGCGATTCGTCGCCCGAAAGGTGCGCCATCAGCCGCAGTTCGACCTGACTGTAGTCGGCCGAGAGCAGCAGATGCTCCTCGTCGGAGGGGATGAACGCCCTGCGGATGCGGCGGCCCATCTCTTCGCGCACGGGGATATTCTGCAGGTTGGGATTCGTGGACGAAAGGCGCCCCGTAGCGGTAACAGCCTGATTGAAAGAGGTGTGTATGCGTCCCGTACGGCGGTTGACCAGCTGGGGCAGCGCCTCGACATAGGTCGAAAGGAGTTTCTTGACACCCCGGTATTCGAGGATCAGATCGACGATCCGGTGTTTGCGGGCGAACGACTGGAGGTAGTCCTCGTCGGTGCAGAACTGCTTGGTCTTGGTCATCTTGGGCTTCTCGGCAATGCGCATTTTCCCGAAAAGCACCTCGCCCAGCTGGCGCGCGGAGTTGATGTTCAGGTTCGGTTCGCCCGCCTCGGTGCGGATCGCCGCCTCCAGTTCCGCGAGTTTGCGGTTCAACTCGACGGCATAGACCGCCAGCGCTTCGGAGTCGATCCTCACGCCCGCCATCTCGATGTCGGCCAGCACGGCGATCATCGGCTCCTCGATCTCGAAATAGAGGTGCTGGAGGCCGATCTGCTCGATCATGGGGTAGAGCGCCTGCTTGAGTTGCAGCGTCACATCGGCATCCTCGGCAGCGTACTCCTTGACGCGTTCGACGTTCACAAGGTCCATCGTCAGCTGCTTCGAGCCTTTGCCGATGAGCGTTTCGATCTCGATGGGCTTGTAATTGAGGTATTTCTCCGCAAGGGCGTTCATGTTGTGGCGCGACTCGGGATCGAGCAGGTAGTGGAGGATCATCGTGTCGTACATGCGGCCCCGGATCGTGATGCCCAGCCGGCGCAGCACCATCAGGTCGAACTTGATGTTCTGCCCGATCTTGGCGATCTTCTCATCCTCGAACAGCGGCCGCACGATCTCCGCATACTCGGGCGTATCCTTCTCCAGGAAAGGCACGTACCACGCTTTGAACGGTTCCACGGCGAGCGACAGCCCGACGATGCGGTCGTTGAAGATGTCGAAACCCGTGGTCTCGGTGTCGAAACAGAATTCGGGGTATCTGCCGACCGCGGCGACCACCTCGCGCAGTTGCGCGGCGCTCTCCACGAGCGTGTATTCGTGGGGCGTCGTCTGGGCCGTCCGGAACTGCATCGCCTCGGCTTCGGCCTGAAGTTCGGCCACGGGAACCTCCTGCGCCGCAGGAAGCGGCACGACGGGGTCGCCGAACAGATTGCCCTGTCCCGCCAGCGCGGCCTTCTTCGCCGCGGCCGACTTGGCGCGGGCCATCTCCGCCAGCTGGGTCTGCGCCTCCTGACGCGGACCTTCGGGAAGCGGCTCGGCGGGTGCGAGGTTCGTCAGATCGTTCATAAAAGCCTTGAAATCCAATTCGGCGAAGATCCCGCGCAGCTGGTCGATATGCGGGTCGCAAACCGTGAGGTCCTCCTCGCGGAAGGGGATCGGCACGTCGAGGCAGATGGTCGTCAGGCGCTTGGCCAGCCGCAGGTTGTCGGCCCACCCGGCGATCTTCTCGCCCTGCTTTCCGGGAATTTTGCCGACATTCTCCAGAATGTTTTCCACCGTTCCCCACTCCCGGACCAGTTTGCAGGCGATCTTCTCGCCGATGCCCGGGACGCCGGGAATATTGTCCGAGGCATCGCCCCACAGCGCAAGGATGTCGCGCACCAGCTGCGGGTCGTCGATGCCGTACTTCTCGCGGATGGCCTCGCGGTCGACGATCTCGATGCTGCCCTCGGCGCCCCGCTGTTTGTAGATGCGGCAGTTGTCGCGCACCAGCTGGCCGTAATCCTTGTCGGGCGTCACCATATAGACGTCGTAACCGGCTTCGACACCCTTCTGCGAAAGGGTTCCGATCACGTCGTCGGCTTCGTAACCCGCCACTTCGAGAATCGGAATGCACATCGCGTCGAGCACCCGTTTCACGTAGGGTATCGAAAGCAGGATGTCCTCGGGGGTTTCGGAACGGTTGGCCTTGTATTCCGGAAAGATGTCGCGGCGGAAGCTGCCGCCCTTGGGATCGAACGCCACGCCCAACAGATCGGGCCTTTCGCGTTTCTGGATGTCGCGCAGGAACTTCACGAAGCCGAACACCACGGAGGTGTTCATCCCCTCGCGGTTACGCATCGGACGGCCCAAAAAGGCATAGTAATACTTGAAAATCAACGCATAGGCGTCGACCAGAAAGAGTTTTTTCATATCAGATAAGTTGCGTCAATTAGAGTCACCTTTTCCCCGCTGCGGCCATTTTCACAAACCCGCCGCATCCGGAATCCCTGCTTGTCTTCTTACATATTGTCCTCGGCGAACCACTCGGCGAACGATGTCGCCGTCTCGTGCAGACGCAGCGAGTGGAGCGCGACACCTTCGGGAAGGCGCGCGGCGATGCGGGCGGCGAAATCGCCGAGCATGTTCTCGCACGTCGGCTGGTAGCCCACCGTAACCACATTGCCGAAGCGTTCGGCGAGCACGCGGAAAAATTCCTCCCCGGATTCCGAGGCGCGCAGCACCAGCGCATGGTCGAAACGCGAGACGATCTCCTCGCTGACGATCCGTTTCAGTACGCCGAAATCCAGCACCATGCCGCATTTCGGGTTGGACGCATCTTCGGCCGGAGTACCCTTAACCGTTACAAACAGACGGTAGGAGTGCCCGTGAATCTCGCGGCACGGACCGTCGTATCCGTCGAGCGCATGAGCCGCCTCGAACGAAAATTCTTTAGTCAATCTGATAACTGCCATATTGCAAAGATAATGTAAAGCGCAAAATATTCACCCCGATCGGACGTTTCTCTTTAAAATTAGTTATATTTGCCCGACTATGAAGCAGATTCTCGCCGATATTACTCCTGTGGGCAGCAACAATTTATTCGTGACCCACTACTGGCCCGACAAGCAGACCGATCCTCCGCTCCATTACCACGAAGATTACATGCTCTGCCTGACGCTCCACGTGCGCGGCCAGCGCATCATGGACGACGCGGTCGAAGATTTCACCGAAAAGGACCTCGTGCTCATCAATCCCGGAACCCCGCACCGTTTCAAGCGCGACGCGGCGTATGCCGACGCCAAGTGCGAAACCGCCACGGTCATGTTCAGCCGCGAGATGCCCGACTGGAAGTTCCTCTCGCTCGAACACATGCGTCCCATCCGCGAAATGCTGCTCCGCCCTGCGGCCGGACTGCGATTCGCCCCGAAAACGATCGACACCGTGCTCGAACGGATGATATCGCTGCCCAAACTCGACGGCTTCGAAGCCGTCTCGCTCTTTTTCAGCATCCTCAACGACCTTGCCACAGCGCCGCCCGACGAGGTGCAGCAGATCGGTTCGCGTCACGACGGTTCCTACCAGGACGACCGGGTGCGCCGAATCGTCCGGTTCGTGGAGGAGAGCTATTCCCGCAAACTCTCGCTGGAGGAGATCGGCCGTTCGGTGGACATGTCCCCGTCGTCGGTGTGCCGCTACTTCAAACGCCGCACGCACCAGAACCTGTGGGAATACATCAACAGCTTCCGCATCAACCGGGCCGCGCAGCTCATCGTCGAGACGCAGCTCCCCATTTCGGAAATAGGCCCCCGCTGCGGATTCACCAACGTCTCGAATTTCAACCATCTGTTCCGCGCCCACCTCGGAACCACGCCCAGCGACTACCGCAGCCGGTTCAAAACCTCGCCGCTCACGCCGGATACGACGAACTGAAAAGAGGCGCCCCCTTCATCCGGAGACGCCTCTTTTTCACGATACGTGCGGATCAACGCACTTCGACCTTCCAGGGCGAGTACATCAGGACGCCCTGCTGGTTCAGGGCCTCGCGCACGGTGTTGTACTCTTTCATCATCAGTCCCAGTTCCGAACGGGCGAAAGCTTCGCGGACGCTCACGTTCAGCGAAGCGATGATCGCAGCGAAACCCGTCGGCTCCTCCTTCACTTCGACGACCCGGTAGCCGTCGCCCAGTTCCGCCTTGTCTACGGCCAGCGCAATGGCCGTTTTCAATCCGCCGTAGGTGTCGATCAGGCCGACTTCCAGCGCATCCTTACCCAACCAGACACGGCCGCCGGCGATGTCGAGCACCTTCCCGATCGGAAGATTGCGCCCCTCGGCCACATGGTTGGTGAAGGTGGTGTAAACCCGGTCGACACCGCGCATGATCATCGCCCGCTGCAAGGGCGTCAGCGGCGACGTGGCCGCGAAATCGGCCGAAGCGTTGCTCTTCACGCCGTCGACGGTGATGCCCAGTTTGTTTTTCAGGGCGTCGCGCGTATCGAGGAACATGCCGAACACGCCAATCGAACCCGTGAGGGTCATCTTGTCGGCCACGATCGCATCGGCAGGGCAGGAGATGTAATAACCGCCGCTGGCTGCATAGGAGCCCATCGACACGATGACGGGTTTCTCGGCACGCAGCAGTTCGATCTCGCGCCAGATGACGTCCGATGCCAGCGCGCTTCCGCCGGGGGAGTTGACGCGCAGCACGACGGCCTTCACCTTCTCGTTGTCGCGCACGCCGGCGATCTTCGCAGCCAGCGTATTGCCGTAAATCTCCTTGCCGTACCCCTCGCCGTCGACGATCTGACCGTCGGCATAGACGACGGCCACCTGGTCGGCGGAGATGTTTTTCAGGTCGGCGCCCACCTGCGCGGCGTAGTCGCCCAGCGTGACGAAGTCGTAATCGTCGGAAACGCCCAGTTCGGCAAAGACATCCTCCATCTGGTCCTCGTAGATCAGACTGTCGACAAGCCCTTTTTCAAGCGCCTCGTCGGGAAGCGCCACCTCCAGTCTGTCGGCCATTTCGTTCAGCGTCTTCAGTTCGATGCCGCGCGCCTCGGCGACGCTTTCGGCGATGACGCCCCACATCGAGCTGACGAGCTGCTGCATCTGTTCGCGGTTGGCGTCGGACATCTTGTCATAGATATAAGGTTCGACGGCGCTCTTGTATTTGCAGGCCGTGGGGCGGAACACTTCGGCCTTGAGGTCGAGTTTGTCCAGCAGCCCCTTGTAGAACATCAGGTTCATCGACAGTCCGGCCCACTCCATCATGCCCTCGGGCTGCATGTAGATCTTGTCGGCGACCGAAGCCAGGTAATAGCCGCCCTGCGAATAGGTTTCGTTGTAGGCGACGATGAATTTGCCGCTCTGCTTGAACTCCACGAGCGCCTCGCGCAGCTCCTCCAGGATCGCCGAACCGGTTACGCCCCCCGTGCCGTTCATCCGCAGGTAGATGCCCTTGATGCGGTCGTCGTCACGCGCGGCTTCGAGGGCGCGGAGCGCCTTCAGGAGCGGAAGCTGCCGCTGGGTCTGGAGCGTCATCAGGTCGAGACCCGCCAGCGGATCGGACGACGGGGCGTCGGTCAGCACCTCCGAGAAGTCGATCTTCAGGATCGACTCGGGATGCACCGCCACACTTTTCTCCATCGAGCCGGCAATGCCCAGCAAAATGAAAATCCAAAGGAAAAACACCAGGAACGTCCCCACGACGACCGCGAGAAGCCCTGCCAGAAAAGTCTTGATAAAATTCATAGTTCGCTCTATTTTATTGTTGTCTTCTTCCGTATGTTGTCGCAAATATAGCGATTTTATACGAAAAACAAATAAAATTTATCGTTTTTCGATAAAATAATTAGACATACTATATATATTCTCCAAAATATACGTTATCTTTGGTGGCGTAACGACACTTTTATCTGCCGGAGCGTTTTACCGAACCCCATGCGATTCGGTTTTAAGCCCGTTCCGCTTTTTCATATTTTTGCCGAAAAGAAACTGAATACGACAATGGAAGAAAAAATCAAACGCCTGCTCGCATCGGTCGTCCACCCGGAAACCGGACAGGACATCGTTTCGAGCGGATTTATCGAACATACAGCGTCCGCCGAAGGCAAAGTCACCGTCGTGCTGCGCTTCGCCAAGGCCCGCGACCCGTTCGCCGTGAAGATCAAGAACCAGGCCGAATCGCTTTTGCGCGAGGCGTTTCCGGGCGCGGAGGTGCTCGTCGTGATCAAGGAGGGCGGGGCGGCTCCGCGTCCCGAACCCAAATTGAAGACCACCACGGGCGGCATCGCCAGGGTAATCGCCGTCGCCTCGGGCAAGGGTGGGGTAGGCAAGTCCACCGTCACGGCCAACCTGGCCATCGCCCTGCGGAACATGGGTTTCCGCGTCGGCGTCCTCGATGCGGACATCTACGGACCGTCGCAGCCCAAAATGTTCGGCGTGGAAGGGTACGTGCCCGAAGCCGTCGCCGAGGACGGGGTGGACCACATCGTCCCGGCCGAATCAATGGACGTAAAGCTCATGTCGATCGGCTTCTTCATCAAACCCACCGATGCGCTGCTGTGGCGCGGCGCAATGGCTGTCAGCGCCCTCAAACAGATGATTCACCAGACCCGGTGGGGGACGCTGGATTTCCTGCTCACGGACCTCCCTCCCGGCACGGGCGACGTGCATCTGTCGATCATTGGCGAACTGAAAATCGACGCCGCGGTGATTGTCTCGACGCCGCAGCAGATCGCCGTGGCCGACGTCGTGCGCGGCGTGGAGATGTTCCGCAACGAAAACGTCAACATCCCCGTGGCGGGCATCGTCGAGAACATGGCGTGGTTCACGCCCGCCGAACTGCCCGAAAACCGCTACTACATCTTCGGCCGCGGCGGGGCACGCGCATACGCCGAAAAAAACGGGGTGGAGTTCCTGGGAGAAATACCTATCATCCAGTCGATTATGGACGGAGCAGACGCAGGGACGCCGGCAGCGGGAATTGATTCCCGCGTCGAGGAACACTACCGCGGGATCGCCGAAAAGATTGTCGGCAAAGTGATGAAAAACGGTTGACAACTTGTCGAAAACCGCGTTGATAACCGATGAAAAAGAATGAAAAGTCGAAGCTGAAAAATTTGCTTTTCGAAAAAGAGAACGGGTATAAAAATCTTTTCGCCGAAACCAAAAATAGTTTTAAGAAGTTGTCATACCCGGAAAAGGGATGAAACCGGAAGAGAATGTTTAAAACAAAAGGCTGTCGATATGTCGACAAACTGTTTCAACAATTGTCGATTGTTTTTATATTCTTTTGATTTTGAATCAATTAAAATTTGAAATAAGAAACAATGAAAATAAAAAGTGTTGATTGGAAAATAACACTTCCACTTGTCAACAGTATCAACAGCTATTATATCTATTCTTCTTTTTATTATTTAAATTAATTAAAGGAATAAAAATAAAAAATGAACGTGGAAAACTCCTCCGAGCTCAGCCGCCGCATCGGGGATCTCAAGCGCGAGAAAAACGCCGTGATCCTGGCGCACTACTATACGACGCCCGAGGTGCAGGCCGTCGCCGATTTTCTGGGCGACTCGCTCGCCCTCTCCGTCCGGGCGCAGTCGGTCGACGCCGACATCATCCTCTTCGCCGGAGTGCACTTCATGGCCGAGACCGCCAAGGTCCTCTGCCCCGAAAAGAAGGTGCTGATCCCCTGTCCCGAGGCGGGGTGCTCGCTGGCCGAGTCGTGCGACGCCGGGGAATTCGCGGCTTTCAAGGCAAAATACCCCGGTCACACGGTCGTCTCCTATGTGAACACCACGGTCGGCGTGAAGGCGCTGACCGACATCTGTTGCACGTCGTCCAACGCGCTGAAGGTAGTGGAGTCGATTCCCGCCGACCAGCCCGTGATTTTCGCTCCCGACCGCAATCTGGGTTCCTATATCCAGAAGCTCACCGGGCGTCGGAACATGGTGCTGTGGGACGGAGCGTGCCACGTCCACGAGGAGTTTTCGCTCGAAAAACTGCTGACGCTCAAACGGGAGCATCCGGCGGCGAAGGTCGTCGTGCACCCCGAGTGCCGGGCCTATATTGTCGAAGTGGCCGACTATGTGGGTTCCACGGCGGGGATACTCGAATATTGCGGCCGGAGCGACGCGCAGGAGTTCATCGTGGTGACCGAGGCGGGAATCCTCGCCGAGATGAAGAGGCGTTATCCGGAAAAAGAGTTCATCCCGGCGCCTCCCGACGACGAGACGTGCGGATGCAACGACTGCAAGTATATGAAGATGGTGACGCTGGAGAACATCTGCGCGTGCCTTGAGAACGAATCGCCCGAGATCGTGCTCGACGACGAGGTGCGCCGGGCGGCGGAGCGGTCCATTCTGAATATGATCAATGTCAAATAATCTGAAGCGATTACATACGATTAATCTTTAATGCACTTTATGAAGAAAATCTTTTTACTGCTCGCCGCAGCGTGCGTCACGCTCTCGGCGGCGGCGGACGAGGGCATGTGGATGCTGCCCTATCTCCAGAAAATGAACAGCAAGGACATGAAGGCCCGCGGATGCAAACTCTCGGCCGAGGAGATTTACAGCATGAACAACTCTTCGCTCAAGGACGCCATCGTCATTTTCGGCGGCGGATGCACGGGTGAGATCGTTTCGCCCGACGGACTGCTGTTCACCAATCACCACTGCGGTTACGGGTCGATCCAGTCGCTTTCGTCCGTGGAGCACGACTACCTCAAGAACGGTTTCTGGGCCATGTCGCGCGCCGAAGAGCTGCCGGCTCCGGGACTCAAGGTGCGCTTTATCCGCCGGATCGTCGATGTGACGCCGGACGTGCTGGGCGCCGTGCCCGACATCGCCGGCGGCGGGGAGCGGGAAGAGCTGGTCGCCGGACAGGTGAAGGCCGTTTCGGAACGCCTCGCCGGGGAGAATCCCGGTATGGATGTCGAGATCAAGTCCTTTTTCGGGGGCAACCAGTATTTCGCCTTCGTGATCGAGGTATTCAGGGACGTCCGCCTGGTCGGTGCGCCTCCCACGTCGATCGGCAAGTTCGGCGGCGACACCGACAATTGGATGTGGCCGCGTCATACGGGCGACTTTTCGGTTTTCCGGGTTTATGCCGATAAGGATGGTAAACCGGCACCGTATTCCAAAGACAATATACCTTATGCGACGCCGACCCATTTGAAAATATCGCTGAAAGGGGTAAAACCGGGCGATTATACGATGATCATGGGTTTTCCCGGATCGACCGAGCGTTACATGACCTCTTTCGAGATCGACCAGGTGCTGAACGTGGACAATCCGAACCGGATCTTTATTCGCGGCGAACGGCAGAAACTGATGATGGAGGATATGCAGGCCAGTGAGAAGGTACGCCTGCAGTATGCGAACAAATACGCCGGTTCTTCGAATTACTGGAAGAACTCGATCGGTGAGAGCCGCGGGTTGCGCAAATTGAATGTGAAGGGGCAGAAAGAGGCTTTGGAAGCACAGTTTCAGGCCTGGGCGGCTGCCGATCCCGCCCGTCAGGCGAAGTACGGCGATGCGTTGAAACTGATTAAGGAGTCTGTCGCCGAGCGGATTCCGTATGAAAATTACCGGCAGTACATTTCCGAAGCGTTGTTGCGGGGAACTGAGATCATCGCAATGGCAGGAGTGGGGGACAGGCTGCTGAAAAAGGATTCCACGCGGTTGGATACGGTGGTGTTGGCAGCACTGGGTAAGGGACTGTCCGGCATGTATAAGGATTACAACCCGCCTACGGACCGGAAGATAGCCAAACGGATGATCCGGATCGTATACGACAGCCTGTCGAAAGAGGATCGTCCGGTCGAGCTGAATCGAATCGACAGCCTGTTTGCCGGAGATGTGGAACGATATGTGGATTTCCTGTACGATAATTCGATTTTCGCTTCCCGGCAACAGTTTGAGGCCTTCTTAAAGGATCCGGATATTGAAAAACTGAAAAACGATCCGGCTTACCGGCTCAATAAGTCGGTGATGCAGTCGTTCGGGCGGGATGCGAAAAAATTGTCGGAAATAGCCAAAAAATACCGCCGCGGGCACCGCCTTTTCATTGCCGGTCTGCTGGAAATGCAACCGGACAGGAAATTCTATCCCGATGCCAATTTCACTATGCGGCTTACTTACGGACAGGTACTTCCTTACCGGCCTGCGGACGGCGTTATTTACGACTATTATACTACCCTGGACGGTGTGATTGCCAAGGAGGATACGTCGAATCCGATGGAATTTACAGTTCCGGAAAAACTTAAGGAGCTGTACCGTGCCAAGGATTTCGGCCAATATGCCGAAGAAGGTACCGTGCGTGTGGGTTTCCTGAGCAATAACGACATTACCGGCGGTAATTCCGGCAGTCCCGTGCTTAACGGCAAAGGTGAGCTGGTAGGCCTTGCATTCGACGGTAACTGGGAGGCGATGAGCGGGGATATTGCGTTCGAACCCCGATTGCAGCGTACGATCAGCGTCGATATCCGTTATGTTTTGTTCGTCATCGAAAAGTATGCCGGGGCGACCAGACTGATCGATGAATTGACGTTGGTACGTTAGGTAAAAAGCC
>ERZ857745.4988-NODE-4988-length-11142-cov-15.359159_pt1 | contig 11142 bp, 8 predicted proteins | sample MGYA00519699_ERZ857745 | MGnify/ENA primary metagenome ERZ857745 (study PRJEB31778, sample SAMEA3449357) | human gut metagenome | biome: human gut; feature: human-associated habitat; material: faeces | place: United Kingdom | collected 2010/2012 ...
TCTGCCGCACCTCGCTCGCCGTATCGGCACTTAGAATTATGCGGTATTGCCTAAACAGCACAACACCTATCGAAAACGTCAGGAAAACAAAGATGCTCCGTAAGGGCGAACAGCGTTCGCCCACGGAGATTTGCCATGTGTATGACATAAATGTGCGTTGCTATGTCGAGGCGGCGGGCACACAATGTGCGCACCTATGCTCCCAACAGAATTTTTAATACACGAAAAATTTCGGGAGAGATTCCGGGCAGCGGCCATCCGCCTATGCTTGGAACGGCTGTACTGCGCGGCAAGCCTGCCAAATCTGGCAGGCTTTTTTTGTGCTGTTTGCAGATTGACAAATGTACAACAAACACATATGCTGTTATTGGTGCGCAACGCATGCGCAACATGGGAAAAGGAGGGTGCTGAATGGCAGGTAAGCGTGATGAAGTGACCATCGCGGAAGTGGCGGAGGCATTGAATATATCAAAAACAACGGTATCCCGCGCAATATCCGGCAAGGGCCGCGTGAGCGAGGCTACCCGCGCGCGTGTGTTCGATTATATCGGCAAGGGCCGCCAGGATGCAGCTGCGCCGCTGCGCACTGCGCAGCAGGGCCCAACCAACAACCTTGCGCTGGTGATCCCCAAGCATTTTATGCGGCTGGACTTGCCGTTCCTGCGCAAGTGCATGGGCGGTGTGTGGAACATGGCGGCCCAGCGCGGGTATGACCTGCTGCTGTGCTATGCGGGAGAAACCGATGTTGGCCAGCTGGAACGCCAGCTGGAATCCCACAAGGTGGATGGCGTGATTTTGTCCCGTACGATGCTGCACGATGAATGTGTGCAGACTTTGCAGCGCCACAACGTGCCTTTTGTGGCCATTGGCCGCGTGGATGACGATAAGGTGCCCCAGGTGGATAACGACCAGGTAGGAGCGACCGCCGAGATGACCCGCCTGCTGCTGCAGCTGGGCATGCGCCGCATTGCCTATATGGGCGGCTGCACCAACTATACCGTCAATGAGGACCGGCTGCGCGGCTACCTGCGCGGATTTTCCGACTGTGGGGTGCAGGTGGATCAGAAATTGATTTGGACCGGCATTGAAACCAGCGAACAGCGGATCGATGCATTGGAAGGTGCGCTGGAGCAAAAGCCCGAATGTCTGCTCTGCGCGGACGACAGCATGGCGGCCGCGGTGCTGCAGGAGCTGCGCGCCCGGCACATCAAGGTACCGGAACAGGTGAAACTGGCCAGCTTTTATGATAGTGAGCTGCTGACCAGCTCAACCCCGCAGATTTCGGCCGCTCAGTTTGACGGCGAGCGCCTGGGCGCCACGGCATGCCGGATGCTGCTGGATATTTTGGCGGGCAAGCAAATCGCATTGCGCCAGATGCAGGGATATCAGGTGATTTTGCGCGAGTCCACAAAATAGATAATATTACCAATATTGTAAAATACGATGATTGATACAGCCTTTTCTGCGCGCACAGCGTGTGCACCGGGAAAGGCTGATTGTTGTTAAAAAGCCTGTACTAAAGTTGCGCAACATTGCGCATACAAAATTCGACATTGTTACAAAAGTGTAACAGGCTGTGAAAAATGCACAAGAAAACATGGTAAAACATGTTAGTTATGAACGTTGACACTGAAAATAGAATCGTGTATTCTTAAGTTGTGAAACAAAGTTGCGCAACGATGATGCGCAACCTTGAAAAGCTTGTGATATAGCAGATGAAGGAGAATGATTATGAAAAAGCAACTCGCACTTGCAACAGCTGCCTTGATGGCACTGTCCCTGGCAGCATGCGGCAGCACCGCAACTGCCTCTTCCGCTGCAGAGTCCACCAGCACTGCAGCTTCCAGCGAAGCCGCCTCCACCGACAGCACCGCAGCTGACGATGGTGACGTTCTGCAGCAGGCTGCAGCCGCTGCTTTCGCCAATGACGTTACCCTGACCATGTGGGGCGCCGAGGAAGACCAGGAACTGCTGCGCACCATCGCTGATAACTTTATCAAAGAATACGGCAATTACGGCGGCAAGATCACCATCAACCTGGGCGCTCAGTCCGAAAAGGAGGCTAAGGATACCGTCCTGAACGACCCCACCGCCGCTGCTGACGTTTACGCATTTGCTGATGACCAGCTGAACGAGCTGGTTCAGGCAGGCGCCCTGCAGGAAGTTCAGCTGAACGCTGACGATATCAAGAGCCGCAACACTGCAGCTTCTGTTGACGCTGCAACCCTGAACGGCAAGCTGTATGCTTACCCCCTGACCGCTGATAACGGCTACTTCATGTTCTATGATAAGTCCTTCTTCACCGAGGATGACGTCAAGAGCCTTGACACGATGATGGAGAAGGCAGCCGCCGCAGGCAAGAAAGTCTCGATGGACGTTGCTAACGGCTGGTACCTGTACAGCTTCTATGCTGGCGCTGGCCTGAACCTGAGCCTGGCTGATGACGGCGTGAGCACCGTCTGCAACTGGAACGAAGCTCCGGGCGCTGACGTTACCCAGGCTGTCATCGATATCTGCAAGAACCCCGGCTTCCTCGCCCTGAAGGATGAAGAGTTCACCGGCAAGCTGAAGGACGGCACCCTGGTTGCCGGCGTTAACGGCACCTGGCGTGCAAACGACGCTGCTGAAGTTTGGGGCGATAATTACGCTGCCTGCAAGCTGCCTACCTACACCCTGAACGGCGAGCAGGTCCAGATGGCTTCCTTCTCCGGCTTCAAACTGATCGGCGTCAACCCCCACAGCGCTAACGTTGGTGCTGCCATGCTGCTGGCTGATTACGTTACCAACGAAGAGAACGAGACCCTCCGCTTCCAGCAGCGTGCACAGGGCCCCTCCAACACCAACGCTCTGGCAGCCGCTTCTTCTCCGGCTCTGACCGCTGTTGTTGCTCAGTCTGAGTACGCTAACCTGCAGCGCGTCGGCGGCAACTACTGGGCTTCTGCTGAAACCCTCGGCCAGATCTGTGTCAACGGCAACCCCGATGGCAAGGATCCCCAGACCCTGATTGAAGATGCTGTTGCCGGCATCACCGCACCGGTTACCCAGTAATTGTTAAAACGAAAAAAGCTGCATTGATACACTAAAACAACGGCCCACAAACGGTCCGGAACGGTTGCCGGGCGCGTGTGGGCCGTTTGGCGTAACCGCGTTGGAAAGGAGAGATTCCTGTGGCAAAATCCGCTGCTGCGGCCCTGCACACGGAACCAAAGGAACCCAATTTTTTGCAGAAATTTGGTCATGACTTTGTGCACGGCGATATCTTTACCAAACTATCCTTCTTTGTATGGGGTCTGGGCTACATTGGCCACGGCCAGCTGATGAAGGCGCTTCTGGTCACATTTGTACAGGGCTTTGCGCTGTATTTCCTGGCGTTCTTTGGCGTACCCAACCTGGCAAAGTTCGGCACCCTCGGCACCGTAAAAATGGAGATGGTGTTCGATGTTGCCACGATGAAAAACGTTGTAAACGATTACGATAACTCGTTTGAGATCCTGCTGATGAGCATGATCGCCTTTATCGTGATCGCGGCACTGATCGCGGCGGCCATGATGGTGGTATCTTCCAACTATCAGCTGCAGAAGATCCGTGAAGCCGGCAAAAAGACCAACAACTTTGTGCAGGACATCAACGTTTACCTGAACGAAAAGTTCTATGTGACCCTGCTCACCCTGCCGGTTCTGGGCGTTGTGGTGTTCACCATTGTGCCGCTGTTCATCCTGATCGCCGTTGCGTTCACCAACTATGACCAGCAGCACATGCCGCCCAATGAACTGTTTACCTGGGTTGGGCTGAACAACTTCTTTACCCTGTTTGGCGGCGGCGGAATGACCTCCACGTTTAGTTATTCCTTTGCCAAGGTTTTAACCTGGACGTTGGTTTGGGCATTCTTTGCCACCTTTACCAACTTCTTTGGCGGCATTTTGATGGCAATGTTCATCAACGACAAAAAGACCAAGTTCCCCAAGTTCTGGCGTACCCTGTTCATGGTGACCATTGCGGTGCCGCAGTTCGTTACGCTGCTGCTGGTGCGCAACTTCTTCTCCAACAACGGTATTTTCAATACCATGATGGCCAATGCAGGCGTTACCGACTTCCTGCATAACATCGGCCTGCTGGATAAGGGACTTTCTTACATTCCGTTCCTGACCCAGCCGGGCTGGGCCATGTTCACCATCATCATGATCAATATCTGGATCGGCGTGCCGTACCAGATGCTGATTGCTACCGGCGTGCTGATGAACATTCCCGCTGACATGATCGAGGCCGCCCGCATTGACGGCGCCAACCCGGTGCAGATGTTCTTCCGCATCAAGCTGCCCTACCTGCTCAGCGTGCAGGGTCCCTCTCTGGTAACGGATTTCGTCAAGAACGTCAACAACTTCAACGTCATTTACCTGCTCACGCAGGGTGTGTTTGTAACCCAGAATCAGGCCCTTGCACAGTCCAACGCAAAGGAAATTGACCTGCTGGTTACCTGGCTGTTCCGCTTGACGCAGGATTACTACAACTACAAGATGGCTGCCGTGCTGGGCATTATGGTGTTCATTGTGTGCGCCGTGTTTACGGTTGTATGCTTCCACTTTATCAATAAGAAGGAGGCGACGTTCTCTTGAGTACCACTGCTGTACCCTCTGCCGCTGCGCAAAAGCAGCTCAAGCAGGGAAAAGTGAAAAAAGGCATCTTCTCCGTCATCCGCCATCTGGTGCTGGCGCTGCTGGCTTTTATCTGGCTGGTACCCATCGCCTGGCTGCTGCTGACCTCGTTCTCCACCGATAAGGGCATCAACTTTACCCGCTTTGTGCCGGAAAGCTTTACCATGTGGAACTACGTCAGCATTATGACACAGCCGGACTCTGTTGCACAGTTCCCGCGCTGGTTCATGAACACCCTGGTTGTGGCATGCTTTAACTGTGTGATCTCCACCTGCTTTGTGTTGATGGTGGCTTACGCCATAAGCTGCTGCCGCTTCAAGGGCCGCAAGCTGCTGCAGAACTTGTCCGTTACCGTCAACCTGTTCCCCGGCGTTCTGGCCATGATCGCTGTGTACTTTGTTTTGAAGTACATGAACCTGACCAACTCTTACGCCGGTCTGATCATGGTATACGCGGGCTCTTCCGGCCTGGGCTACCTGATCTGTAAGGGCTTTTTTGATACGGTGCCTGTGGCACTGCGTGAGGCCGCCAAGCTGGACGGCGCTTCGGAAGCGCGCATCTTCTTCCAGATCGTCATCCCGATGTCCCGCCCGATCCTGGTGTACACCATTATCAGCTCCTTCCTGACGCCGTGGACCGACTTTGTTGTGGCAAAGATGATCCTGAACTCCGGCGTTTCGTCGGACTGGACGGTGGCAATCGGCCTGTACAACATGCTGCAAAAGGCTTTGGTCAACAGCTACTTCTCCCGTTTCTGCGCAGGCGGTGTTTTGGTGGCTATCCCCATCTCCATCCTGTTTGTCATCATGCAGAAGTTCTATGTTGAGGGCATTACCTCAGGTGCAGCAAAGGGCTAAACCTTTGCATCAACGGCACATGGCACAATAGCTGCAGAATCTACTATAATTAGGGCAATACCGCATAATTCTAAGTGCCGATACGGCGAGCGAGGTGCGGCAGATGCCAAGCCAAAAGCGCAGATAATACTGGATGCTGCAAAGGTGAGCGCCGCCAGTGGCGGAAACAGCGAACCGAAGCAGGGGCAGCGGTCGCAGAGTGCGAGGGGCTTTTGCCCCCGAAGCACGATGCGGGTACCGCAACCCGACATTATCGAGCATTTTGGCAACGCAGATGCCGTGCCGCAGCTGCCGGAGCGGTGCTTAAGCCGCTAGGCGGGAATTGTGCGGTGTTGCCCCTTAGGAATTGGAAATCAGGAATGAGGAATTTCGGTGCAGACCGCCAGTTCCGTCTTTCGGGTTTCCGATTCCTAATTTTTGTTTTATGCTTTACAGTGTAGAGGAAAGGGAATCCACTATGAACTTTATCACCAAAGCCCCTGTGATGCTGTGCGGCGGCGATTATAACCCGGATCAATGGCTGGACCGCCCGGATATTCTTGAAGCGGACATCCGCATGATGAAAAAGGCCGGAATGAACAGCGTTACGCTGGGTGTGTTTGCCTGGGCAGCATATGAGCCGCGCGAGGGGGAATATAACTTTACTTGGCTGCGCGAGATCATGGATCGACTGTATGACCAGGGCATTTATACCGAGCTGGCAACGCCCACTGGTGCAAAGCCCAACTGGCTGGCACGTAAATACCCCGAAGTGCTGCGCGTGCAGTCCAACGGTGTGCGGGACCACCAGGGCATGCGCCACAACCACTGCCTGACCAGCCCCATCTATCGCCAGAAGGTAGAGGAGCTGCTGAACCACATGATCGACGCTGTGGGCGACCACCCCGGCCTGATCTTGTGGCACATTTCCAATGAGCTGGGCGGCGAATGCTACTGCCCGCTGTGCCAAGAGCGCTTCCGTGGCTGGCTGAAAGAAAAGTATCATACCATTGATGCCCTGAACCATGCCTGGTGGACTAGCTTCTGGAGCCACCACTACGACAGCTTTGACGAGGTGGAGCCGCCGTTTGATAACGGGGAGCAGAGCCTGAACGGCCTGAAGCTGGACTGGCGGCGCTTTACCACCTGGAACATGATGGACTATGAACACAGCGAAACGGCGATCCTGCGCAAGCGGACCCCCAATGTGCCCATTACCACGAACCTGATGGAGTACTTCCCCGGATTGGACTACCACAAGCTGCAAAGAGAACTGGATTTTGTCTGCTGGGACAGTTACCCCCATTGGGGGCGCCCCGACCGCAGCACCACCGTGACGGCGGGCATGACGGCGTTTGATCATGCGCTGATCCGCGGCTGCAAGCCGGACAAGCCGTTCCTGCTGATGGAAAGCACCCCCAGCCTGGTGAACTGGCACGAGTATAATAAGCTCAAGCGCCCCGGCGTGAACCGGATGAGCGCTATCCAGACAGTGGCCTGTGGTGCGGACGGCGTGCAGTACTTCCAGTGGCGCAAGGGCCGCGGCGGCTCTGAGCAGTTCCACGGCGCGGTTGTGGACCACGATGGCCGCGATGATACCCGCGTGTTCAACGAAGTGACCGCCACCAACGAAGCCTTGGCCGCCCTGACCCCGGTGTGCGGCAGCCTGCCCAAAGCGGACGCGGCCATGATCTTTGACTGGGACAACCGCTGGGCGCTGGATGACGCCTGGGGCATGCAGATCAAGCAGAAAAATCTGCGCGAAACCTGCTGCCAGCTGTACACCCAGCTGAACCACTGCGGTGTGGAAACCGACGTTGTGGGCGTGGATGCAGACCTGAACCGCTATAAGCTGGTGGTGCTGCCCATGCTGTTTATGACCAAGCCTGGTTTTGCACAAAAGATCCGCGAATATGTGGAAAACGGCGGCACCGTTATGGCCACCTATCTGCTGGGCTATGTGGATGAAAGCACCCTGTGTTGGCTGGGCGGGTTCCCCGGTGACGGCCTGCGCGAAGTGTTTGGCGTGACCGCAAGCGAACTGGACACCCTGTACCCCGGCGAGGGCAACCGTGCCATCTGGGTCAAGAGCAGCCAGCAGAGCAGCATCAAGGATTACTGCGAACTGCTGCAGCCTGCCGAGGGTACCGAGGTGGTGGCTGTGTATGGACAGGATTTCTATTCCGGCCATGCGGCTGTGACCCACCATGTGTTCGGCAAGGGGCACGCTTATTACATCGGTGCGCGCCTGGATGATGCCGGCAACGCCGCTGTGCTGCGTGCAGCTTTGGCCGATGCCAAGGTGCACCTGCGTGACCTGCCGCAGGGTGTGGAATACCACTGCCGCGAAAGCGAGAACGCGCGCTACCATTTCTACATCAACACCACCCAGAGCGCAGTTAAGGTGCAGGTGGAATCCGGTGCAGACCTGTTGAGCGGCAAAAACGTTTTGGGCAGCATGGAGCTGAAACCCTATGATGCCTGCGCAATTGAGGAAAAAGTGAAATAAGAAAAACGCCATGCTTTCCGAAGAAAGCATGGCGTTTTTTAGTTAGGAGTTAGGAATTGGAGGTGGGGAAAGGGAGCGGCGAGGTTGGTTTGAGCAGATGTTTTGTGGTGCCAGAACGGTCAAGACCGTTCCCTACAGTGCATTTTATAATGTGCGGCAATATTTATGGTGCACCCCCACCCGTAGGGGCGCACAATGTGCGCCCGCTGCGCTGAAGGGGAACTGCTCCTTTTTAGGCCGTGCGTATCTCTCAAATATACTGATCCAACATATCCTGCAAAGCCTGCTTGGGCAGGAAACCGACGCTGCGGGCGGATTCCTGGCCGTTTTTCAGTACGACCAGGCAGGGGATGCTGGAAATGCCGTATTCGGTGGCAAGCTGGCGGTTTTCGTCCACATCAATGCTGTAAAATGCGGCTTTGCTGCCAACTTCATCGGCAAGCTCATGCAGGACCGGGGCAAGCATCTGGCAGGGACCGCACCAGGTTGCAGAAAAATCCAGAATGGCCACGCCCTGTGCTTTGGCCTGGGAAAGATCATTATTGCTGATTTTGGTAACCATAAAAAGGTTCCCTCCTTTAATTATGACTGTAAAGCAGCGTGTTCCGCTGCTGTTTGCCGGACATGGTTATGGCGTATCTACACCATAGTATGGGCCGGGAGAGGGAAAGACATTCCCTTACTGCTGATTGTACACAGTTTGGGCTGCTTTGTCAACAAGAAAAAGACTGAATCTTAATTTTGACATAAAATTACTATAACAAGTAAGACAAATTAAGACGAAAAGCAGATACAGGATAAAACAAAGCCACCCGCTCTGCGCAGGGATCCCCTGCACAGAACGGGTGGCAACTTTGTTGGAAGGTAATCAGCGGTTGTATTTTGCAGTAGCCTGCAGGCGTTGCATGGCACGGTTCAGGGCAATCTTGCTCTGGTAATACTCGTGCATGCTCTGCTTGTGCTGCAAGCGTTCCTCGGCGCGGATGCGGGCGGCCTCGGCACGGTTCTTATCGATATCCTCCGGGCGCTCGGCGCTGTCGACCAGCAGCACAACGTAAGTGGGGGTCACTTCGGCAATGCCATCGCCCACCAGTACGTTGCGGGTTTCGCCGTTCACGGTGAACTGCATGATGCCCATTTCCAGGGCAACCAGCACCGGACTGTGTCCGGCCTGTACGCCGTACTGGCCGTCAGCGGTGGGCAGGGTCAGGCTTTCGCACTCGCCCTGGAAAAACTCGCCGCTGCTGGCCGTGATGTTCAGAACGAACTTTTCCATCAGGCCACACCGCCCTTTTCGGCAGCCTTCTTGCGAGCATCGTCCAGCGTGCCCACGTTGAAGAACGCCCATTCGGGCAGATCATCGACCTGACCGTCCACGATGGCGGCAAAGCCCTTGACAGTTTCGGCCAGGGGCACATATTTGCCCGGCAGGCCGGTAAAGTTCTCGGCAACGAAGAACGGCTGGGACAGGAATTTCTGGATTTTGCGGGCGCGGGCAACGGTCAGCTTATCGTTGTCGTCCAGTTCGTCCATGCCAAGGATGGCGATAATGTCCTGCAGTTCCTGGTAGCGCTGCAAGGTAGCCTGTACCTTGCGGGCCACGCGATAATGCTCCTCGCCCACAATGTCTGCTTCCAGGATGCGGCTGGTGGAATCCAACGGATCCACGGCGGGGTAGATACCCTGTTCCACGATCTTACGGGACAGAACGGTGGTGGCATCCAGATGGGCAAAGGTGGTGGCCGGGGCGGGGTCAGTCAGGTCGTCGGCAGGCACATAAACGGCCTGAACCGAGGTGATGGACCCATCACGGGTGGAAGTGATACGCTCCTGCAGGGCACCCAGCTCGTTGGCCAGCGTGGGCTGGTAACCAACGGCGGAGGGCATACGGCCCATCAGGGCGGAAACTTCGGAGCCGGCCTGCACAAAACGGAAGATGTTGTCAATAAACAGCAGCACGTCCTTGTGGCTTTCCTCGCGGAAGTATTCTGCCATGGTCAGGCCGGTCTCGGCCACGCGCATACGGGCTCCCGGCGGTTCGTTCATCTGGCCGAAGATCAGGGCGGTCTTGTTCAGAACGCCGGAAGCGTTCATTTCGCCCCAAAGGTCACAGCCCTCACGGCTGCGCTCGCCAACGCCGGTAAAGATGGAGTAGCCGCCGTGCTCGGTGGCTACGTTGTGGATCAGCTCCTGGATCAGCACGGTTTTGCCAACACCGGCGCCGCCAAACAGGCCGATCTTGCCGCCCTTGGAGTAGGGTGCCAGCAGATCCACCACCTTGATGCCCGTCTCCAGGATCTCGGTGGAGGGGATCACATCCGTAAAGGAGGGCGCTGCCCGGTGAATGGGCATCCGCTCCGCCTCCACAGGCCCCTTGCCGTCGATGGGGTCGCCCACCACATTGAACATCCGCCCCAGGGTGGCCTCTCCCACAGGCATAGTCACCGGAGAGCCGGTGTCCACGGCGGTGCAGCCCCGGGCGATACCGTCGGTGGAGAACAGCGATACACAGCGCACCGTGTCAGAGCCCAGCTGCTGCATGGCCTCCATGACCACCTTGCGGTCCTCCAGTTGAATTTCGATTGCGTTGTAAATGTCCGGCAGATGTCCGGCAGGGAACTGCACATCCACCACAGGGCCGGTGACCCTTCTGACAATACCGTTTTTCATAGTAGCCTCCTATCGTAGGCGGAATTACTTTTTCGCCTTTTTCAAGGCGTTGGCGCCGCCGACAATCTCGGCGATCTCGGTGGTAATGGCCGCCTGGCGCACCCGGTTGAGCTTCAGGCTCAGTTCGCTTATCAGGTCGCCGGTGGCGTCGGTAGCGGTGCTCATGGCGGTCATGCGGGACGCCTGCTCGCTGACCTTGGCCTCCAGCAAAACGGAGTAAACCATGTTGTCCAAATAAAGCTGCACCATATTTTCCAGCACGCTCTTGGCGTCCGGCTCGAAAATATAGTCGTTGGTCGCCTCGTCCTTTTCCTCCGTCTCCAGCTTCGCCGGCAGCAGCTGCATCTGGCTGGGCACCTGCTGCAGAGCCGAGTAAAAGCGCTGATAGACCAGGTGGATTTCATCCGCCTCGCCGCTCAGATACAGTCGCTTCAGGTAGTCCGCCACCGGCAGCGACTGGGCCGTGCCCGGGGTG
>ERZ857745.4991-NODE-4991-length-11133-cov-4.624030_pt1 | contig 11133 bp, 5 predicted proteins | sample MGYA00519699_ERZ857745 | MGnify/ENA primary metagenome ERZ857745 (study PRJEB31778, sample SAMEA3449357) | human gut metagenome | biome: human gut; feature: human-associated habitat; material: faeces | place: United Kingdom | collected 2010/2012 ...
TGGCAGAAGCGGTGAAATCATCGTTCCACTTCCACACCGGCTCACCGTAAGCATGGCCGGTAGCGGGAATGACCTCCGTCTTGGTGTCGGTGTACTCCTTACCCCCGAAGGTGACCTTGGCGGTGTAGGTGCGAACGCCGTCCGTCTCGCAGGTGGCCTCGGTGGTCACGGCGTTGGTGACGGTGGCCGTCACATTCTCCACATGAGCGTCGTTGTTGGCGCAGGTGAAGGTGGCAGAAGCGGTGAAATCATCGTTCCACTTCCACACCGGCTCACCGTAGGCGTGACCGTTGGCACAGGGGTCCTCATCACCGGTGACCAGCTTCACGTTATCCACGGCGAACATACCGTCGCTCTCGGTGTACTGGGCATAGGTCTTGTAGAAATGGAAGGCAAACTGTACGTTGCTGGTGAGATAGGCGGCGGGTACTTCGATTTCCGCCGTACCCTTAAACCAGTAGCCGCCGGTAGCATCCAGATCGGCAGCATCCCAGATGGTGGTCCAAGTCTGGCCGCCGTTGATGGTGGCCTCCACCGTGAACTTGGCAATGTCGTTCTGAATCATGTACTTGAACAGCAGATAATCGAAGGACAGAGTAGGCGTCTTGCCGGTGAGATCCACCACCGGGGAGATCAGATACTCATTCTGCTTCTTGCCGCTGCCGGCAGCCATGGGCTGCACCTCGCCGATGCCGTAACCCTCATACTCGTAGTAGTCGAAGTCGATACGGGCCTGACGGGTGGTGTTCAGATTCCGGTTGGTACCGACATACCATGTGCAGCCGGTGTTCTCCGCCTGCACCGTCCAGCCGTGTCCGGGGAACTCGTCCTGCTCAAAGTCGTTGTCAAACTCTGCGGCAGAGGTCGTTTTGCTGAAGGAAGCGGAGATGGTGTGGTTGGCCTTGACGTCGGAGAAGGTGTAGCTCTCCACAGCGCCTACGCTGCTGCCGTCCACCAGCACGTCGGCGATCTCATAGCCGTTGCCGGCGGCGACGGCGAAGGTCTGGGAGGCACCCTCCTTCACGGAGACGTCACCATTGGGGGTGATAGAGCCGCCCTCACCGGCAGTTGCGGTGATGGTGTACTTCTGGGCAGCCTCGCCGGTCTCCACAGCCATCAGCTTTACATTGTCGATGGCCAGCTGGCCGGTAGTGTCCTCATTGGGATGGACATAGCGGAAGGCAAACTGGACACCGGCCACATTGTACTCGGCGGGCACGGGAACCTCTGCGCTGCCGGAAATGATGTAGTTGCTGGCCTGCTGGCCGGTATAGCTGTCTTGGAAGTTCCAGATCGCGTTCCACGTCTTTCCGCCGTCGGTAGAAACTTCCACCGTAGCAGTGAAGGTCTTGTTCTTGATGCCGTGCTCGCCGTAGGCGAAGTCGAAGGTCAGAACGCCGTCACGGGTGGCGGAGAGGTCCACAACAGGGGAGATCAGGTACTCATCCTGTGCACCCGTCCAGTCGTTGGTGATGTAAGCGTGCTTGGAATCATTGCCCTCGTACTTCCAGTTGTAGTAGGTATACTGCTTCCATGTGCTGTTGGTATCCTGCACCTTCAGCGTCCAGCCGTGGAAGGGGAACTTGTCGCCGCTGACGCTCTCGAAATCGTTCTCGAACATCACCTGCGGCACATCGGGGATGACCTCGAAGTCCGCCGTCACGGCGTAGTTCTGATCCATGGTCAGGGCGTAGGCGTTGTCGGTGACCCCCACCTTGCGGCCATTGACCTTGACGGAAGCCAGCTGATAGCCCTCATCCGGCACGAAGGTCACGTTCACGGTCTCGCCGGTGGCGACCTTAGTCTGACCCGCAGGCTGGACCGCACCGCCCTCGCCGGCCACGGTGGTCAGCACGCTGATCTCGGAAGCCCCGGCGGGAGCCGCCAGCTTCACATTGTCCACGGCAACCGAACCGGCGCCGGTGGGAGCCGTCTTGTAGTAGCGGAAGGCAAACTGCACGTTGGCCGTCTGATAGGCCTCCGGCACGGTGATCTCCGCCAGACCCGTCTGGATAGCGTCGGAGCCCTGAGTCACGTCATCCTTGGCGTTCCAAATGGCCGTCCAAGTTTTGCCGCCGTCGGTAGAGGCCTCCACGGTGAAGGTCATCTTGCCGCCATACAGTGCCGTACGCTCGAAGCCGTAGTTGAAGGACAGGGTAGCGGCCTTGCCGGTGAGATCCACCACCGGGGAGATCAGCAGCTCGTCCTGCTTGTCGCCCACTTCGGTGTCGTAATAGTCGTCGGCATCCACAATGGCCTGCTTATCATCGGTACCCGTAGATACGAGGGTGTTGCGGGCCTGATGCCAGTTGTAATACTTACCGGTGCCGTTGGTGTTCTTCACCGTCCAGCCCTGGCCGGGGAAGGCCGCGTCGTCGAAGTCGTTGTTGAAGATAGCGATCTCCCCACCGGCCTGTGCCTTCTGGAAGGTGGCGGAGATGGTGTGATCCGTACCCACACGCTCGAAGGTGTAGTAGGAGATGGGACCCAGATCGGTGCCGTCCACCACCACATTGGCCACCTCGTAGCCCGTGGCAGGCACCACGTTAAAGGTCTTGCTGGTCCCCTTCTTCACCAGAGTGGTACCGGCGGGGTCGATGGCGCCGCCCTCACCGGAGGTAGCCGTCACGGCGATATAGTCCTCACGGACATCGGCGTACAGCTGGACATTATCCACGGAGATCTGGGCGCCGCCCTTACCGGTGTAGACAAAGGCGAAGCGCAGGTCGTCGCAATTCTGGAACTTTTCGGGGATGGTGACCTTGGCCTGCGTGGCAGCCCAAGCGGTAAAGACCCCGGCATCCTTCTGCAGGTTCCAGACCTCCTCCCAGTTCTGACCGTCGGCAGAAGCCATGACCTGCAGGTTGCAGCGCTTGTAGTCCACGGTATAGACAGGGGTGGTGTAGAAGTTGAAGATCATGTGGACATCCGTCTCCACACCACTGATGTCGGTGGCACGGGAATACAGCCACTCGTTCTGCTGGAAGTCATTGTCGGCATCCACGGTGGCGGTGTAGTCCACGTCACGATACCACGTGTTGACGGAAGCGCCCTTGGACTCCATGCTCCAATCGGCAGGCAGCCAATCGTTGTCGAAGGTCTCGGTCCACAGCACGTTGGTGGGCTTCACGATGCCATAATCGTCGCTGTTGCCGGGCACCTTCACGGTGTAGGTCTTGGAGTTGCCGGCGTAGTCGTGAACGATCATGCCGAAGGTCTCACCCATACCGGTGACGTCATACTCCTTGACGTGGGTGGTGAGGCCCGGCGTGGTCTCGGAGAAGCCCTTGATCCCGTACAGCAGATCGCTGTTGCGGAGATTATAGAACACGATGGCCGAGACATACTGGTTATCGCTGACATCCAGACTCAGATAGTAGCGGCCCTCGGCCTCGGTGACCTTCAGGTTGCTGGCATGGGGATCCTCATTATCGATGGTGATGGGGAAGGACCAGCTGTTCTTCAGGTTCTTGGTGCCGCCGTCGCCATAGGGCAGGGTAGCCTCAATGGTCACGGTAGCCTTGGTGTTGTTGGGCAGCTTGGAGTTGTTCTTGGCGGTGCCGTACCATGCGTCGATACCGGTATAATCGGCATTCACACCGGCGGGCACGATGCGGTAGTAGTCGTAGCTGTAGATGGACTTATTGACGTAGTCGCAGGTTTTTTCCAGATACACCTCGTCGGTTTTCTGATCGGTGATGGTGTACTTCAGCGTCTTGGTATTGCGCAGCAGGCCGGTGTAGATGCCGGTGAGGCTGTCCATCATGTCATTGCTGTTGTCGGGGGAAATGGCGTTGTGATCGGCAAAATAGGGCACATTGGCGTAGTTGTTGTCGCCCAGATAGGTGTCGATCTGGCCCTCGGCAGAGGTGGTGAAGGCGGTGTTCATGTAGGCCTGTGCCTTGCTCTCGGTGCCGTCCAGCGTCTCCCAGTAGTCGGTGGAATCGATGATGGGAGCCTTGGTCCAGTCGCCGTAGAAGGCCAGATAGGGGATACCCAGATCAATGGCATCCTCCAGCTTGCCGCCGTCAGCGGCCACCTGCTTCAGGGTCACGAAGCCCTCCACATAGGCGCCGTTCTCGAAGTTCTTCAGCTCCTCCTTGGCATTGGCGAGGGTCACGGTGACAGTGACCTCCTGCTCTCCGCCTGCGGGGACCGCCACACGGTTATCCTTGCAGTTGGTGGTGAAGGTGTGGCTCAGTGCCACAGCCGTCTCACTGCTGGTGAGGAAGGCCTCGTTGTCGCTGTTGGTATAGGTCGTGGTCCCGTCGGTGAGGACGATGGGCTGGATATCGTAGTACAGGGTGTCCTTACCGGTGTTGTGGACCTTGAAGGTCATGGTGTAGACGCCCTTCTCTGCGGGATCGTCGCCCAGCTCCAGCTTGGGCCGGATCATGCCGTCCACAGTGAGGTAGCCCTCGGTCTTGACGGCGTCATTGATGTTGATGAGACCTGCGCCCTGCTTGCGGGGAGAATAGGGCTGGCCGCTGGAATCGTAAATGATGCTGGCGGTGCTCATCAGCAGGGTATCGACCATGTGCTTGCGCTGGGTGGCATCGGTCATGCCACGGGCCTTCAGGGCCTGCTGCACGATGGCCATAGCGCCTGCCGCATGGGGGGAAGCCATGGACGTACCGTCCATGCTCTCATAGGCGTTGCCGGGTACGGCGGCATAGATGCCTGCGCCGGGCGCAGTGATCTCCGGCTTCAGGGTCAGCTCCGTGGTGGCGCCCCAGGAGGAGAAGTCCGCCATACCATAGGTGGGGGAAGCCACCAGCTTGTCGGCGGCGCCCACGGTCAGGACCTTGTTCTCCTGCGCCTTCAGATACTCACCGGCCTCCTGAGAGATAAACGCACAGGGCATCTTCCAGTCGGTGATGGACATATACAGCATACCGGGTACGTTGTTGTACACCAGCATGGCGATGGCGCCATGTGCATAGGCGCTGCGTTCCTTCTGCTCATAGTACATACCGCCGCCACGCTGCACCAGCGCCACCTTGCCGGAGACGTCGATGCCCTCATAGTCGTCCTCCGTGCCGTAGCCGGGCACCACGGCATACTCCAGCTCGCCCTTCTTGGCCAGATCCCGGAAGATCTTGGCATTCTCGTCGGTGCTGATGGTGCCGCTGTCCTGATAGGCGAAGTCACGGCCGCCCACGGTGATGTAGGGGCTCTTGACCTTGCTGTTGGACACGGCAGCCACGGACATGGACTCACCGTAGGTGGACGGCTCGCTGATCAGGCCGTAGTCGGGGTTGCTGGCCAGCGCCTTGTTGCCGAAGGCATCGCCGTAAGCAGCGCTGTAAGCGTTACCGGCAGCCACAGCCAGAGACATACCGCTCTCGCCGGCCCGCTTAAAGACGTTCAGCAGGCTCTCGGTGAACTCGTCGGGATTCTCATAGTCGATGTAGCCGGCGTCGGAGCCGAGGCTCAGGTTGGCCACATCCACGCCCAGCAGCATACAATCCTCCAGAGCGGACAGGATGTCGGCGTAGGAAGCGCTGCCGCTGGAGTTAAAGACGTTCATGTTGGCGATCTGGGCGTCCGGGGCCACACCCTGCACATCCGCATTGATGCCGGTGCAGCCGGCAGCAGTGGAGGCCACATGGGTGCCGTGGCTGCTCTTGGTGCCGGGGGCGCCGTCGGTATCCTTATCGCCATAATCGAACTGGAAGGGGAATTTGGCGCTCTTATAGACGGAAGAAACGCTGAGGCCCTTCACAAAGCCCTCGGCCTGGAAGTCGTACTGGGACAGCAGACCCTTCACGTCATCCTGCGTCAGGGCGGGGCTGGCGGGAGCCTTGCTGAAGATCTGGTGGTCCATGTCCACGCCGGTATCCAGAATGGCGATCAGCATCCCCTCGCCGGTGAAGCCCGTCTCGTTGGCCAGACCGCCGCCGATCATCCGGGTGCTGTTGGCGGTGTCAGGCAGCAGGCTGAAGGTGGGGGACAGGAACACGGACTCTACGCAGTCCAGCTCCTTCAGAGCCTTATACTGGCCGTAGGTCACAGTGGCGGAGAAGCCGTTGAGCAGCGTCGTATACTGACGCTCCGGCTCCACCGCCTCCCCGATGGCACGGGACATGGTGGCCGCAGCCTTCTCCTGCTTCTGCAGCAGGGACTGCACCTGGGCCTGAGCCGTAGGCTTGGCCACGGAGTCGTCCACCACCACAATGATCTCCACAGAGTCACTGTCCTCATGGGTGGGCTTAGCCTCCATGCTCAGGGTCTCGTCTTTGGTCTTTGCGCCCCGCAGCAGCTGGGTGGTAACATTGTTGGCAATGTCCTCCACCGAGGTCTCCTCCATGGTGGCGTTCACCACGTGGGAGTCCTCCGAGGCCGCAAAGGCGGTGTAGGGCAAGGCAGACACCAGCAGTACCAGTGTCAGCAGCCATGCACCGATCCGTTTGCAGACTGTCATCTCTCATGATCCTCCTGTAATGGATTTTGTCGGAAAAAGTATTAGCTTCTCCCAATATATAGGTTGGATTATAACACCTACCGTCCCAGTATGGCAAGATAATTTTTCTCTATTTGGGAAATTTTTTCAAAAGTGAGTTTCGCGTGACGAAGTTTTTCCCCTGAATATCGCTTGTTTTCCAGATATGCACTTTCTGCCATCATCTGTTCTTACGACCGGGACATTTTGTCATTTTCTGACAAAATGTCTCCCTGCCGTTCCCTCTTCCGGCGGCATACCTTCCCGGCCCGCTTTTGTCCCCGGCGGACAGCTTTCTGCTGATCGCCCCTTTTCTATAGGGAACGTGCCTCCGCCGGCCCACTGTTCCCAGTAGTAGTTCTTTTTTATGTCTCCAACGGGTGACTTTCTTTCAATAGCGAAAGAAAGTCACCAAAGAACGCCAGCAGAAACCCATGGTTTCTGCACTTCCTTTGCCGTTTGCAAGAGTTGTATCCTAAATCCCGCCGAAGCAGGGAATCGACTTCCCCCTACTCACGCTGCCGCTACATTGGACAGTTGAAGGGGCTTACTGTTCTATCGTGGGAGTCCGTACTCCCGAAATACTTTCTTCACCTGAGCCGGGAGCGGCAGCGTTAATAGAAATAAGTCAATTCCCTGCTTCGACAAATTTTAGATGGCAGCTCTTGTACACAACAAAGGAAGTCTTGAAACCTTAGGGTTCAAGCGGCGTTTTTTGCATACTTTTTGTCGCTGCTGACAAAAAGTATGCCGCCGGAGGCAATCGGAAAAGTCACTCGTCGGAGACAATCGGAAAAAGCTGCTGTCCCCTCACAACCAAAAAGGGAGTCCTGAAACCTCCGGTCTCAGGACTCCCTTTTCCCTTGCATACCACTTCTTACCAGTGCAGCAGCTTCTTATAGTACGGCCACAGCCCCTCCTTCTCCGGATAGAAGGGCGCCAACTGGCACAGATCCGTTCCGGGGAAGTCGTTGCCCTCGATGATGGCGGGGCCGGTGGGTGTGATGGCCATATCCCAGCCCACATGGGCCACCTGCGGGATCTCGTGGGCCGCCTCCTTAGCCAGGGCAATGGCCTCCGGCACCATGGGCAGCTGATAGCCCACGAACTCCACCCCGGTGTCGGGATGGCGGTCATAGACGTTGAAATAGTCGTCGGTAGCGGGAGAGATGATCTTCCCCGTCTCCGGGTCCACCCGGCACAGGACGCCGCCCTGCCCGGAGTTGTCGCAGTACCCGTCGCCCCGCCCCATCTTTACGCTGATGTAGGCCACATGGACCTCCCCGTCCACCAGATCCGTCAGGATACGCATGGTGTTCACCGACGAGGGATGGAGCCGTGCCATATCGGGATGCTGGGGCAGCACCTGCTCCAGCACCACCAGCTGGTTCCGCCGGATGTAGTCCAGCATCACCGCCGGGGACTCGTAGTCCTTCACATACAGCTTGTTCACGCCCCGACCGCAGTCGCCGTGGTTGATCTTGGCAAAAATGGCCTCCTGCCCGGCGATGAAGTCCGTGAACTCCGCCAGCGTGGCCGTCTCGCCGTTGAGGGTCTTGCGGCCCAGATACTTGGCGAACCGCCGGTTGAACCGCAGCTTGTCGTCGAACTCGTCGGAGTAGCTGAGGTCGTTCATGTGGTCGATGACCTTCTTGTTGCGGACACGGGTGAGATAGGTGTCCCGCTGGCGGCCGTTCATGTTGTAAAACCCGAACATCACATAGTCGTAGTAACCCGCCCCATAGCGTGCGCCGCACCAGCACATATCGAAGAAGGTCTTGACCTTGTTCTGGCCGCACTTGTCGTGGACGATGTCGATCATCTGGTTCATTTTCTTCAGCCGCACGCCGGACATGACCCGTGCGAGATAAGAGAGCTTGGACATACATTGCCTCCCGTATTCATGTGTTCTTCAGTATACCCCATCCGGCGGAGCTTGACCAGCCGTTTCTGGTGATACCTGCCATCAGTTTTAATAGAGGTAGCTGCGCTTCTCGTCCCGGAACTCCGCCAGCCGGGCCTCATAGGCCTCCATGGCGGCCTCCTCGAAGGCCAGCGTGTCCTCGGCGCCCAGCTCCCGCAGCAGCTGCTTGGTAAAGGGGGGATTCAGCACCAGCAGCGGCCCCGTGAGATAGGTGGCCATCAGACCGCCCCGGCGGAAGCCCTCCACCAGAGAGCCGGGCCGCCGCCCCACACCACGAACCACCTTGAAAAGTCCCGTACCGGGATCGTCGGCGCCGTAGGTGTGGCCGAACAGACTCTTGAAGCCCACGATCTCCATCCCGGTGCCATAGGTCCCCAGAAAGAAGCTGTTGTGCCGGTTCATCATCTGATACTCGGCATGGGTGGGCAGCAGGCCCAGTCCGTCGAACCGCAGCCCCTGATCCGACTGGACGTATTCCCCCAGCGCATCCAGGGCGTTGCCCGTCACCAGCATCCGCTGACCGCCGTCCACACGGTCCGCCAGTTCCTCCCGATAGGGCGTCAGGGCCTTCACCATCAGCTCCAGTCCCTTCTCCGTGGCGGAGCCCATGTATACCAGATCCACGCCGCCCTCCAAAAACGCCGGGCGGGACTTCAGATCCGTCTCGACCACCTCCAGCTCCGGGCAGCACTGGCGCAGATACCGGATGTTCATCAAATCGCCGCAGAGGTTTCCCACCTCCGGGAACAGGATCTCTACCTTCATGCCTGCGCCTCCTTCTCCGCACCGTCCTGTGCATGGCGGGCGGCTTCCTCCTTCATGTGGTCATACACTTTATACGACAGGGCCAGAGAGTCCGTGCCATAGAGAATGTATACGTCATCGCCGGGAGCATAGTGCAGCAGCTCCGCCGCCCGGAACTCGTCCGGCTGGCAGACGATGCGCTCCTCCGGCACCCCCGCCATCAGCAGTCGCAGCTTGTAGTCCCGGCACCGTGCGCCGGTACACACCAGCTGCACCACGCTGTCATTGCAGAGATACTCGAAGTCCGCATCGAAGATCCAGCAGGTATTCTCCGACCAGTGGTGGGCGTCCCCCAGACAGTTCATCATCAACAGCAGCTCCTTGGTGCCGGGCCGCTGGGCGATATACTGGAAAGTCCGGGACCCGGCCAGTGCGTTCTTCTCCTTGGACATCTGCCGCACCAGCTTCACGTCCCCCACCTGCTCCTCCATGTGCCGGGTGGCCACCACCGCCGCACGGCTCATGTAGCCGCTGATGGCCTCGTGGCTGTATCCCAGCTGCCGCAGCACGGCAATGACCGTCACCATGTTGTACAGGTTCGGCACACTGTCGGAGATCAGTCGATAGGGATGCTCCTCCCCGCACTCCCGCAGGGCCATAGTCCCCTTCTCCATGTCCACATCCGTGGCCAGATAGTCGCTCTCCGGGGAGCGGAACCCGCAGTCCGGGCAGACGCACTTGCCGATGTGGTGATACCGGCGATAGACGTAGGTGAGCTTACCGCTGCACTTGGGGCAGATCCGCAGATCGTCGATGAGGTTCTGGATGTTCTGGAGCACTCATCACCGGAATTGGTGGCGGACATTGCGCAGAACGGCATCGTGCTCACCGGCGGCGGGAGTCTGCTCTACGGCTTTGACAAGCTGATCTCCGAACGCACGGAGATCGCCTGTTCCATCGCGGACGACGCAGATTCCTGCGTGGCCAACGGCTGCGGGCGGAGCCTGCAGTGGATCAGTTCCATGCAGGAGGGCACCATCAACCTGGCCCGCCGCAAGCTGATGAAGGAGCAATAATCGAACGCTCTGTTTAAATATACGAAAAAGCCCGGCACGCCGGGCTTTTTCCGATAGGAGAATGGGGTATGAAAAAGACGCTGGACGCCAATAAGCTGAAACTGATTGCAATCATTGCCATGACGCTTGACCATATCGCATGGCTGCTCTTCCCCGGCTATTCGGACGGAGCACTGCCGGTCGTGATGCACATCATCGGCCGCCTGACCTGCCCCATCATGTGCTATTTTATCGCCGAGGGCTATTATCACACGCGGAATATCCATAAATACACCTTCCGGCTGTTCCTGTTCGCCGTCATTTCGCATTTCGCGTATAGCTTCGCATCCAACGACTTTGTGGACGCCCGCTCGTTCATCCCGTTTTACTTTGGGGGCATTCTGAACCAGACGAGCGTCATGTGGCCGCTTGCGTGGGGGCTTGTGATGCTGCGCGTGGCGAACAGCGAGCGCTTTACGCAGCTGCAGAAGACGGTTCTCGTCATTCTCATCTGTCTGGTCAGCTTCCCGAGCGACTGGAGCTGCATCGCAAGCCTGTGCGTGCTGGCCTTCGGCACGAACCGAGGCGATCTGAAGGCGCAGGGGCGATGGATGCTGTTTTTTGTGGCGCTCTACGCGGTCGTGTATTTCTTCGCGCTCGACAGGCTCTACGGCGTTTTGCAGCTGGCCGTTGCGCTGTCCCTGCCGCTGCTTGCCCGCTACAACGGCCAGCGCGGAAAAAACGCCCGCGTCAACAACTTCCTCAAATGGTTCTTCTATCTCTACTATCCCCTGCACCTGACGATTCTCGGCGCGATCCGGTATTTTGGGTAACACAAAACAGAAACCGGCTGTACCCGCGCATGTGGTTGTAGGGGCCGATGCCCACATCGGCCCGGCAGAATGTATCGTTTTATGGAAGTGTGCGGAAAATTCCCCGCATTTTTGGGCGGATGGCTCTGTCCGCCC
>ERZ857745.5001-NODE-5001-length-11113-cov-34.216857_pt1 | contig 11113 bp, 8 predicted proteins | sample MGYA00519699_ERZ857745 | MGnify/ENA primary metagenome ERZ857745 (study PRJEB31778, sample SAMEA3449357) | human gut metagenome | biome: human gut; feature: human-associated habitat; material: faeces | place: United Kingdom | collected 2010/2012 ...
CATGGTGTACAGATATAACGTATATATTTACCTTGGAAGGATTTGTATACCTTACGAGTGTAATGGATCTGTATTCAAGAAAAATAATTGCATGGACATTATCAAGAACCTTGGAAGTGGAAGAAGTATTGAAATGTATAGAGATGGCTAGAAAGCGCAGAAAAACAGCGGATCCTGTAATTATACATTCGGATAGAGGAGTACATTATACAAGCAAACTTTATAAAAAGTTAACGGCAGGACTGATTCTAAGTTATTCAAAAAAAGGCACACCATGGGATAATGCATGCATAGAATCTTTTCATTCAGTAATTAAAAGAGAATGGTTAAATCGTACTTTGATTTATGATTATGATCATGCATATGATTTGTGTTTCGAATATATTGAAACATTCTACAACACAATACGAATCCATAGCCATTGCGGTTATGAATCACCAAATCAATATGAGAATAATTATTATTCAAAACATTAGAATTTAAAATTTATCTATTTTATGAGTCCTTTTTCTTGACGTAGTACCACATTCTCCTGTTGGAGAACCATATTTTTGTGTTTTAATCTTTCTAGTTGCTCTTCTAAAGATAATTCTTTGACAGGAGGTCTACCACTATTTGTACTTCTTGTATCTTTAAAGCCATCTGTTCTTGCAGCTTGTTTCTTTAGACGTTGTATAAAGTTAGATCTCCGCTTAGTACCTAATGCATAGGGATCAAATCCGTATTTTTTAAATATTTCAATTGGCGGCATTCCATTTTGATAGTCAATCCAAAATAAATCTTTAAACTCTTCTGCATACGTTATGTTTTTAGCAGAACATTTGACTACATATGGATTGTTTTTCAATTCCTTTAGCTGTTCATCTGTGAAATAATTTATTCCCATATAATCACCATCATTTCTCTAATTATCATAATACACAAAATAAAAGCCCTGTAAAACAGGACTAGGTACTAATGTACTTTTTTTATTGTGTCCGTTTTACAGGGTCCATTTTATATTGCTCCACAATCTTATCTAAACTATGAATGAATTCTACAACCATCTTACGTTTGATGTCATCGATTCGAACAAGTTTATTCAAGGCTTCGATTTCATCTTCATTATCCAGACAAACGATTTCTCGCCTTAAACGATCGATTTCATCTTCTAAACGATTTTGTTCTTTAATATACTGTTCATGAACAGCTTTGATTTGATTGTATAATTGATTATCCATGTTTACACCGCTTTCTTTAATCATCATATAGTAAACGAGAAAATAAAACAACTTATTTTTCAAAATGATTTGAGTTTTTACTTTTTCTTTGATAAACTAAACTCAAAGCGATGACAAGAAGGAGTAATTTACTTGTATTCTTTAGAGAGCAGGCGGTTGGTGAAAGCTTGTGTATAGGGTAGATGAAGGTAGTCTTTGAGTTGAATTTATGAAATGAAGTAGTAAATTTCGTGACACAGCGTTAATGTGAATGAGAATAAAATTAGGTGGTACCACGTCAAGCACGTCCTATGTGGATGTGCTTTTTTATATGTACAGAAAGGATGATTGTGGATGACGTTGGAAGCAAAATATAATCATTTAGCAGTAGAAAATGATAAATACCAAAATTGGATTGAAAAAGGATATTTCACAGCGGGCGATCTATCAAAACGCCCATATTGTATTGTGATCCCTCCACCAAATGTAACTGGAAAGCTACACTTAGGACATGCATGGGATACAACACTACAAGATATTTTATGTCGTTATAAAAGATTAAAGGGCTATGACGTATGTTGGGTAGCCGGAATGGACCATGCGGGTATTGCAACACAGGCAAAAGTAGATGCTCGTTTAAAATCAGAAGGCATTTCTCGTTATGATATTGGTCGTGAAAAATTCTTAGAAAGAGCTTGGGATTGGAAAGAAGAATATGCTTCTACCATTCGTAGCCAATGGGCTAAATTAGGCTTATCTTTAGATTATAGTCGTGAACGCTTTACATTAGATGAAGGTTTAAGTCATGCGGTACGCAAAGTATTCGTAGACTTATATAATGATGGATTGATCTATCAAGGTGAAAGAATCATCAACTGGGATCCTGAAGCCAAAACAGCATTGTCTAATATTGAAGTTGAACATAAAGAAATCATGGGTCACATGTATTACTTTAAATATAAAGTCGTTGAAACAGGAAAAGAATTAGTGATTGCGACAACACGTCCTGAAACCATGTTTGCCGACCAAGCTATCTTTGTTCACCCAGACGATGAAAGATATAAAGACATCGTTGGAATGCATGCGATTAACCCTGCCAATGGAGATAAACTTCCAATCATGGCTGATGACTATATTGACATGAGCTTTGGTACAGCCGTTATGAAATGTACGCCAGCACATGACCCTAATGACTTCGCATTAGCTAAAAAATACAACTTACCAATGCCTATCTGTATGAATCCAGATGGAACGATGAATGACATGTGTGGTAAGTATGCTGGTATGGATCGTTTTGAATGTCGTGAAGCTTTAGTTAATGATTTTAAAGAAGCCGGTGTAGTTGATCATATTGAAGAGCACTTGCACCAAGTTGGACACTCTGAAAGAACAGGTGTAATTGTAGAACCTTACTTAAGTAAACAATGGTTTGTAAAGATGAAACCACTTGCTGAAGAGGTATTAAAGAATCAAGAAATTGAAGATCAAAGAATTAACTTTGTACCTTCTCGTTTCAATAAAACATTTGAACAATGGCTAGAAAATATTGAAGATTGGTGTATTTCACGTCAATTGTGGTGGGGACATCGAATTCCTGCTTGGACAAACAAAGAAACGGGTGAAATCTATGTGGGAATGGAAGATCCAAAAGACATTGAAAACTGGACGCAAGATGAAGATGTATTGGATACTTGGTTCTCAAGTGCATTATGGCCATTCTCAACACTTGGCTGGCCAGAAACAACAGCCGATCTAGAACGCTATTTCCCAAATGATGTATTAGTAACAGGATATGACATCATCTTCTTCTGGGTAGCTCGTATGGCATTCCAAACACGCTACTGTATGAAGAACCGTCCATTCAAAGACGTATTGATCCATGGTCTTGTTCGTGATACACAAGGACGTAAAATGTCTAAATCATTAGGCAATGGTATTGACCCAATGGATGTGATTCAAGAAAAAGGTGCAGATGCCTTACGTTTCTTCTTAACAACAAATTCAACACCAGGACAAGACTTACGTTTTGACGAAACAAAGATGGATGCAAGCTGGAACTTTATCAACAAGATCTGGAACGCAGCTCGTTATGTTCAAATGCAAATTGGGGATACAAAACCAGAACTAGACATGACAAAAGCCAACAGTGTAGACAAATGGATCTTAGCACGTTTTAACGAAGTATTAGACCATGTATCTACAAACATGGACAAATACGAATTGGCTATTGTAGGAAACGAACTATATAGCTTTGTATGGGATGATTTCTGCAGCTGGTACATTGAACTTTCTAAAGCTACTTTATATTCAGAAGACGAAAGCTTAGTCGCTAATACAAAAGCTGTTCTATATACAGTCATGATGGGAATTTTAAAAGTATTATCTCCATTCATGCCATTTGTGACGGAAGAAATCTATTTGAACTTGCCTCATGATAAAGAAAGCTTAAACGTTGAAACTTGGCCAGAAAAAGTTGAATTCGAATACACAGATGCAGAAAAAGACGAAATGGCATTAGTAATCAGTGCTATTCAAACGGTTCGTGAAATCAAAGTTGAATACGCAATGAAACCAAGTGAAGACTTAACGATTTCATTACACAACGACAATGGTTATGTAGCACTAAATTCAGAATCAACTGCCATTCTAGCGCGTATGGCACATGCCACAGTCAAAGAAGATTTAAATACAGAAGATGTATTATCGCGTACAATCGAAAAAGCTGTATTAACAGTTGCGATGGATGCATTAATTGACTTAGAAGAAGAAAAAGGAAAACTTGAAAAAGAAATTGCACGCCTAGAAAATGAAATCAAACGTTGTTCAGGCATGTTGAAAAATCCTGGCTTTGTCAATAAAGCACCAGAAGCTAAGGTCAACGCAGAAAAAGAAAAACTAGCATCTTACACAGAAAAGCTAGAAATGACTAAAACACAATTAGATAACATCCTTAAGAAATTAGGATAGTACAAATCAAACGCCCAGAGACAAGCTCTAGGCGTTTTTTTTATAAACATATAAATCAATGTATGTCCCATTCATTGAAATAATGTCCCAACTATGTTAAAATAGAAGCAACGATAACAAGAGAGATGGAAGGTATCAAAATGAAAAAGGCAAATATTATAAATTTAATAAAATACCACGCAGAAAGAAATGACTCTGCCTTTAGAAACGAGGCTTATCAAATAGCAAATGAATTTGATAAAAATGGTGATTATCAACTAGCTGAATATATTATGGCACTTTTATCAAACGCGAATACATTTGTTCCACAGATGGAAGAGGATGATTTGGCTTTTGTGAAGAAACTAGAGGTTAATGGAGATCCGTTACCACTACCAGATTGTATCAAGGACGATATAGTGGGAATAGTAAATGCTGCTGGACATGGAATCGGTGTTAATAAGTTCTTGTTTCAAGGTGCACCAGGAACTGGGAAAACGGAATCTGTAAAACAGATAGCGCGAATTCTTGATAGAGAATTGTATATGGTGGATTTTGCGTTTTTGATTGACAGCAAGCTTGGTCAAACTGCAAAAAATATAGCACAATTATTTAATGAAATAAATGGCTTGTTTTCACCAGAAAAAGTTGTTGTTTTATTTGATGAAATAGATGCACTTGCATTAGATAGGACGGATTCTAATGATTTAAGAGAAATGGGACGAGCAACCACTTCTGTGCTAAAGGGATTGGATAATCTAAATGACGAGGTACTCTTAATTGCGACAACAAATCTATTTAATCATTTTGATAAGGCTTTAGTAAGAAGATTTGATTCAGTCATTGATTTTAATAGATATTCTCATGAAGATTTAGTTGAAATTTCTGTAACCATATTAAAACATTATTTGTCTAAGTTTAAAAATGTTGGAAGTAATATGAGATTGTTCAGAAAAATAATTTCTTCTGTAGAAATTATACCTTATCCTGGAGATTTGAAAAACATTATAAGAACTTCTTTGGCATTTAGTAATCCGAATGATGAATTTGATTATTTAAGAAGAGTATATAGGAGTTTTTATAAAGAGGATATAAAGAATCTAAAACATTTACAAAGTCAAGGATTCACAGTTAGAGAGATTGAAATACTTACAGGTATATCAAAAAGCCAAGTACAAAGAGAATTAAAGGAGTAATTGTATATGAATGAAATTTTACAATTAAAAGGCACTTTTGAACACGGGAAAAATAGTTCTATGGGAGCCATCAATTTGCCTAAGAATAAATTTGTGATTGTTGAACACTTGATGGATTTGAAGAATGATTTAATGAATGTACAAAAGTTTTGGCAAAATGAAAAATTACAAATCAATCCACTAGTGAGTGTGTATTATAACACAGTGGTTGCCAAATCAAATCGAATCAAAGGCATATTAGAAAGTTCTTCAAAGAAAAACAATGATACGATTGTAGGAGCTAAGTTCACGGATGAAAACAATCCAAAACATATTATTACTCATTGTTTAGAAAGTTATAAATTAGAGGCTGCTATAGAAAATCTCACAAATGTAATATCTGCTGTTCAAAATTATTTTGGTAACGTTATTAGTCATGACACTATAAATGATATTAATTCGAAAAAGTATAAAAAATTGTTCGAAGATGAAACAAAAATCAAAGTATCAAGAACAAGATTTGTTAATACGATTGTTGATGCTTTTTATGTTGAAAAATTTGGCGTAGATCAAGATGTGAGTGACATGAATGATAATGCAATCGTTACAATTTATGAAACGGGAACCAAAACTTCGGACATCATGAAACAATTAGATATTAACTTTTTAGATGTAAGGAGTATTGATGAGACAACACTTTTACTTAGACCTGATCAGTATAAGATGTTACTATCTAAAGCTCCATATTTAATCTCAATGGCAGTAACAGATATTTCCAAGCTTGAAAAAGAATCTTTTGAAGATGGTGAAAAAAGTAGTATCTCAATACCACACCCTGGAAATGAGCCGACAATTGGAGTCATTGATACAATGTTTGATGAGAAAGTGTATTTTTCTGAATGGGTTGAATTTAAAAATATGGTTGATGGCAATGTATTGGAAAAATCAGACTATGATCATGGTACGATGGTAAGTTCTATTATTGTTGATGGACCAAACATCAATAAAGAACTGGATGACGGATGTGGAAGATTTAAGGTTAGACATTTTGGTGTTGCTAAAAGTGGTAGCTTTAGTTCATTTGCAGTAATGAGAGCCATAAAGGAAATTGTAGAATCGAACAGAGATATAAAAGTCTGGAATTTATCTTTAGGTTCTGCATTAGAAATTAATTCAAACTTCATTTCTCCGGAAGCAGCAATTCTAGATAAAATCCAATATGAGAATGATGTGATATTTGTTGTTGCAGGTACAAATAAAACATCACGATTTAACGCAAAAAAGATTGGAGCCCCTGCAGATTCTATTAACTCATTAGTTGTTAATTCAGTTGATTTTAATGGTAAACCAGCCGATTATACTAGAGAAGGTTTGGTATTATCTTTTTTCAATAAACCAGATGTAAGCTATTATGGTGGCACCGATGATAAGAGAATAAAAGCATACGCACCTTCAGGAGAAAAATTTGTGCGCGGAACATCCTTTGCTGCTCCTTGGATTGCAAGAAAATTATCTTATTTGATTGATGTTTTAGGCCTAACAAGAGAATTAGCGAAGGCTTTGATTATTGACTCAGCAGCAGGATGGAATAGCGAAAAGTATAACCCACAAAAAATAGGTTATGGTGTTGTTCCAAAACATATTAATCAAATAATCGAAACGCCGGATGATGAAATAAAATTTATGATCAACGGTATCACGCTGGATTATGATACATTTGCATATAATATCCCTGTTCCCGAAGATAAAGAAAAATTTCCATTTGTGGCTAAAGCTACTTTATGCTATTTTCCAAAATGTTCTAGAAACCAAGGAGTAGACTATACGAATACTGAATTAGATATTCATTTCGGTACGTTGAAAAAGAAAAAGAATGAGAAAATAGGAATCAACTCCATTAATAAGAATAAACAATCTGAAGATGAAAGGATCATTCTTTATGAAGGGCAAGCTCGAAAAGAGTATAGAAAATGGGATAATGTCAAATTATTACGTGATGAATTGTTGACACCTACAGGAAAGAAAAAACAACCAAAACCAAATAACTCAAATGGGTTGTGGGGCTTGAGTGTTAAAACTAAAGAACGATTAAATGAAAAAGATGGTTACAACATGAGATTTGGTGTAATTGTAACTCTAAAGGAAATTAATGGAGTAAACCGCATTAAAGACTTTATTCAACTATGTCAATTTAAAGGTTGGATTGTTAATAAATTGGATGTAGAAAATCAGATTAACATCTATCATATTGCTGAAGAAGAGGTCATTTTTGATTGATAAGGGCATAAAGCGAAATACAATTTTAATTAATTTGGATTGGCTTATTTACTAGAAATGATTGTAATAAGATAATTGAATTATTTTGTATGTTGAGAATGTTTGTTAGTGCTAAAGTATTATCGCTAATAGAATAGTGTTTCGCTATGTCTTTGTTAATAATATAAAATTTGAAAGGAGAATTAATGGAAAAATCAGAAGGAATTCATTTTTATGTGAATGTAGAAAATTTTAATGATGTTGTATTGAATGAGGAACAACATACGGGAAAGGTGAATCATTCTATACATGCACTTGATACTTTCTTTACAAGTATCGAATATTATGGAAAAACAAATTTTCCAAAAAGTTTTGTGGTCGAAAAGATTACTGGGTCTAGATTACACATGTATGTTGTAGAAGATATCGCAAAGGCTTACAGTATTGTTCAAGAAGTGGTTAAATATGCGGGACAACTTGCACGTTATTTAAATGTTGAAATATCAAAATATAAAACTCTTATGAATTTTAGAATTCAAACTGGAGCATGTTTTGGTCAATTTTACAATTTTGTGTTTAAAAGAGAAAATGCAGATGAAGAAACAACGATTGGTTATGCAGCAAACTATGCTGCCAAACTTCAAGGTTTGTCTAAAAAAGGAAGTTTGGCAATTTCATCGAAATTATATGATGCGTTAGATAAAGAAACTAAGAAACTTTATACGAAAATTGTATCTTCAAAGATCAAGAAATACGGAGAAGATTGTTATTATGAAACTCGAATTGATAAACTGCAAAGTAATTTAGATAATGAAAATTATTTAAAAGCCAGTCAAGATTATGCAAATAAAGTAAACCTTACAAATATGGAATTTAGACAAGCTACTAAACCTGTTAGTTTTGATAAGTTATCAAAAACAGAATGTAAAGAACTTCAAGGAATCCCTTTGTTCGCTGATGTGAGGGGATTCACGTCCAAGTTTGACAGCGATGATGCAAATCTTGATGAAATGGCTATTGCTACGCAGAATATATTAACAACAATGTACAATAAAGTGGAACAAAATCATGGTATACATGTTCAATTTCAAGGTGATAGAGAAGTTGCATTGTTCCACAATTATCCTGGCCATGAATGTTATTTTGATGCTGTTAAAGCAGGCCTACAATTGATTGATGCTGTTAAACCATATGGTGTAAGTATTGGAGTAGGACAATCATTTGGTAAAATGTTTGCAACAAGAATAGGAGCACGTAATGAAAAAGATTACTTATTGATTGGTACAGTTGTAGTGGAAGCGGACAGAAATGAAGATGAAAATGCAAAGCCGAATCAATTGGTGATTTCTAGAGAAATTTATGAATATCTGAAAAATCATGGAGCTTCGTGGGCAGAAATATTCAAAAAGCAAGATGATTATTACTACACTACTGTTGGATATAACTTCATGAAAAACAAGATTACTCAAAAAGACTTGGAAACGAGCACAAAAAGACAAAATTATAATGGAGCATGGATGAAATAACATGGCCCTGCTGTATGATGATAATTACTATAAAAATGTTGAAAAGGATATCAAAGAATTGCGTAAAGAGTATCCGTTCACAAAAATTGTTGCATATCCTTATGCAAAGCCTACAAAGATCGAATTAAAAGTTCTTGCGGTTAATAATCGTATAATAAGAGAATGTAATGCACAGGCTGATGACTTCAAGGGTGAATTTTCAAAAGAGATAAAAGTTGTGATTCCTTTTGACTACAAAAATCGAGGTTGCGATATATATGGCGGTAGTTGGTTTGATATAGATAAAATTCCTTTTGAAGATCGTCATTTTTATGAAACTCCTGACTGTGATTATCAATTTTGTCTTGGTGTTCCGCAATCTTTTAAATCTTTAAGAAATGTAGTGCTTGAAAATGTTAAGACTGCAGAACAAATGTTGTTTGCATATGAAAGCTTTCAACAAGGAATGACAAACAAGGTTAAGTTAATCTCTTATTCTCACGGGAAGAAAGGAATGGATGAATATGAACGGAATAAAAAAAGATATAGAGCTAAATAAATTGATCGAAGAACATTTTGAAAAACAACTTCAACAGACTAATTATTGGCTATCTTTTGCAGAAGCTAAAAATGCGGCTATAATTGTATTTAATGTAACGTTAATAGGTCTTCTGTTTGATTCGTTGAATGAGAATCACATTATGTTTTTAATATCATCCATTCTATTTGTAGTTTCGTGCCTAATTAGTTTGTATTCTTTTTTACCAAATATGAATAGCAAAGCTAAGAATACAATCGATGAAGAAAATTGCGAACGTAATTTAATCTTTTATGGGGATATAGCTAAAATCGGCAAGACAGAGGAATATATAAAACTAACAATTAAAGAGTATTTTCCGGAAGTCGAAGATATAGCTTTATCTAAGCTTGCCAAGGATGCTGCTTCAGAAGTGCATATAAACAGTCAAATTACTGTAAATAAAATGAATTTGTTCAAAAGAGCTGCTAAATTCAATGGTTTCGGATTAATTATTATGGCTCTACCTTATGCTTGGATGATAGTTTGTTTGTTAGATAAATTTCTTGTATTTTTATTCAAATTCATTACGTGTGTTCAGAGATGTTTTTAAAGTACAAAAATGTATAGAAAGTTTCTAATTATTTGAATTTGCAATTTATAATAAATTTGTTTAAGTAATTAGTTGTTTCAGAGGTTGAAGTTTACCATAATATGAATAAAAAATCGGCTTTGGTGAGGCGTGATGCGTATAAACATGTAATGCCTCTAAATATTTAGACTTTTGACTTTGAACATGGAAATGCAAAGAAGATGAGATAGGTTGGCAAGAAAGGCTTCAGTGAAAGTTTTATCGATATCGTTATCTCTTTACTTAGAAAAGTTAATGATGTGGTGAAACAACCTTGTTAAAAAGTATTGATTATTTATTTTTATACTGTAGAATAGTGATTAGCAGAAATGGTTGCTTACGAGGCGACTAGTGAAAACCTTCTTTCTATCAATTAGATTGGAGGTTTTTGTTTTATATATAGTGAGCATAGTGTTTAAATATTTCTGCATAAAGATTAAATTCATTGGTGCATGATTTAATAATTATTTTATAGAGAGGATTTGAGGAACTTAAAATTATGAATATTGTAAATGGTAATAATGAAGCATTTGATATAAACATACCTTTTGTAAGGGATGCGATTTTGTATTATACGATACAACAATATTTTAATAATAATGATAAAAAAACTTGTGAATTTATTCATCAGATTGAAGAAACACATAATTTCGATTTTCATGAGGGATTAAAAAAGAATATTCCATTATTATCTAATTTACTTAATACAACAGACAAAGAATTTTATGCCTGCTATGGAATGGTAAAAGATAGTTTTGCTAATTTAACTAATGATGTTATTTTAGTAAAAAAAGGCGATGAAGTCTATTCTAAACTATTAGCTTCAACAAAAGAAGCTCCACCTTATTTGTTTTTAAAAGGGAATGTTCACTTGCTAGAAGAAA
>ERZ857745.5005-NODE-5005-length-11104-cov-6.103720_pt1 | contig 11104 bp, 8 predicted proteins | sample MGYA00519699_ERZ857745 | MGnify/ENA primary metagenome ERZ857745 (study PRJEB31778, sample SAMEA3449357) | human gut metagenome | biome: human gut; feature: human-associated habitat; material: faeces | place: United Kingdom | collected 2010/2012 ...
CCAGAAAATCAGCTGTTGAAACTGAAATTCAGGAACTTCAAAAAACTCTCTCCCTCTTAAAATTCAAGTGCTGGTATTACGAAACAGCAATGAAAGATGGTAACGAAGATGCTATAAATGCCATGTTGCCTGACAAACTTCCAAAAAATATACAGAAACTATATGATAAAGGGCATGACTGATTTTTGCTTTCTCCATCAAACTGGAAGTTGTTGGGTTCTTTACATAGATTAAATATCAATTTATAAATCAAACTCGCCTTCTATCTTTTCCTGTTCGTCTATAATATTCATCCTTATCTGCATACATCAACTTATCAGCCATTGCCTTAATTTCTTCAAAATTAAGTTCTATATGTTCTGAACAAACAACTACTCCCTTAGACACACTAAGTTCAGAAATAAGATTTCCCTGGAAGTTTTCAGTTAAATAATCAAATGTCTTAACTGCATCCTGTGCTTCTTCTCTCGTTCCTCTCAGTAATGCAGCAAACTCATCGCCACCTACACGATACGTCCTTCCAAGACCTGAGAATGCATTATCCATACACTTCGAAGCGCCAATAATTAACTCATCTCCTGCTTCATGACTAATATTATCATTAGCTGCTTTTAAACCGTTCAAATCCATCATAATAAGAACGTATTCTATTAAGTTATTATTTTTCTTGATTATTTCACAGTCAACTTCAAACCCTCGTCTATTATATAAGCCTGTAAGCTCGTCCTTTATAGATGCTTCATATCTTCTGTTGTATGCATTCTTTGCCTTCTTCTCTCTCATACTAATAATAACAAATGAAGTTGCCATTATTAATACGCCTGCAATAAAGATTAAAACAATTGGAAGTATAATTTTATTTTCATCCAATTTAACAGGATTATTATCTCTTATTACTATATACCAATCAAATCCTTCGAGATACTTGGTCATATAACAGCCATTCTTCGATAACTGATAATAAAAATCATCATCTGATATATTGCCAAAATATGAATTATCCAAGTAGCCTGTTCCTATAGAACTTACATCCGTATCAACCTGTATAAGTCCATCATGATTAACTAAATATACTTTGATATTGTATTCTTCCTCGAACCTGGCAAGTATGTCTACAAGGTCATTCATATCAACTCCGACACCACATGCTCCCAAAATGTCTCCATTCGTGTCAATAATACCGTAATTAATAAACACCGAAAGACTCCCGTTATTATCTTCATCAGTATCAACATTAACTATATATCTTTTCCCTGAATCCAAGTAATCCTTATACCATATATCATGGCTGTCATTTTCAACATCAAGATACCTACTTATTCCATTATATGTATAATATGCTCTTGTTTTATCCGAAACAACAAATACCATTTTATAATCAAATTCATTACCAATGGATACCAGACGATTAGTTATATCGTCTTTGACACTCTCCGCCTCTTCTCTGGTTTTCCCCTCTATGTAGGTTCTTATATCAATATCACTGCTAATCGTCTGAGAAACAGTAATTGGCTTAATAAGTTCATTCTCAATCTTTGCTGAAACCATCTGCGCAATTGTTCTGCTCTGTATTTCAGAGTTTTCCTTAGTTACCTGCTGGATCACATTCACACATGCTATGATGGAAACACTCATGCTAAGTAGCATTATGATAAACATAATAACAGCACCAAATCTGCTGTCATTAATCATATTCGTATGTTCATCCCCATTATGAGACCAATCATACATATATGCAGCAAACATTACGACTGAACCTATTCCCAGTCCTAAATTGGTTATAGAAAATCCATAAATAAAGGACTGTACAACTGTTGCAATTATTGGAATAAACGAAAACAGCATCATTGAAATGAAGCTTCGTTTTTTCAAATACTTTCTATACTTAATCGCCATACCTGCTCCTATAAATATGACGACAAGTGATATTAGTGTATATACATACCAGGAATTATTCCTGTGATAATAATTTGCCTCATCGAAATAATACATCCATGGATAAAACAAATTAACCACAACAATGAAAATATTAATGCACGAAAAGATATTGGCAATTTTAACACTATTGCCACTTACTTCAGCACCTTTTTCAACAAAAACAGAACTAACAAACCTAACATAGGTATTTGCCATTGCTATGTTCATAGCAAATACCATAAGATTAGCAATTCTAGTTACTAAAATATTAAAAAGACCAAGGTTACCTCTAAAAATATATGCCAAAGTCTCTCCAAAAAACAGAACTGTAGCAATAAGAAATAATCGAACGAACATCCTCATACTCTTCTGTTTTGGATTATTTGCTTTAATTGAAACAAATATTATTAGACAGAACAAACAAAAGAACATATCCATTGTTGCCTGTGCAATTTCAAGACTTGTAATATTCGTCTATTTTTCTCCTCGTCGGTTGATACTCTTTTTTACCTTATATTTGAATTGATGGATAATGCTTGTTTTTTTATTCTTATACAAGATTACTGTTTTTTCTTCGAAAGGTAAATTTATCAATTCTGCAACTTCAAATCTTACATTTCTTTCTGAAATACAAACATTCCCTCATTGCCATCCCCAATAAAATCATCTGGTGTATCTAGCATAGGATGTTTCTCATTGAAAAACTCTGTGATGTGAAATCCACAAATATTCACATAAAAGTGGATGTTGCGTTTTTCAAAATATGGAGTACAAGTTTCCCATACCTTTGTATCAGGATATAACTTTTCAATCGCATACCAAATAGACTTTCCAATACCTTTTCCTTGTACACCACTTTTTACATATAATAAGTCAAGATGATTATGTTGCGTTTCGGTGTCGATTGCAACAATCACACCACCAACAGTTTCTCCATCCAACACAGCTTTATATACTACTGAACCTTTACCATTTAAGGATTGGTCTATGTCCTTTTCTGGAAGAATCGTTTCTTCACATTTACCAAACACATCTTCAAATCCTTTTTGAAATGCACACTGTACATTTTTCTTAAATTCAGCAATGTCATTTTCGGACATTAGAATAAGTTCTAAGTTCATTTCTGTCCACTCCGTAAAATTCCGATTTCACGACATTATTTCTAATACAGATTATACTATATTTTTTTAATTCAGTCCACGCATTATGCCTAACAGGTATAGATACCTGATGCAAAAATAATATTTAATTATCCTCATCTCTTATTTTTGCGACCATCAACACTCTCCGATACTGCCGCATTTTTTCTGCACCTACCAGTGTAAAGTATCGTTTTACATCCTAATCAGTCATACCTTCTTCAATGCCTTTTATAATCTCTTCCTGTTCTTCTGGTGATAGCTCACTAGAATATCGTCTAAAGCAATCAATAATGTCTCCTGATAAGTCCCATTGTCCTCTATCCTGTAGCATATCTGGCTGCTGGTCTGTCTCTTTTTCTTCTTCCTCTTCGTTTACCTCTGCAACTTGTATTTCTTTTACCATCTTTTCCAGTTCTCTCAGGCTTGGCTGTGGAGTTTCATTGAAGTTAAGGTAAAGGAAGGCTTCTTCGTCTATCTGGAACGTCTGAATACTGGAATCTTCTTTTGCTTTTTCTTCAAAAAATGTAAACTCTTCTTTTGAAATGTAATTCAATCTTGACTCAAAACGGGTTGTGATATATTTTTTATTTCTTTCATCATAGGAAACATATACTGGATTTTTATAGCCATTTTGTCCGGCTATCTTCTCTGCTTCTTTAAATACCTATGTATTGAACGGCCAGTTTTTCTTATCGTAGATGGGGCGTTCTCCCTTTAGGAACAGGATGCAGTCGTTTTTCGGCATCCGGCTGATCTGTCCCGGAGTCATTAATTTCATTCCGGCCTTGCTCATCTGCAGATTGCCACTGCCTTGCGAATGTCCCAGGCTTTCGGAACGGCTGTCGATTGTCATGTCCTCTAACATATCTGATACCCACTGATGCGTTGTATGGGCTGTAGCTCCGGAGCCTAAGAATACGGTCGTTGCACAGTTTCCTGTGAATATCTCCCATTTGTCATTAGGATACAAAGTTTTTATCTGGGCAATATCTTGCAGGATTGGTACGATGGACATATTTCTGCTTCGTATTTCCCCCAGAAGTGTCTCACAGTTAAGTGGTTTAGGACCGGCATAGTATTCATCTGCCCACAGCCGTACATGGATTGGTAATTGTCCGTCTCTTCGATTGTCTGCAATCCTTTTTAATACAGTAAATAACTGTGTATAAAACATATTGATAAAAAGATTATAGGAAGAATCTCCAGACGGCATAACAAGAAACAATGCTGTTTTTTTCTTAGGATTTCCCTCTACACCTAATCCCAGTGATGGAATATCTATGTCGTCTGTTCCTTCAAATACCCGTTTAATCTCCGGGATTTCAAAAAGACGTAATTGTGCATTAACCATGATAACAATAGAGCGTACGGTTTCTGATGCACCTTCTTTTAACTTGCGGTAATCTCTCACTGGCGGATAATCTTCCCCTTATCTTTCCTGTAACTCTTGCATATCCTGTTGTAGCTGCGTTGTCCCTTCTTCGTCTGTTTTTTGTGTCTCTCTATTAACTAATTCCAATATTCCTGGCATTGAAGCTACTCTATTCCCTTCTTTTGCCAGAAGCCATTCGTACTCAAAAAGCGACTGCAGATACAGACCAACACCATCATCCCAAAAGGGATCACCCTTTTGGGCATCCGGCGGCTTTACAGATGTCTGGATATTTGTGATAAGTTCTATCACATCAGTGTAATTATCAATATATACAAAAGGGTTATATCGGTCAGATTGTAACATATCCTTGAAATTAAGGCTTTTTACTGTTATATTCTTTATTTCTTTCAAATATCCCCCATAGTTTTTTAACAGGTCACCTTTTACATCTAAGATAATGTTCGTCATATTAGCAAGTAAAATGTTAGGAATTAAAAGCGAAGTCGTTTTTCCATCACCAGAACCGCCAAGGATCAGGATATGCATATTTGGCAATGCCTTTGCATTTACTGTAATATTTTTACTCAGGCAGGTAACAGGTTCTTCCCCTTTTCCATACAGCCTTTTAGCTGTCTTTGGTACATCTGCCCATTCTGCAACACCATGTTCTGCATCGGGATGAAAATTACGGTAATAAGTGAGATAATAACAGACAAACATTGCCCATACAGTCAGGGCAATCCCTATAACGGCTGGTGTTTTTCTATTGAACCAGTTACGGAATGGATGCATCAATATGTAGGCTAATTTATCTTGATAATCCTGCTCCATCTGTTCTTCAAGGACAATCTCTTTTGCACCTTCTTTATGGACAGCCGTAAAGTTCATCACATAAATAATGTCTGGCTTACCCTGGCCTCTTTTTTTCTTCTCGATCAGTCCAACTTCGGAAAGCTGTTTCATTGCTTTGCTGATCGTACGGTCACTGCGTCCCAGTTTTTCTACCAGTTGTTTCAGATTGTATGTGATATATAAACGACCAGTATCTTTTTCAATCCAGTTATTTCTCTTCCTCCAAAAGCAATGCCGGGATCTGGTAAAAGCGGAAGTTTTCTCCCTCTGTATTGTAAAAATAGTCCAATCTCATCTTTTTTCTCCTCTCTTCTCTTTTCCAATGTAAAGGGGAATATCCTGGAAAGGGATCCCCCTTACATGAAAGTATATGCTGCACACAAATAGTGGCGAATTCTGCCTGTGCTTTTGCAGCTACGGCATGGTCTTCTCCATCCGGCAGGCAGAATGTATGTAATACTAATCTTTTATACGGACTGTCCTTCTTCGTTTACGCAGTCCTTTAGCCATTTTTCAATCAATGCCGGACACCGCAAGATTTCTTCAGGAAGAAAATAGCTGATATAACTGGAAACCCCTTTTATATCTAAAGAATTCATATATTCCTGACGGGTTAATCCAGCTGTTTCTTCCCTTCCTTCTTCCACTAACTCATCCATCGAGACAGAAACTTCCCTTCCTTCCCTGTCCGGCTTTCCGGCAGGCTCTTTGCAGTCTGTATCTTCTGTTTCTATTTCTGATACCATATCTCTTTGTTCTTCCCTCCTTTCTACAGGCTCTGGCTCTTCTTTTTCTTCTTTTGGGCAGTACTGGTCAAGCAGGGTCACATACCGTTCCCATGTAATGGATCTCTCTGAGATACTGATGTTTTTATCCGAGCAGGAGATCCTGATCTCCCCTTGTGATATTTCATATGATGTACTCCCATATCTCCCTTTTAAGAACTTTACGAGTGCTTTTCTGGAGACAGTAGACCTGTCATATTCATCTATACCCAACAGCCGGTACGATACCCGTATCTCTACCGCACCCGGTTCTAAATTCTTCTGTTTATATTCTTCTATATCCACATTTTTTGTAATCCCCTGTTCGATCACTTCCTTCTGCATCTTTTCCGGCAGCCTCGCCAGAGTGAGTGCGGCAGATTTTTCTATCTCCCCTTCCTTAAATTTTTCCATTGCCTCTGGAAGTAAATTTCTGGAGATCTGCTGGTACTCCTGTACCGTAGCCCTTGCAATCCCCATTTTTTTTGATAAGCGTTCTACCATTCTACCTTTCTGTAAAGAAGGGGGGAATTCTTCTGGATGTTCCCATAAAAGTCTCTCCATCTCTGTAATCTCATGCATCAGCTCATATGGCTTTTTCGTATGATAGCCATTGGAAGCCAGTACACGGAAACTTTCCTGTACTACGCTAACATTATTTACAATGCATGGGAGAAATTCAAACTGTTTCAGTCCTCTCTCTTCTACAAGTAACCTGCATGCCTCGCATCTTTTATGTCCGGCAATAATCCGGTATTCATCCGTATCTGATTTACTTACGGACAGATTTTCAATGACTTCTCCCGCAGCTTCGATCAGATCTGCAAGGGATTCTATCTCTTCCTTATCTCTTGCAGGACAATACTGATCTGGATTTGTTTTCAGTTTAGAGTAATGGATCCATTTGATCGTTCTTCGTGGATGCTGCTCTTCTTTTTTAATCTCTTCCTTATTAAATATATTCCCAAGCTTTGCCATAACCGATACCCCCTAATCCTCAAGAAGTTCTTCCACCAGATCTACAAAATCCTGTGCTACATTACTCATAACACGATGCTTTGCCACCGGCTTATAAAGGGATAACGCATTATCAACAATCGCTGTACGGCTGATACATGACTGTAAAAACGGATAATCATGCTTAGCGATCAGATCCTCTGAAGATAATTTCTGTGCTTTGGTGTTCGACACCATGTTTGCGAATATCTTCCACTCCAGATCTGGATTGTTTTCCAAGATCTCATGGTAAGCATCTTCCACCATTGTAAGATTATCCCGGCAGAAGTTATCAAATTTCACTGGGGTAAGGAACACATCCGCAGCATACAATGCATTCATTGTCAGCATATCAAATACAGGGCGGGTATCAATCAGGCAGACATCATAGTCTTTCTTTAAATATCCTAACGCTTCTTTCAGTCTCCATGGAGTCTTTTGCTCTGTGATCTTAACAGAACCTTTCACAATATCTATATCCTGGTATTTTGTACGATAGACTGCACTATTTATCCCTTTAGGATTCTCAAGAACATCTCTTACCGTTTTACTGTATCCGTTTACCTTTGCAAAAAATCTTGTACAGTTACATTGTGGATCCAGGTCAATAACTAATACTCTTCCGCCCATTTCCGAAAATGTATAAGCTACGTTTACTGTTGTGGTGGTTTTTCCAACGCCACCTTTTAAATTTGCTACTACATATACTTTCATAATCAATCTCTCCTTAATTTTATCTTTTCAGAGTTAAATTTTATATAATATGTAAATAGATTTAACTCTAGGTTTTTATGTTTTCTAAATTTAATGTTATCCTGTTCATAATAAACCTCCTCGTATAATGAAAATAAAAAAAGGAACAAACCCTGATAATTAGGGTTTATTCCCAAACATGAAACGAGGGAAAGCAATGTTGCTTTCCCTCGCAGAACTTTATATATAGACTTTTACTTCAATATCTTCAAATCTGTTCGCTTTTGTATACTCTGAACGTTCAGCCATAAAGGCCTGCACATCTGCTTTAGTTACCATTAGCGTACAGAGGTAAATATATGATTGTCTATTCCTATTTCCTCTTTTCCGCAATCGCTGCCTGTGCTGCTGCTAATCTTGCGATAGGTACACGGAATGGTGAACAGGAAACGTAATCTAATCCAATTCTATGACAGAATTCTACGGATGATGGATCTCCACCATGTTCTCCACAGATACCACAGTGTAATTCTGGTCTCTGACCTTTTCCTAATTTAACTGCCATATCCATTAACTTACCAACACCATTCTGGTCAAGTTTAGCAAATGGATCGTTCTCGAAAATCTTAGCATCATAGTAAGCGTCTAAGAACTTACCAGCATCATCTCGTGAGAAACCGAATGTCATCTGTGTTAAGTCGTTTGTACCGAAGCAGAAGAACTCAGCTTCTTTAGCGATTTCGTCAGCTAATAATGCTGCACGAGGAATCTCAATCATAGTACCAACTTCGTATTTCATGTCAGAACCAGCAGCTTTGATTTCTTCGTCTGCTGTCTTAACAACGATCTTCTTAACGTATTTTAATTCTTTTTCTTCACCTACTAATGGAATCATGATTTCTGGAACGATTGTCCAGTCAGCATGTTTAGCCTGTACAGCTAATGCTGCACGGATAACTGCTTTTGTCTGCATAACAGCGATTTCTGGATATGTTACTGTCAGACGGCATCCACGATGTCCCATCATAGGGTTGAACTCTTTCAGGCTTTCAATAATAGCTTTAATAGTTTCTACTGATTTACCCTGTGCATCCGCAAGTTTCTTAATATCTTCTTCTGTCTGAGGTACGAACTCATGCAGTGGTGGATCTAAGAAACGAATTGTTACAGGATTACCTTCCATAGCTTCAAATAACTGCTCAAAGTCTCCCTGCTGATATGGAAGAATCTTATCAAGTGCAGCTTCTCTTTCTTCTACTGTATCAGAACAGATCATTTCACGGAATGCATCAATTCTGTTACCTTCGAAGAACATATGCTCTGTACGGCAAAGTCCGATACCTTCTGCTCCAAGCTCACGAGCCTTCTTAGCATCTGAAGGTGTATCAGCGTTCGTACGAACACCCATTGTTCTGTATTTATCTGCCCAAGCCATGATACGACCGAACTCACCAGCGATTGTAGCGTCTACTGTAGGGATAATTCCATCATAGATGTTACCTGTAGAACCATCAAGAGAAATGGCATCTCCTTCGTGGAATTCCTTTCCAGCTAATGTGAATTTTTTGTTCTCTTCATCCATTACGATGTCACCACAACCGGATACACAACAAGTACCCATACCACGAGCAACTACTGCTGCGTGAGATGTCATACCACCACGAACTGTCAGGATACCCTGAGCGCTCTTCATACCTTCGATATCTTCTGGGGATGTCTCAAGACGAACAAGAACAACTTTTTCCCCTCTCTCTGCCCAAGCTTTAGCATCTTCAGCAGTGAAGACAATCTTACCACAAGCAGCTCCAGGAGAAGCTCCAAGTGCTTTACCCATTGGTGTTGCAGCCTTTAATGCAGCAGCATCAAACTGTGGATGTAATAATGTATCAAGGTTACGAGGGTCGATCATTGCAACAGCCTCAGCTGGTGTCTTATGTCCCTCATCTACTAAATCGCAAGCGATCTTAAGAGCAGCTGGAGCTGTTCTCTTACCATTACGGCACTGAAGCATATAGAGCTTCTTGTTCTCAACTGTGAACTCCATATCCTGCATATCATGGTAGTGATTCTCAAGTGTCTCACATACCTGAATGAACTCTGCATATGCTTCTGGGAATTCCTGCTCCATCTGAGCGATTGGCATTGGTGTACGAACACCGGCAACTACGTCCTCGCCCTGTGCGTTTGTAAGGAATTCTCCCATAAGCTTCTTCTCACCTGTAGCAGGATCACGAGTAAATGCAACACCAGTACCACAGTCATCTCCCATGTTACCAAATGCCATACTCTGTACGTTAACAGCAGTACCCCAGCTATAAGGGATATCGTTGTCACGACGGTAAACATTAGCACGTGGGTTATCCCATGAACGGAATACGGCTTTGATAGCTCCCATTAACTGTTTCTTAGGATCATCTGGGAAATCTTCGCCGATTTTCTCTTTATATTCAGCCTTAAACTGAGATGCAAGCTCTTTTAAATCTTCTGCTGTAAGATCAACGTCCTGACTTACACCTTTTTTAGCTTTCATCTCATCGATTAATTCTTCAAAATACTTTTTACCAACTTCCATAACTACATCAGAATACATCTGAATAAATCTTCTGTAGCAATCCCAAGCCCAACGTGGGTTTCCGGATTTAGCGGCAATAGTTTCAACTACTGTCTCATTAAGACCTAAGTTAAGGATAGTATCCATCATACCTGGCATGGAAGCACGGGCACCTGAACGAACTGATACAAGAAGCGGATTCTCTTTATCTCCGAATTTCTTTCCTGTAATCTCTTCCATCTTTACGATATACTCATTAATCTGTCCCTGAATCTCATCGTTAATCTCACGACCATCTTCATAATACTGAGTACAAGCCTCTGTTGTAATTGTGAATCCCTGTGGTACAGGTAATCCAATATTTGTCATCTCAGCCAGATTGGCTCCTTTACCACCAAGAAGATTTCTCATTGTGGCATCGCCTTCTGTAAACAGATATACCCATTTTGCCATTGTTGTGTTCCTCCTTCAATTAACTATCAACATTACTTTATGCGCTTTCCTCACGCGCAATATGAGTATAGCACAAATAAATAAAAAATGCTATATTTTTCCGTCATTTTTTTGCAAAAATTTATCATGGACTGTATTTTTTTGCAACATTCACGATAATTTTAATTTTTTTATACAAAAGAGACTATTTGATGGGATGTTTGCCGTTTAATTCGTTGGGTGGACAGACAGATAGACGAAATTAGAATACAGAATATATGTTTTTAAGTAGATGGGAAACTGCTTGGTGACATCCTCCCCCACCTATAGGACGCCACTGAAAAAGTGGTAAGTTTAGTATCACAGGGCGTCAAATATATGC
>ERZ857745.5011-NODE-5011-length-11092-cov-4.654707_pt1 | contig 11092 bp, 9 predicted proteins | sample MGYA00519699_ERZ857745 | MGnify/ENA primary metagenome ERZ857745 (study PRJEB31778, sample SAMEA3449357) | human gut metagenome | biome: human gut; feature: human-associated habitat; material: faeces | place: United Kingdom | collected 2010/2012 ...
TATCGGAAAATGCAAGCCTTTTTTTTAATTTTTTTTAAAAATTTCAAAAAAGCAGTTTTTTCGCTTATTTTAGCCCAGGTCTATCTTGAGATCACCCGGCTTGATAATTCCTCTGGCACGAAAAATCTTGCCGATCACCCATGTGATCAGAAGCGGAAGTACAAAGCAGATCAAAATCATGCCAATCCACTCAAACGCTCCTGTCTGGTATCCTTCCGGCATCTGTGTCCATCCGGTAACAACCCCAATTGGTCCTACCAGTCCAGAAGTACCCATTCCGGAGGAAATTGCCGGTCCGTTGTTTCTCATATGGAACACGCAGGTGGCAATCGGCCCTGTAATCGCAGAAGTGATCACCGGTGGCAGCCACAGGACAGGTTTCTTCATAAGGTTCGGAACCTGGAGCATGGAAGTTCCAAGTCCCTGTGCCACAAATCCGCCAACTCCATTATCCGGAAAGCTTAGGATTGCAAAGCCAAGCATATGTGCACAACATCCTGCTGTCGCAGCTCCACCTGCAAGTGCCAGACCATTCCAGACTTCCATTGTCACACTGCCGTCAGCAAGTCCTGCAAGCACTGCCCCTCCACTGATTCCTACCGCAGCGCAGATTGCCGCTGAGCTGATTGGAAGTGTCAGCACGATTCCAACGACCACAGAGATGATCATTCCCATCCAGAACGGACGAAGATCTGTTGCCCATCCGATAAATGCTCCAAGTGCATCACAGATATTTTTGCAGACCGGTGCAAGAAGCATCGCAAGAACCACTCCAACGATCACAGTCACTGCCGGCGTCACTATGATATCTATTTTTGTTTCCTTAGATACCAGTTTACCGATCTCACATGTGATCACTGCGACAAAAAACACCGCCAACGGACCACCGGAACCACCAATTGCATTACAGGCAGCTCCGACCGCACACAGCGAATACATAACCAATGGTGGTGCCTGAAGTGCATGCCCAATTGCAAGTGCCATTGCCGCACCGGTCACACTGGTCGCATAACCGCCAATCTCCAGCAGCTTTTCTGACACAAAACTTCCCGGACACACATTCTGTCCGATCGTATTTATGATCGTACCGATCAGAAGTGACGCAAAAAGGCCCAATGCCATAGAGCCCATTGCATCAATGCCATACCTTTTGAAGGATATGATCACGTTCTTTCTTTTCAGAAAGCTTTCTTTTTCGTTATTCATTTTTTCTCTTTCCTCTCATTCATTTCTGATTCGAAAATCATTCTTCCGGATCAGCCACAGGTTCTGCCGGGATAAATACACGAGCATGTTTTTTCTCTTCATGCTTCTGTTTTTTGGCTTTTGCCTGTGCTTCCTTACAGAATTCCATCTGGGAATTCACAATAACCTTTCCTCTCTTGTCCTGTTTTTCATAAGTGCCGTCCGGCTGCAGAATATGCGCCTTTACATTATCACGGAATTCCAGATCCAGTACATGCAGGATTTCTTTCTTAATACGTTCATCTTCTACCGGAAATACAATTTCCACACGGCGGTCAAGATTTCGTGGCATCCAGTCAGCGCTTCCCATATAGATTTCATCAATTCCATTATTTTTGAAATAGAAAATACGGCTGTGTTCCAGAAATTCTCCAACGATCGAACGTACGTGGATATTTTCACTGATACCTGGTATACCGGTTCTCAGGCAGCAAATACCCCGAACAAGCAGATTGATCTGTACTCCACAGGAAGATGCATAATAGAGTGCCGCAATGATTGCAGGATCACACAGAGAATTCATCTTCGCCGTGATCTCCGCTGGTTTACCCTGTTTTGCATGTTCTGCTTCCCGATCGATCAGCTGCAGGAAACGGTTTTTCATCCAGATTGGTGCAACGATCAGACGATTCCATTTCTTCGGCTCCGAATATCCGGAAAGCATATTAAATACAGCCGTTGCATCTTCTCCAAAACGTTCATCACAGGTAAAAATACCACAGTCTGTATATAGTTTTGCTGTAGAATCATTATAGTTACCGGTTGCCAGATGTACATATCTTCGGATTCCTGTCTCTTCTCTGCGTACCACCAGTGTGATCTTACTGTGCGTCTTTAAGCCAACCAGTCCATAAATAACATGGCATCCTGCCTTTTCCAGCATTTTGGCCCAGACAATATTATTCTCTTCGTCAAATCTTGCTTTCAGTTCCACCAGAACAGAAACCTGTTTTCCATTTTCCGCCGCCTGCGCCAACGCTGCAATGATCGGAGAATGTCCACTAACTCGATACAGAGTCTGTTTGATTGCAAGTACACCCGGATCTTTTGCTGCCTGCCGTACAAAATCCACAACCGGATCAAAGCTCATATATGGATGATGCAGAAATACATCTCCTTCTCGGATCACCTGGAAAATATCTTTATCATTCTGAAATTCCGGAACCGGAGCCGGTGTATATTTCGGACTCTTGTATTCATCAAAGCCCTCCATTCCGTAAACCTTCATCAGCATAGTCAAATCCAGCGGACCCGGAATATTATAAATGTCTGTATCCTTAATCTCAAACTCTTCTTTAAGAATACCCAGAAGACGTTTATCCATCTTTTCTTCCGCTTCCAGGCGAATCACTTCACCCCACTGACGCTTTTTCAGCTGTTTCTGGATCTCAACCAGCAGATCTTCTGCTTCATCCTCGTCAATCGTCAGATCTGCATTTCTCATAATTCTGTATGGATGCGCACAGACTACATCATTACTCAGAAACAACTTACCAATATTGCGCTCAATGATCTCTTCCAGAAGGATCACGGTTCTCTCACCGTTCTTTTCAGAAGGGATCTCTACGATTCTCGGCAGCACAGACGGTACCTGGACTGTTGCAAATTCCAGTTCTTTGGCATGCTTTTTGTTACTTTTCTTGGCAATCAGCGCACCGATATTCAATGTCTTGTTGCGGATCAGTGGGAATGGTCTGGAAGAATCCATTGCCATCGGTGTCAGCACAGGATATACGTTATCTTCAAAATAGCGATCCACGAATTCTGCCTGTTTCACTGTCAGGTCTTCATGTTCTGCTACAAGATGAAGACCCACTTTTTCCAGTGCCGGAAGTACAGAACGGTTAAACGTGCTGTATTGCACACGTACAAGCTCATGTGTCTGGCTGCTGATTTCCTTCAGCTGTTCCTCCGAAGACATGCCTGCAATGTCTTTTTTCTTATAGCCTGCATGTACCTGATCTTTCAGTGATGCCACACGCACCATAAAGAATTCATCCAGATTGGAAGATGTAATGCTTAAAAATTTCAGCCTTTCAAATAATGGCAGACTTTTATCACGTGCTTCACTCAGAACACGCTCATCAAATTTCAGCCAGCTCAGTTCACGGTTCACATAGTATTCCGGTTTTTCATATCTGCTAAGATCCATATTTATCCTCCTCCGCTTACGCTCTGCGTTTCCGTTTTAAAACAAGGCGAATTCCAAAGACTTCTTCAAAGAACTTCACTTTATCACGAAGCAAACCAAGCTCCAGTGAAATATCACGGCTGGAATCTATGATCATCTGCAGTTCTCTGTCCTTCAGTACCACTCTCAACGATTCCACCTTCTGATAATGGCTGCGGTCCATGGCATTTGCAAGACGAAGGATCGCAGTCAGTTTCGCAACCAAAAGGTATCTTTCCCGGTCAATTTCCGGCCCGTCATCATAATTTCCATAATAGACAAACTCTGTCGTGTTGTATCTTACCGCACTGGCAATGACTTTACGTTCTTCCGTTGAAAGTCCAATGATCTCGGTTGCCATAATGATCCGATACGAACATTCAGCAACATCTGCCATACTGATGTATTTTCCACAGTCATGAAGCTGTACCGCAATCTGCAGAAGCAGCCGTTCTCTTGCGCCCATACCATGAACTTTTTTCATACTGTCAAAAATTGTAAGCGCAATATCTGTCGTTCCTTTAATATGGTCTTTACCAGTAGAATATCTTTTTGCAATATTTTTGGATGCTACCAGAATGTCATTTTCAAAATTATGCACACTCTTGATAAATTTCTTCTTTTCACCGTAATCATATGCAATTCCATCCAGAAGGGATACACCTGGAACCCACACAGACTCTGCCTGAAAGATTTCCAGAAAATTCTTGCAGATGACCATCGTCGGAATTACCAATGATGCATATTCCGGATCAATATCCATCTCCTGGGCAAGTGCCTGTTCTGTCTTGTAGATTGTCTTTTCGTAGCGCTTGGTAAATTCATCGCTGGTTATGATATGATCTCCCAGCTCTTCACGAAAAATAGTATCTGTCAGGAAATCCCCCATCAGGATCACATTTTTGATATCACGGTCTTTCAGATACAGTCTCTGAAATGCAGTCAGATCATTTCGGATAAATTCCTTGATCAACTGGTCATAATGCGTTGTTGTTTTTTCCAGTTCCTTCAGTCTTTCACGAATACGCATGCTTCCCATCTTAAAGCTCTGCGTTGTTACCAGCGCATCTTTATCAAACAGCGAAACCTGCAGATTACCACCGCCAACATCCAGAATTGCTGTTCCTTTCTGAATGATCTTCTTGAAGCCGGATTCAATAGCAGCTATGGATTTATATCCCAGAAAATGCTGTTCCGCATTACTCAGAATCTCAATCCGGATACCGGTCCGCTGATAGATCTGCTCCTGAACGATCACCGGATTTACGATTTCACGAAAAGCACTTGTGGCACACGCACGATACTCAGATACTCCAAATTCCTGCATCATGTTGCTGAAATCTTTCAGAATGACACATATGTCATCTACCATCTCAGGCTCCAGCCGTCCTCTTGAATATGCACCTTTTCCAATTTCCAAGCGATATCTTACATCATTCAGCTCTCGAAATCCGATTTTCTTTGAAAATTCAAAGATTTTCATGCTGATCTCATATGAGCCAATATCAATCGCAGCAAAAGTTGTTACTGCCATACCCCCAGCTCCTTCCCGTTTGTATTATGCGTTGTTACTACGCTTCCTGTGTTTCTTCCTTTCCAAGAAGATGATCAATAAACTGCTGTGCAGTACGTCCTGTAAGCCCACCATGAGAAATTTCCCATTTGCCAGCCTCCAGAAGAAGCTCATCCTCCGGCATTGTAATTCCGTTACGCTGTGCCAGCGTCTTAACGATAGTATGGAATTCTTTTCTGTCTGGTGCGCCGAAATAGATACGTACTCCGAAACGATATACAAGAGAAAGTTTCTCCTGTACGGTATCAGAGGAATGAATATCATCATCTGCTCCGACTTCCAGTTTATCTCCGGCTCTTTCTCTTACCAGATGGCGACGGTTGCTTGTTGCATAGATCAGGATATTTTCCGGTTTACGTTCCAGTCCGCCTTCGATAACAGCCTTCAGATATTTATATTCTATTTCGAACTCTTCAAAAGAAAGATCGTCCATATAAATGATAAATTTATAATTACGGTCTTTGATCTGTGCGATGATCTGGTTCAGATCTACAAACTGATGTTTATACACTTCTATGATTCGCAGGCCTTCATCATAATATTTATTCAAAATTCCCTTAATACTGGAAGATTTACCGGTTCCCGCATCTCCAAAGAGCAGACAGTTGTTCGCCTTTCTGCCTCTGACAAAGGCTTCTGTATTCTCAACCAGTTTCTGTTTTGGAATCTCATATCCAACCAGATCCTCCAGCTGTACATGTGCAATTCTTGTTACCGGTACGATCACTGCTCTGCCGTTCTGGTCATGATCAATACGGAAAGCCTTGTGAAGTCCGAGCTTACCTACACCAAAATCCTTGTAAAACTGTACCATGTCCGCCATAAATTCATTGGTGTCTTTGGCTACTGCCAGCGTCTTGCTCATATCACAGATTCTGTCACGGATACGTTTGTTGAACATTTTTCCCGTATCCTGCGGTGCCTCATAATTACAGAGAATGCTGCAGCAGGAAGTATGGAATAATTTATCCAGTACTGTCAGGTCAAAATCATACAGTTCTTTAAAAATTGCGAAATCATGAAGTGCCAGCTGATTGATGCTTCCCTCGATCGCACCGCGGATCTCGCTTGCCATACTGAATGCATTCTCATGATTTACAAGAAGCAGTGTCAGATAGTCATGCCACAGGTTTCCTGTAAATCCATAAGATCCTGCAATTTCGATCAATCCATTTACACATTCATAAAACTCTTCTTCCATTTCGCTTGCATTGACTGCTGATCTCTCACTTGCATCCATCAGTGCAGTCATTTTATCTAAAATATCTCCGTGCTCAAAACCTCTGTAAAGCACACATTCTTTTACTCTCGTCATCTTACTGTTCCTCCTGCTGTCCATAATTGCCAAGCACTCTCATCCGATTGGCTTCCGCTTCTAATCCTCGCAGGGCATTTTTAACTGCCGGTTCTTCCAGATTTCCTTCAAAATCCACAAAAAATCTGTATTCCCACTTTTTACCTGTGATTGGGCGAGATTCAATTTTTGTCATACTCAGTCCGTTGTAAATAAAATGAGAAAGCATATTATACAAAGTTCCGCTTTCGTGTGGAAGTTCGAAACAAACACTTACTTTAGCCGCACTTTTCTCATAAACCGGATGCGCACTGACAATGATAAATCTGGTCACGTTCTGGTCATTGTAGCAGATATTCTCTGCCATTACAGAAAGTCCGTAAAGCTCTCCTGCCGCCCGGCTCGCAATTGCTGCCTGTGACCGATTCATCTCTTCATGAACTTTTTTTGCAGCTCCCGCGGTGTTCTCCGTCTTTACGATTTTCCAGTCCGGATGGCTTTCCAGATATTTTTTACACTGTGCCAACGCCTGTGGGTGAGAATAGACTGTTTTAATCTCATCCAGAGAAGTCTCCGGAATTCCAAGCAGAACATGCTCCACTTTCACGCCCTGTTCCCCGACGATATACAACTGATATTCCGTCAGAAGATCGTAAATATCCGTCACAATACCCTCTGTAGAGTTTTCGATCGGCAGTACTGCATAATCTGCTTTTCCCGATGCAACTTCTTCCATAGCATCTCGGAATGTTTTTACATGGTAACTATTGACCGCATCAGAAAAATACGCACGCATGGCAGCATAACTGTAAGCACCTTCTACTCCCTGAAAAACAACATTCACCCCTGTCATAGGAAGTGCATCTACCATCTCATAATCTTTTGTATCGTTTTCAACTCCATTTTTGGTCAGTAACTGATACTGTCTCTTTCTGCTGATCGCCATGATCTGCTGAAAAAGCTCCTGTGCCCCAAGTTCATTGAATTCCCCATGAGCAGATTCTTTCAGGACTTCTATTTTGTCCTGCTCGCGTTTTTGATCCAGAACCTTTTTTCCTGTATGTATCTTGTATTCCGCAACATCTTCGCAGACTTTCATTCTTTTTTCAAAAAGTCGCAAGATTTCTTTGTCTATCACATCAATTTCCTTACGACATTCCAGTAAATCTGTCATGAATTCTTTTCCTCCTGAGTTTTGACAATTGTTGTAATTTCCCCGATAAAAGACAGGGACCCAAAAGAAAGGATGACATCCTCCCGTCCTGCCATTGCAAATATTTTATCTACCGCATCCGGAATGCTGTCCGCGGCCTGCACGTGCGGATTACATTTTTTTACTTCTTCCGCAAGTTCCTGCGCCGGCAGGGCACGTGGATTATCCGGTGTCTCAATCGTAATGATCTGCTCTGCATAGGGGCAGAGTTTCCGAATAATATAAGGATAATCCTTATCACGGAAAACTCCCATGATAAAGAACAGTTTGCGTCCTTTAAAATACTTCCGCACAGAATCCTCCAACATATCTGCCGCAGCCGGATTATGTGCTCCGTCCACAATAAACAAAGGCTCTCTGTGAATGATTGTCAGACGTCCATTCCATTTCGTATCCTTCAGACCTTTTTTTCGCTGTTCAACTGTTGTCGGATATCCGACTCGTCCCAACACCTCAAGTGCCTCCAGTGCAAGTGCTGCATTCTCCGTCTGATAAGATCCTGCCAGTGCCAACTCATAGTTTTCTCCCCGGTACTCCAGCGTCTGTCCCGCAAAATCTTCTTTCACTGCTTTTGCTTCATGCAGGTCTGCCTCTGTCAGATCTGCACCGTTTTCACGGCACACTCGCTCTATTATAGCCATAGTCTCCGGCTGTTGGCCGACCGTTACAACACTGCAGCCAGGTTTGATGATTCCTGCCTTTTTTTCTGCAATTTCAGAAAGCGTGTTTCCAAGAAATGCCTGATGATCCATACTGATCGGAACGAGCACTGCAAGAACTGTATTTCGGATGATGTTTGTTGCATCCAGATTTCCTCCCATTCCAACTTCCAGAATTACCAGATCACATTTTTCTTCGGCAAAAAATAAAAAAGCCACCGCCGTTTCTATTTCAAATGGGGTGGGATGTGCAAGACCTTCTGTAGTCATTTCTTTAATTGCTGCAGCAACCCTGGTCACATATCCCGCAAATTGTTCTCTGCTCACCGCACTGCCGGCCACTTCCATCTTCTCACGATAAGAATATACGGATGGGGAAATATATCTTCCGACACGATATCCAGCTTCCGAAAGTGTAGTATACAGATAAGCAATTACGGATCCCTTGCCATTGGTTCCTGCTACGTGAACATATTTTAACTGATCCTGGGGATTTCCCAGTCGTTTCATCAGCTCTTTTATATTTGTAAGATCCAGAGCACCGCCCGCATAACGGTCCGCGTCTTTTACATATGCTCTGCTTTGTTGATAGTCCATTTGCTATGTCTCCTGTGTTTCATAAATAATTGTGTATTTATACAAATATAGCATTTACGTATGTTTTTTTCAAGACTGGGAGATACTTATTTACGTATTCTTAACACGTTTTTATCAGGAATCAGGAGTAGCTGCCATGAATCAGAATATCTCAAATTTTTTACTGTGCGGTTCTGCCGGATGGTGCATGGAGATTTTCTGGACCGGTCTTCATTCACTTTTTACCGGTCAGAAGACTCTTACAGGAAAGACTTCTCTTTTGATGTTTCCCATCTACGGCTGTGCCGCTGTTATTGCTCCACTGTCCGTAAAATTATCTTCCTTCCCATTCTTTTACCGTGGAATCCTGTATACTGCCGGATTCTATCTTGTGGAATTCATCAGTGGAAGCTTCCTGAAGCAGTTCGGAATGTGTCCCTGGGATTACAGCGGTGTACCATTGCAATGTCATGGTGTCATCCGTCTGGACTATGCGCCACTGTGGTTTACTGCCGGACTGATTTTCGAAAAAATTCTGACCGTCCATCGCTGATATTTTATTATGAATATGGCAAAATCATCTTGAAAAATCAATTCTACTAGTATATGATTGTGCAAGAGAGAATTTTCGTAACTATTCACAGTACTACGAATTTTCCGTACCACAAGTCAATAAGGGAGGTTTCACATGAGACATTTAATGAGCCCGCTGGATCTTTCTAAAGAAGAGCTTGATGATCTTCTTACTCTGGCCAGCGACATTGAAAAAAATCCAAAAAAATACGCGCATGTCTGCGATGATAAGCGACTTGCCACCTGTTTTTACGAACCAAGTACACGTACACGTTTAAGTTTTGAAGCAGCCATGATGAATCTTGGCGGCAAGGTTTTAGGTTTCTCTTCAGCCGGTTCCAGTTCCGCTGCCAAAGGCGAAAGTGTTGCCGATACAATTCGTGTTGTTTCCTGTTATGCAGATATCTGCGCTATGCGTCACCCGAAAGAAGGTGCTCCGCTGGTCGCTTCTATGGCATCTTCTATTCCTGTTATCAACGCCGGTGACGGTGGTCATCAGCATCCTACTCAGACCCTCACTGATCTTCTTACTATTCGTTCCCTTAAAGGAAGACTTGACAATCTTACGATCGGTCTGTGCGGCGATCTGAAATTCGGACGTACCGTTCACTCTCTGATCGAGGCGCTGGTTCGCTACAACAATGTTAAATTCGTACTGATCTCTCCGGAAGAGCTTCGTATTCCCAGCTATATCCGTGAAGACGTACTGAAGAAGAACAACATCGAGTTCATAGAAGTAGAACGTCTGGAGGATGCAATTCCGGAGCTTGACATTCTTTACATGACACGTGTTCAGAAAGAGCGTTTCTTCAATGAGGAAGACTATGTTCGCATGAAGGATTTCTACATACTGGACAAGCAGAAGCTTTCCCTTGCAAAGGATGACATGTACATTCTTCATCCGCTTCCTCGTGTTAACGAAATTTCTGTTGAAGTGGACAGCGATCCGAGAGCTGCATACTTTAAACAGGCCCAGTACGGTGTATATGTTCGTATGGCCCTGATTCTTACATTATTGGAGGTGGAACTGCCATGTTAAATGTTGGAGCACTTCGTGAAGGTTTCGTATTAGACCATATCAAAGCCGGCAAGGCTATGACTATTTATCATGACTTGAAGCTTGACAAGCTTGATTGTACTGTTGCGATCATCAAGAACGCAAAGAGTAATAAGATGGGCAAAAAGGACATCATCAAGGTTGAGTGCCCGATTGAGGATCTGGATCTGGATATCCTTGGTTTCATTGATCACAATATCACCGTAAATATTATTAAGGATGAGAAGATCGTTGAGAAAAAAGACCTTCGTCTTCCGAAGCAGGTTGTAAACGTGATCAGATGTAAGAATCCCCGCTGTATCACTTCCATCGAGCAGGGACTGGATCAGGTGTTTGTTCTGGCAGATGAGGAGAATGAGGTTTACAGATGTAAATATTGTGAGGAGAAATACTCCGGTCACAGAAATAAATAATTCGTCTCTGCAAATCATTGTTTTTATAACAATATTGATATTTTATTGTGGAAGCTGAATACAGCTTCCACTTTTTTTGTAACAGAGAATTCCGTCGGAGTTTCCTGTCACATAAAAAAACCTGGGAAAATCCAGCAGAACTGAACCTTCTCAGGTTAAATATCATATTATATGTATCATACAATTTGATTCTTAAATACGCAAGCAGACCGATAAGCCGGGTTATGTCGTTGAGTGATCATCTGTCTAGGCCTTCCGTTGCCGAAAGGCTCAAGCGACCTACCTGAAAGCACGACGGGCCGCCGTATCGCTTTCTGCT